>MPMD02164303.1_pt1 | contig 11637 bp, 8 predicted proteins | sample 1617291 | NCBI WGS metagenome assembly MPMD02 (sample SAMN05944810, study PRJNA350692) | marine metagenome | biome: marine; feature: ODZ; material: water; isolation source: 120 m water sample filtered on 30 um supor filter | place: Pacific Ocean | collected 2012-04-09 | depth 120m m | reverse complement strand
GTAGATTCCAACTGGCCGCGGAGTACTTAGCAAGTCATGCCGGCCAGCCGGCGCAGCTCGCTAAGTAAGCCGCCCACAGGGTTCAACTCCCCCTAGCGGCCCCCCTGGGGCTCCCTCCCCTGGGTTCCCCACGCCGTGCCCGTCGCCGAAGGCGACGGGCACGGCGTGAAGTGTCTATATATCCTCTTATGTAGAGGTCAACCCCTCAAAATCACCATTTCGCTTACGTCACCGCGGTGGAATGCTGAGTTAAAATAAGGAGCCCATGGGGTGCTGGGAGGGCCCAGCCCGAAATGAGCTAGCTTGGCGGTGGCGGCCCGCTCACATGCCCATGGCTGGGGGGGGGCTTTGTTGTGGATGGCTCCTGGCCGGGGCCCCTGGAGCCCCAGGAGCTCCTGGCCAGGGGTCCCCGCTCGGGTACCCCTGGGGCGCCGAGAGCGCAGCTCACACTGAACTTTCGCGATTTTAGCCATAAGACAGCCCGAATCGCTCCGCTCTTTTCGCCGGACGCAACCGTGACCGCTCGGGAGAGTACTTTTACCAAAAATCTATCAATGTTTGTCAGTTTTTCATTAAAACAAAACTATTAAATTTCATTAAAATATATTGAAATTTATTAAATAATAATATGTTGTATTTTGTTATTAAAACCAGTTGTGTTTAATTAAAATATATATAGACAATAAAACATATTTTTTGAAATTGAAAAATATGTTTTGGCTATGATTGGCTTTGCCGAACGTGCCGAACCCTTGCCGAACGCCTTAGTGGACGGGACCCGAACGTGCCGAACCCTTGCCGAACGCCTTAGTGGCCCCGCCTGCCGAACCCTTGCCGAACCCTTGCCGAACGCCTTAGTGGCCCCGCCTGCCGAACGCTTGCCGAACGTGCCGAACCCTTGCCGAACCCCTTAGTGGTACCGCCCAAATCATTATTGGCAAAACTATTTGGGAGGAACCCAAAATTGCAAATTGAATTAAATGACAATCGAAAATATTAGTTTTTAATTATTGTTAATTAACTTTTTAAGTTTTTAATTTGTTTTGGCTCAAACAATTCAAAACTTAATAGTTGTTTGTTTCAAACAAGTGTCAAAATTATAATAAATTTCAAAAATTATACCAAAAACCAGTGGTTTTCGAATCCCCAGCGGTCATAGCTCTGGATTTGGGCGGTCGACTGCGGAAACGTGACGGCGCATGCGTTTCTGTGCTAAGTTGCTGAAATCCTCTAAGTACCTGGAGCCTTCCTGGAAAGTCTGTGAGACGGCTGATGGCCAGGGGCAGGTGCCCCGGTTCCTGGGCCCTTGGCTTCTTGGGGGCTCCCGTGAAAGGTCGTCCCCGCCTGGGACCCGGGCCCTGAATACTTTCCTTGCGCCCTTCCGCAATATTGGGGCCCCAAACGTGGCTACTATGGTGCGAGCTGAGAACAGCGAGCACTTTCGTGGTCGGTCATGCCAGACGAGCTGAGTACAGCGAGCAGGCACGCCTCTGACCACTCCAAAAGTTATCATGAATCGTTATCCAACAATGATTTGTTTTCAAGGAAGCAGACGCATGGTGACAAAGCTTGCCACAATGTCCCAAGGACCGCTTTGAGTCTTGATCGCACAAGCCCGATTGGTGTTTTGAGTGTGGGAATCAAAGAACAAACGTTTTCCAAATGGAACCTCGCAAGACGTCACCCTCGTCAAGATGAAACCCCTATCACCAAGACTAGACACCCAGAACATGCAAATCAGCACCTCAACCGAGGAACAGATGCGCAGCCAAAAGCAGAAATGCTGCCAGCGAGCCTCGCTACGAGCAGGGCAGAACAAACGTGAGAGGCTTTGGGGTTCGTGTGAACCTCCTGGAAAAGCTTCAGTCGCTGTCAAGGAGCGAGCAGTAAGCTCAGTCAACTTGAGCTAGAATCGCTACTGCTGTCACTGCTGGTGCTGGCCTTGCCAGATCCAGATTGGCTCTTTCCTGATTTGTCAGAGCTGTCGCCGTCAGATCCCTTTGACGAGGCTGTGGCCGCCTCTGGTTCCGAGGCCGCCTTGGCCTTGGCTCGTCGCTTTGATGTGGCTTTAGCTTTCGCTTTCGCTTTCGCTTTTGAGCTTGCCTTGGCTTTGGCTCTTGGCTTGGCCTTGGGCCTGGCCTGTCTCAGCTCGAGATCGTCAAGTTCATCATCTCTTAGCACATCCTTTGCCGGAGGCGCGTTTGGCAACTCGGGCAAAATGATCTCCAGGGCTTCGTCATCAAGCAAGTTGCCCTCCAAAGGGTGATCCCGGTGATCTCTTTGCCGGTCTGCGCATGTGCTCAGAACGCACCAAGATTTTGCCATCCGAAACGCGGCCGCGGTATCATCGTCGGATGAGCCTCGAATCGGAATGACTTTGCGGCACCAGCTCCCAGTCACCTCTTTGCGATGAAAATAGCACGTTGCTTGCAAAAACCAAAATGGGTACTGATGTTGTCGCGATTCGTTGGAAGACAGAAAATATGCCCCCCTGTGTCAGATCAAATGGCAAGCTGGGTGCCTCTCTTGGATCTTGGAACTTCGAAATCTGCAGAGCAGAGTGCAGATCTGGACCTCACAAATACCAACATTGGGGCTTGGACAGGAATCCCTGGAAAAGTGACGGCACTTGCGCTCAGAGCTATTAGCGAAGCACACCAGATACACCTCCATGGGAATGGGAAACAAGAAGTGAGATCTGAGCACCGCCCCGGCAAGCGACCCCAAACCAGACTGAGTTTGAGGTTGCTGTGTTTTGCGTTGCTTGGCTTAGGTTGCCCCGCCCAGCATGCCCAGGTTGTTGGCTAGCTTGTCTCAACTGAGATTGACCGAGATCAAATTGGCTTGGCTTAGCTTAGCTTGACAACAACAACTTGCTCGCTGCTGTTTCTTTGCTTGGCTGAGCTTAGCTGAGTCTTTCTTGTCTTGGCTTTGCTTGGCTGAGCCTAAATCTGTTCGTCTTCCACTGAGCTTAGCGTATTAGCCGATGGCTCCGGCTCAACTTGACTAGGTTATCTTAGCGGAGCTTGACTTAGCTCAGTATGTCTTGGGTTGCCTTGGCTTGGCCGAACAATGAAAAAACAGCTGGAGCTGCAGTGGAGCAGCCCGAGCGCAGCGGAAGACACTGGTGAGAGACAAGAGGCGCAATGTGGGCCGCGTTATTTTGTTGCCTGTCGGCCAAACTCTCCGTTGTTTGATTGCAAGAACCTCTGCAGATCTACGCTGGTTGAGGAGTTGCTCCGAAAAGAAGTCCAGCAGCCCCAGAAATCTGAAGCTGTCACTGCTTCTGTTGCGGAAAAATATTGCTGAAATCTGTTGGTAAAACGATTGGAGAGAGCTTCGGCGAGGCACCAATTGATTGAATTGTCATGCCTGCCTTGTCGTGTGCGCGGCTCGCGCGCTTCTGAGCTGTTGAGCAGCGTTGCCAGGGATGTTTCCAGAGAAGGGTCCTGGTCCAGTTCTTTCAGATCCACGCTGCTCTCGCTATCGATGTCGTCGACAATGCCGGCATCAGGTTGATTGACGACGTGATTGTGGTCGTGGTCAACAGGCGGCGTTGCACAGAAGCGATCGAGCCACTCATCGACGGAGTCATCGTCATCGTGGTCGTTGCGGCCACCCTTGATAGAAGTTGGGGAATTTGGGGAAGTCGGGGATAGAAGTTGATCAGAAGGCTCGTAGGCTATGTCTACCTCGCCGTCGCTGTGATTCAAAGCCGTTTGGGCAATCTCAACTTTCTCAAAATCCAAGGAAGGCGACGAGACGCTAAAGTCGGAAATCGAGTGGGTGTTGGTGTCGCCTGCTTGCGGATTGTCATCAGGCGGCTCAGCCGATTCAGTGGACACTTCATCGTCACACTGATCAACTTCGGCATCTTTCTGAGTTCCTTCACCTTGATCGTTGCTCACCCGATGGCAAGCGTGGCGAGCAATAGAAGGGAAGCACAGCAAATAGGAAGAAGTGCAGCGCTTTGTGCTTGCAATGCTGGCGCTGAATGGAAGGCACTACATGGGACATCTCAGAAGTACTCTGCAAGACAATTGGCAGTGCCTGCCGAAGCCTGACCTAATCCCAGAGCATGCGAAGGAAACATGGATACAACTCTAGCACCAGCAACGGCAGCGATGCGCAGAATAGAACTTCAATACGACTTTGCAAAGTTGACAGAGTGGCGGTGGAGAGTGGATAGCAACAAATCAATGGACAGTGGACACTGGTCTGGAAAGCACTGCTGATTCAGTGCCGAATGCCAACGTATGGTTACCAGAATGAAGAAGCGACGTCGAGGCACTACACACGGTTCGATCACCAGCAGTTACCCCAAACAGTCACACAATGACTTGTTCCTCGCCCCTGGTCAAGATTCTGCAATCCCACCTCTTCCCCGCCCCGCTCTTTTCTCCTCCCTCCTCCCACCTCTTGTGCTCTCACAAATTTCTCATGCTCCTCCCTCCTCCTGCCTCCCTCCTTCTTCCTCCATCCTTCCCTCACCGCCCCCCTCCCCGCTCCTTCCTTGCGTGGGCTTCGCAATGCGCTCTGAAATGTGACATTATCCCAGCGAAACCCTAACAAAGATTTTGCAGATTTTGCTTGCTTTGATTTACGTTGCTAGGATGCAGGTAGGTGGCCTAGGATTTTGGCAGGCAACCCTGGGTCGCTGATTTAAATATTTGTTTGGACACTGGTGGCCTAGGTATACGACGAATGAGCCTTTCCCGACTTAGCAATGATACAGTTGAATTCTTGCCAGTAGGTCACTCTAGTAGGTGGCTAGGGGCTTCGGAACTACTCTAGTATCCCTAGAAGGTTCCTAGTACTAGGTCGCACACCCTTGAGACCCTAGAGACCACCCAGAACCTCGTTGAAGAGATACTTAGAGGCTTCCTAGATGCTAGACAATCTCGAGAAAAGAAAGCGAGTCGAGAGACTAGGTCACAAGGGTACCCTCAGCTAGTGGACAGGTGACTAACTTGTTATTACGTGTTCAATACTTGTTACTAGTTGTTACTGAGTCTTATTACTTGTTACTACTTGTTTACTCAAAAAAACACCTCGATCCACTGTTTCGTGCTGTTTCCTGGGGACCCTCCTGGGGTTCCCCAGGTCACCTCCCGGGGTTCCCCGGGTCCACTGAGGTCCGTTCTCAGAAGGTTCGAGAAAGTTCGAGGAAGGTAGAGAAGGTGCGAGGAAGGTAGAGACGGTTCGAGGAAGGTAAGAAAAGGTTCGAGAACGTTGGGCAAATGGGTGCTTTCATGTCGTTTAAATGCGTTGAATGCTGACTGCCGCATGAATGCGGTCATGTGCGTGCCACTGCCAAAACCCGCATGTGAATTAAAGCGTGAACAGCCACTGAAGTTGGCACTGAACAGCAAGTGAACAGGTCATCATCCCCCGAAAACGCTGTCACTAGAAAATGCAAGCACTTATAATTATCAATGATGCGGCTGACCGCAATTGGCGAATCTCACTTGGCGAATTCTGTCCAATTTCGGATGTGAGGCCATTCTGTGACGACGGTGAGTTTGTTCGACCGCTTGCCCTTGCCCTTGCCCTTGCCCGTTTTTACCTCTCCATTCTCTGGCACCTGGGCTGGCTGGGCATCAGGCTGGACACCAGCACCAGTCTCTACTGGTCCAGTCGCTCCAGTCCGCTGCTGCTCAGAGCCAAGCACCGGAGGCGACGGAGGCGTCCACCCAACAATCGAGAAAGCGAGGTCAGTCAGAGCTCGCTTTTTTTGTGCCTTAATGCCCAACTCTTCCCACGGAAGTTTAGGGCGCACGAGTGTCACACCAACCTGACCAATCAACTCGGGCTGGGGCCTCAGAACTGCCATCTTAAACCAGACAGGGCTTTTGGCAGTGCCTTGCCGCACGATCGTGTGCAAGTCAACATAATCAATCTTGCAGTTCACTTCCGCGTCATCCCCAGATGACTGCACCAACCACGCTGGCACAAAGAAGTCATCCACCGACTTGATGAACAGATCGCATTTGGAGACGCTGCACGCCAAGACGCACCGCTTGCTTTGCACCGCATCGGAAGATACAACTAAGTGAAGATGGGACCCTTAGATGTGACACAGTGACAACTCTGAAATTGGAAGTCGATCTTTATAAAGACACTTGAGCCTTACATGATAAAAAGCAATATTATAGGATTCCTGCGAGCCAAAGAGCACGAACCGGCGAAGGCAAAGCTGAACGATGGACAAGGACCAATTGTAGTCACCGTCGTCAACTTGTGGGCATCCATTGTGTCTTGCCAAGCAAATGCGAACTTACCCATGGCCTTCACAGGAAACAATGCAGCTGCAGATTCAAGAGAGGCTTGACAGATGCCACTCTGCACTAAATTCAAGAACCTGCCCCGCTTGGATGCGCCAGGTGGCAGTGTGAGCTTGGCCCAATGCCTATCCAACTCGTCGAATCTCACGAACGTGCGGCGCTCGGACTCGAAGTCGTGACCGTCGTTCGGCGTGACCTGGGCATCTGTCGCGGAATATACTTCCTGCTTCCCACGAAGGCGCAAGTTGCGCACCAACTGCTCGTCCGACTTATCCGAGCCGGCAGCGGCAGCAGCTGCAACAGTGTCGTTGCATGGTGATGGTGATGGTACTGGTGTTACGCCCGAAGCTTCAGGACTGTCGCGCAACGAATCTCCAGACTCGTCAGCCTGCAAGTCGTCTGATCCACCCGAGTTCGAAAAGTTGTCCAATGCCTCGTTCAAGGAACCAACGGTTTTATCAACAGTGGGATCCGCTGCCCATTCCATGAGTGTGAGCCAGTGAAGGACGAGGTCCGATTCGTTCTCAATTCCGGCATCCGATTCTGCAATCAAGTTCAGCTTCCTGGCGACGTCTGAAAGCGCTGCGAGTTCAGGACGGCAATCTGCGGATGCAGTAACACGCTGATCGCCGCAACACAGATCTTCGAACAATGCCAAGATATACTGGCTGCGGGTCCGAAGCATTTTGGCGACGTCTTTGATGGAATCAAAGAACGACAAATCGTCGCCATAGTTAGTGGTCTCGTTGAGCCACTCCGGCAAGATGTGCTGGCACGTGCAGGCGATGATGGCGCCAATGACATCGTTTGTCTGAGGCGTGCCATCGAACTGAGACAAGCGGTTCGAAGTAGTGGAAGCAACAGACCCGACAGCAGGCCCTTTAAAGCAGATTGTGAAAATCGGCCCGCGTTGCAGAACCGAGCTACGATGCATTTGGATAACCGGATCAAACTGTCAACCTGTCAGCTTGATTCAACCTGTGCTCAAGAAAAGCGTACATGAATGCAGGCTGCAGTCGAAGAGGCTTGGGCAGGTTGGACTGGATCCAGGCCACGAAGGAGACCGCAGAGGACTGAGTGAGCTGCGCTCGTTGTGGGTCAACTTGGCCAGCGCTTTGCTCTGGCACGGCATCTGCGATCACCGAAGAACCGCCAGCGCCCGCAGTGCGGCCCGCACTGCCATCAGCCCCACCAGCCCCAGCGGGTGCCATTGTGGTGCCAGCCGCAGGCGCCGCAGGCGCCGCAGGCGCCGCAGCACTTGCGACGACATTGGCCCCAAGTCCTTGACTCAATTGAAATAGCGTGTGGAAGACGAACTCTCTGACGTCCACCGCCGCACCCATTTCCGTGCCGGAGTCGCCAGAGGCGGCATCAAGGACAGTGATGTGCTTGAATAAGGCGTAGTTCGCGAAGGTGCATATCATATCGTGAACACGGTCGCGCACAAGGTCTGGGAGTTTGGGGTTGTGAATGTCCATGCTGTGTGCGCCCTCATGGATCATGGCCATTACAGCCTCGAAGAACTTCATTTTCTGGACACCCTCATGACCATCACCTGCATCAGCTCCACCGGTCTGCGAGGCGCCAGAATTCAGCCGAGCCTTTTTGCTCGAAGCTTTGACCACCTTGTCAGCCTTGCGCTTTCGAACTGAACCGTCAGCAAGTAAAGTGACTGGCCGAGGTTTGAAGTCGACATCAAGCGTGCATAAAGAAGTGATCTCTTTAGCAGAGCACACATCCTTCCACCAAAAGGTAGAAGTTATGGAGGCGTCACCGGCTGATTTCAGAGGCATACAATATTTGAGAAGAGCGAAGACCAACAACGAGCGATCGTTCTGTGACAAGCTGCAGTAGTTGCGGGTTCCATTCTCCACAGCGTGTGTGGTTTTGATGAAGCCATCAATGTTGAAGGTCTTGTTCTGATGGTGCATCTGCGTTTTGAAAACCTCCCTGAGCGAGTCATAGATCCGCAGGCGCCTTGCTTGGAAGATGACTCCAGCCACATCTTCGTATGCAGTGGGGTCCTTGAACATCATCTCTTCGCCAAATGACTCGACCAGAAACGCCCATCTCATGTTGTCGTGGGAATAAATCCCTTTCCCGAATTTGTTCTGCTTCCAATCTTCGGCGTGCATTTTCTCAGCCCAGCTTGTTGTGCACTCCTCGGCTTGGTCCCACAGCTGCTGGGCCCCAAATCCGCTGCCGCCGTGGTACCGGTTCGCGTCGTACACAACCCACTTTACTAGGTCTGTAGGAGATCGTGGGTCCACTTCGATCGCGTTCCCGATGCCCTCGGCGATCATGCCGACGACATTAACCGGAAATAGTGGCCAGAAGAACACACAGACGGTATGGATCTTGCACAGACACCATTCCAAAGGCACCACGAGAAGTCACGAGAGGAGACAATAACGACCGGCCATCCCTTGATCGCATGGTGACATTGTTAGGTTCTGCATCTTCGGCGTCGTAGCCGCCTTCTGAAATCGTGGCCGCTCCCAGCATCCACGTGGGGACCGCATCGTCGTCACAGTCGTCGTATTGCCCGACATTCTCCACAGGAGTTGGCGGCCAAGCAGCGACGAACTCCGCAAGGTCCTCCGGCAACACTCGCATGTAGTATGGGCAGCCTCGTTGGTCGGCCCGATACCCGTTCGTGATGATACTTGTCGAATACTCAGACCGAGTCACATCCTCATCGCGATTGTTGAGCTTGTGTCGCTTGAGAGATCGCACTTGCTTCCTGAAATCAACACATCGTTTCGGATGCATGCGAAGAGTCACCCACGGATGTGCGAAAACGACGCCACCCACCAGATTGGTCAGGTTACCAAGCTACCAAGACCAAAGGTGATCCTAAGACTAGGAAAGGCCCTGGAAGATTGGCAGGGGTCCAAGGCCACCGGGGTCCAGCCCGGTCCAGGGGCCTAGTGACCAAGCCATCGTCCAGCAAGGTTGGTCACCCCACGAGCTACGAAATAATGCCGTTTCACCATCCGCACCAGCTGAAACGGCTTGAGCGGCTTGCCAGACAAAGACCATCGCTTCGTGATGCAAGGCGCGGCAACGTACTTGTCGTAATGCCAAGTGACGTCCCTCATCCAGTAATCTGGATCGCGCATCAATGTTTGAATGTCGCCAGTGAGTCCAGCGTCCTTCGCTGCGTCCGCGGCAGCTGCGATGACTGTTGGCGCGGGAAACGTCATGCCGCTCTGATAAAACAAAAGAGCAACAAACGGAGGAAAGGTCCTCGAAACAAATGTACTTGATGAACCACGATGCATAGCGATGTTCGGTGAATGATTATCGCCGCAATCCATGGCGCGATGCATCATGAATCTGAAATAAACGGAGAAGCGAAATGGAGAATGAGAATGATGAAGTATGACGAGTCATAGTAACGATGAGGTGGTGATGAATGATGTCGACGGCAACGACGATTATTATGATGGCGGAAACGGTGCGGATGGGAGGAATGTGTGTGTGTGGGGTACAAACAGTTACGTGTTATTTGTTTTTCGAACCTCCGTAACAAATCAGAACCCTACAACATGCAATCATCATGCAATGGCACAAAACCTGAAGGTATGGCGAGTCAATTTATGCAGCGGTGTGACGGTGTGATGTACAAGCACCGCCACGAATCGAAATGTTTGGCGCTTGTGGCGCATAACCGAACACAGAACAGGCGTGTACGAACATGCGTCGCTCACGAGAAAGGTGGGCTGCTGCGGCTAAGAAGCGTCACCGCCACTAAGGCGACGTAGCTTCCGACGCTTAGCAGACACAATGAAATCATGGTCGATTGATTCGGCAAACCTTGTCGAATTGTCTGGCTGATCAGAAAGTTGCACAAGTTGGAGACGAGACTCCGACGAGGATGAAGTAGAAACCGACGAAAAAGAAGTCGGTGCCCCCCTTGACGAGGACGACGACCACACAGAAGCAACAGGCCGCTTTAGGGCGCGTGCGCCGCGTGACATCTTGACAGCGAAAACGAACGATTCGTCATCAGAAAGCAAACGAAGACGGGAATCCAAAGACACCGCAGCAACAGAGCTACGTGTCAAACCTACCAAAGGCAACGAATTCGGAACCGGGATTTGCGAATCCTCACAGCATTCACTGTACACAAGAACCCAGAGCATGACGGCTCCGACTACTGGAACGCACATCGCGTTCCCAGCCATGTGTCCAAATCGTTTCCTCTGTCGAGGAGCGAGCCCCAGAGCTGCCCTACTCCGGTTAAAGCTACACAGTGCGGCCGGGGTGTCGGTGTCGTCAAGCCATGGCTGCATATACCTCGCAAGCGAAATGTACGAAGGAAACCCCTGAGCTGCCAACAACTCGCGACCAGTCATGAATCGATTCAGGTGGTCGATCCACATGATGTGGCAATGCTTGACCACGGTTTGCAAAGTGGATTCGCCAGAAATCGACTTGAATTTCGATTTCGGGTCCTGAGCAAGCCCGTAAACGTGATTGGGACTGATGTTGCGGTATTCGACGAGGTTGTCGAACTCCCAATCTGCAAGCGAGCACTCGAATGCGGATGGATGTCCAAATGGTAATTGTTTGTGGGGGCGTTTCCGCCGCAGAGCTCGGTTCGAAGACCAGGACAATTCCAATCGCAGTTCGCTATCTGGAGCGGTGAGCAGATCGGCATAAGTAAAATTGGGCGATCGCTGCCGCCCAAGGTCCCCAACGATGTGTTCGACAGCGCGGCTCAGAACACAACTGCGATGCGTCAAAACGATGTAGCGACGCGCTCTGTGGACTGGCATTGCAAAGTCCGAGCCGTCAAGCATAACGCAATCGACGTGGTACCAGCTCTGGAAAATTGTCAGGACAATGTTGACGTCAAAATCTTTGACGTTTTTGATTATGATGTGCCGATCACCAAGTAGAATGCGGTGACGACACCAAATGAGAAATAATCGCATGGTGTGGCCGGTGCATTTCGATTTCGCTCCCAAGGAGCTCCAGTCCACGCATGGGCAACCAGCCACGTGAAGCCATGCACGTACCAGGTGGCACGCTTTGCCGTGCATGATACAGTCTGCATACAGACGGACCGCGCCATCCTCAAACAAGATTCGTGCCAAATCAGTCCACGGCGGCTTGGCCCCCAAAGCGTCGCAACGTTCAATGACCCCAGGTGCCAGAAATGATGTGATGTCTCCGTGTAGGCATGACGGTCGCCGGGGTAGTGTTTGCAACTCTCGCAAGCACTCGGGGTCACGCTCGATGGCGTAGAGGTAGACGAACTCGGAGTTCGAGCCGATAGCTGATGGCTCGGCATTGCCGTCGCAAGAGGAAGCCAAAGACAAAGCCTCCAGAGCACACGACGGTG
>MPMD02378267.1_pt1 | contig 11640 bp, 5 predicted proteins | sample 1617291 | NCBI WGS metagenome assembly MPMD02 (sample SAMN05944810, study PRJNA350692) | marine metagenome | biome: marine; feature: ODZ; material: water; isolation source: 120 m water sample filtered on 30 um supor filter | place: Pacific Ocean | collected 2012-04-09 | depth 120m m | reverse complement strand
TCCAGCAGCGAATGCAGCACGGCGAGGCAAATGCCGAAAGCCCAGTAGTTGCCCCGGTTCAGGCCCAGGCCGGTGACGGTGTCGTTGATGCGGACCGCATTTGTGCGAACCGGCTCGCCGATCCATTGGGTTTGCATGAGCAGAAACATCAACCCCACGAGGCTCGCGCCCATGAGGAGGCCCGAGGGCAGCGTTCGCCAGTGGCGTGCCTCCGTCCAGGCCGGCCGCTCGACGCGGTGCTTCAAAATCCAAGGCACCGCGATGATCGGCCACGCCAGTGTGAACAGCTTGGTGCCGGAATAGGCCGCCTGTGCCAGGCCCACCCCCTTGGCAAACACGAAATAAAGCAGCGCCCCGAACAGAGGCAGCACCACGGCCGGCAGCACCACGGCCCAGGTTCGACTGCGATGTTGCGCCTCGGTCAGGCTGGAAGCGTTACTCCACTCAAACCCGCCCGCCAGTTGATTGCCTTCCGACATGTCAGCAAACGCCCAAGCTCCATCGATTCGATAATTTGATTCAAGCCAAATGAAACGCTGCCCCCAAACCCAGCGCTTGGCCAAGCGCTATTTTCTCTCGAGGTCTTTGCGGGGGAAGAGCGGGGTGGGCTTGTTGCAGGCATGGCCCTTGGCCAAGCCGCCCCACTTGACCAGACTGAAGTTCGCCGGCGAGTCGTCGAGGCCAAGCTGCCTGAAAATTTTCTCCGCCGTCTCCGGGATCACCGGCCAAAGCAGCACCGCCAAAATCCGGCAGACCTCGGCCAGGTTGTACAGCACCTCGTTGAGGCGGTCGGCCTGGTCCTCCTGCTTGGCCAGCTTGAACGGTGCGGTTTGCTCGACGTATTGGTTGGCCCGGTCGACCAGTCCCCAGACGCTGACCAGCGCCGCCTGCAAGTGGTGCGCCTCGTAGTTCACGCGCGCCTCGACGACCCATTTTTCAGCGTCGGCTGCCAATTCGTCGGAGACCGCCTCGAGCGTACCGCTGCGGTAACGGTTGAGCATCGAGAGCGATCGGTTGACGAGGTTGCCCAGGCCGTTGGCCAACTCCGCGGAGTAGCGGGCCTGAAAACTTTCATCCGTCCAGTTGCCGTCCGGGCCGATGTCCAGCTCGCGAACGACGTAGTAGCGGAACGCGTCAACGCCCCACTCATCGATCACAGCAATGGGATCGACGACATTGCCGGTGGTCTTGCTCATCTTCTGGCCGTCCTTCTGCCACCAGCCGTGCACGAGCACCTGCCCCGGCAGGGGCAGCTCCATCGCCTTGAGCATGATCGGCCAGTAGACGGCGTGAAACTTCAGGATGTCCTTGCCGATGACATGAATGTCCGCCGGCCAGAGCGACGGGGCGTCGGGCTTGGCCTCTAGGCCTGTCGGCCCGACCACCGCCGAGTCGCCGAGCGCCGCCGGGATGCTGGCGTAGTTGCTCAGCGCGTCGAACCAGACGTATGTCACGTATTCCTCGTCGAACGGCAGCGGAATCCCCCACTCGAGCCGCTCCTTGGGTCGCGTAATGCAGAGGTCTTCCAGCGTGTTGTTCTTGAGAAAACCAAGCACTTCGTTTCGCCGCGTCTCCGGTTGGACGAAGCCGGGGTTGGCATCGATGTGATCGATCAGCCACTGCTGCTGTTCACCCAGTTTGAAGTAGTAGTTGTGCTCCACCAACTCGGCGACCTCTCCGTAGATCGGATCGAACGTGCCATCCTCGCGCCGGTCTTTCTCGGTCAAGAAGGTCTCCTGCTGGGCGGAGTAAAATCCACGATACTCCGCCTGGTAGAAATGGCCGGCGTCGTACAGTTTCTGCAGCACCGCCCGGACAAAAACCTTGTGGCGTTGCGACGACGTGCGGACAAAGTCGGCATTGGTCAGGTTCAGCCGGCCTGCAAACGTCTCCCAGACTGCCGCGAACTCATCGCAATACGCCTGCGGATCCTTGCCGGCGGCCTTGGCGGCGGCCTGCACCTTTTGGCCGTGCTCATCGAGGCCGGTCAGGTAAAACACCTCCTGCCCCAGGCTGCGGTGCGTCCGGGCGATGATGTCGGTGATGACTTTCTCGTAGGCGTGGCCGAGGTGAGGCTCCCCGTTGACGTAGTCGATGGCGGTGGTCAGGTAAAACCGTTTACTCATCCGTCGCCCACTATGCGGCCAAGGCCAAGCGCTTGGCAATCACAGGGTGCCTGCTTGGCTAAGCGGGATCAATTATCCTTCGACTTGGAATTGAAGTCGAGTTTGTCGAACGGACTGCAGGACGCCTCAAAATATCCAGCAACCGTCTCTCCCTCCCTGCGACTCGCCGCAGTCAATTTGAGTTCGCCCCTGGCCCAGCCGATTCGTTTGAATTTGACCGATCCCTGCCTGCCCATCCGGACAAACCCCCAGATGGTGAAGCCGTCGATCGGGATACTGTCGGACACGTTGTAGAAGCCGGGATCGACCATCAGGTTGACCATCACCTCCCTTGGCGAGCCCTTGATGCTACCGACTGCCGAAATCACAGGGAACCCATACCGTGATGTGCCCTGGGTTGTCGCAGCACTCGCCCGCATGTCGGTGATCTCAAGCGGCTCACCGCCATGGATCAATTCAATGATGCATTCACCGATCTTGTTTTGAAAAGAGAGATCACCCGACTCCGACCACTCGGTTTTGAACGTGCACTTCATTGTCAGCAACTTGGGTTTTGCTTTTGCTCCGCCACTACCTCGCATCTTTTTGGGCCAAAGTGGAATGGGCCCGGTTAACTCCGCGGCCAGCAAGTTTTGTCGCTTGGAAATAAAACGGCGCACAGAATCAACGGCTGGATCATACAGCCTCGGCGGCAAATGTGTGTGGGGCCGCAGCATCGGCCCAAGTTTGCCCAGTTTCGCCTGCAGAGCCTGCTCATCCCATACCTCGTCCAGAACCTTGAGTAACTCGGATCGGTAACGCTCTCGACCTTTCTCGGTGTTGTAGAGTCGATGCGCGACGGCCCCCTCAGCCATGACGGACAAGGGTGTGCCAGCCTGGCTGGCCTTGCCACTGCGCGCCCGAAACACACCGTCGGCGCCCCATGGAATGAACTTGAACCGGGCGGATGCCGGATCGTTATAGATGAAAAAGTTATTCTGGTTGCCAGTGTACCCATCGTTGAAGCCAATCAGGCATTCCATTGCCCAGTAGCGATAAAAATCATCGAGATCGATTACTTTGCCGACGGCGTCAAAGAGTTGATCATCCGGCACCGACAACGCCCTGGTCGCCTTAAGCAAGTCACTGCGATCGGTTTTCTTCGCGTTGGTCTTGGCCTCAAATGTTCCTGCCGCCTTCTCGGTGAAGTCGCTGATCTGCCCCTCGTAAAGGTTCCCACTCGCCTTCGTAAAATGACGCTTGAGAAAATCCTTCCGCACCGATTCGACGTGACTGTAAATCCCGAGATATTCGCCATTCACCGTGACGCGCGCGAAGTTGCAGCGCGGTGCCGGTATGCCCGCTTTGCGGAACAGCTCGTACGCCATGTGCTGTTTCACCAGCGATGCGTCGGTGTCGTTGTTGTTCAGTGTCATCAATGAGACACCCTCGAATTCCTGCTCTGTCCCAAACTTGTCGAAGTTGATCTTGATCGATGGCCGTTGGGCATTCACGGAACCGAGTAATCCCTTCTTGCGCAGTCCCACATTCTTGAACAGCTTGCCGCCTATGGTGACATCGCCTTTGAAATAGTGATACGGATTGGGTCGCGGCTTGCCAAGTTTGCGGGGGGTGATCAACCCGAAAAGATCGTGATGCTCATACCTCATCTTTTTCCAGTCCTCGGCAGGCAACGCAATCTTCACCTCAAGCAACCGGTCAACCTTAAACGGATCCGCCTCAACCGGGATATCGGCACAAGACAGCAGGAGGAAAGTTGCAATCGCAACCTGAACGAAACTTAATCGTGACATTTGTTGGCTGCGGTGAGAGTGAGGAAACCCGGTAACTCTGCAAGTACATTTCAGAGGGAATAAGCCTTAATCCCGGACCGGCTGGGCGATGCGGAGGTAGGCGAAGAAGTCTCGGAGCTGCTGGTCGCTCAGGCCGGCAAGCAGCCCCTCCGGCATCAGGCTGCGCGGGCTAACTTTTGACGACTCGACCTGCGACTGTTTGACTACCGCGTCGCCTCCGTCGATGCCGCGCAGGATGAGCAGCTTGTCGGTGCGATCGGCCAGGAAACCGCTGATCAGCCGCCCATCCCGCGTGCGCACCTGCATGTGCTCGAAGCCTTCCCGAATTTCGCGGCTGGGATCGAGAATGGCCGGCAGCAGGGTGTCGAGATCGTCGCGCTGATAGTGAGTGAGGTTCGGGCCGATCCGGCCGCCTTTGTGGAACAACTTGTGGCAGGCCGCGCAACGCTGCATGAACAACTCGCGCCCGCGATACGGGCTGCCGGGCCGCCCCTCCACCAACGCACGCACCCGGGCTATCTCCGCCGCCTGGCCCGTCGCCGCACGGCCAGCACTGGGCCAAAGTTGACTCGATTGGCGGGCGACCTCGCCGCCGTGGCCCAACAAGACCTCCACGGTTGCCAGCGGCACATCGCGCTTGGCCAAACGACCCGACTCGACAGCAGCCAGCAACCGGCGACTCCACGCTGGGCGGCTGGCGAGAAACGAAACCGCCGCCGGCCGGGCCGCCTCGGGAAAATTCGCGTAATGCCCGGCGACCGCCTTGCCAAGCGAGTCATCGCCGAACCGTTGCAACGCCAGCAGTCCCGCCGAGAGCACGCCGGTATCGGTCTCGCGTTGCACCAGTCGCAGCAGGGCTTGCTGCAAACCGGCAGCCCCGACATCGCTCGAGGCGCGGATAAGCTCGACCCGATCCTTGGCCGGCCGGGCGGCATCGCCGATGACCTGCAGCGCTTGACCAAGCGCGGCGGAGTCGCCCAGGCGCACCCGCAACACCAGCGGCGGGTTGTCGAGCCGCCGCAGTTGCTCGAGCAACTCGTCCGGCAGCCGGGGCAACGCCTGCCCCTCGAGCGCCTTGCTGAAGCCGGCCATCAACTTGTCGCGGTGCCCTTGAGTCGGCGCGTTTTTCAGCAACGCCGCGCAGCCGATGAAATCGTCCTGTCGCCCCCGGGCCGCCAAGCGGCGCATGAGCCGCTCAAGAATGTGCCGCTCGGCCATCGGTTGCCGGTAGAGCGTCGCGTCGCTAAACAACTCCAGCACGGCGGCGCGGTCGTTTTCGCAATGCCTCTCAAGCACCAGCCAGCATTGCATGGGGATGAACGGATCATCGACATCGGCGTCGCGGCGGAGCAGCTCGGCAGCCAGGCCAAGCGCCTGGTCACGCGGAAGGCGAATCGCCGTGCCGGCAATCTGCGAGCGCACCTCGGGGTGCCCCTCGCGCTGAGCCAAGCGGCGAACCGCGTTGAAAAAACCAGCGGACAATTCGCGCTCGTCGCCACGCAGCCGGACGGCCCAGGCACGGACGTGCGGGTACGGATGCTCCAGCAACCCGGTGGCGGATGCATCGTCGAGCCCGCCGGCCTGGTGCAGCGCCCACAGTCCATGCAGCGCGGCCCGGCCGGTTTCGGCTTTGACCCATTTTCGCAGCTTGTCCGTTGTTGCCTCATTGGCGCGTTGGCCCAGCAGGCGCACGGCAGTCTGCCGGTGCCACTTGTTTGGGTGCGACAAAAGTGGGATAAGCTGCTCGTCTGTTTTTGCGCGAAGATCGGTGTCGGCTACGCGCGGTTTGGCCTTGGCTTGCAGCCGGTAAATACGGCCGGAGGTGGGATCGATCTGGCTTTGGTAATGCTGGCCGTGCGCGATGTAGCGCTCGTAAAAATCGGCGATGAGCAGCGAGCCGTCCGGGGCGTTGGCCATGTACACCGGGCGGAAGGCGACGTCGGAATTTTTCACCGGGAAACCGATGTCGCGCGTAGTGAACGACGCCCCGCGCACGACGCGCTTGCTCAGCACGAGGTGGTGGTGCAGCGGGTCGGCGCCGAGCAGCCTGCCCTGCCACGCGCCGGGCATCGCGGAGCCGTTGACTGCGATGACGTTGTGGGAGAAGCGCGGGATGCTGCCGCCAGGCATCATCGGCATTTCGCCGAACGCGAACGGATTGTCCGGCGGCCCGAACTTGCCAGGGCTTTTGCCCTGCTTCAGGTAGAGGCCGCTTTGCACGTAGTGAAAGCCGCGCGTGCCGCCGCCGTTGTGGCCGGAGAACAAACGGCCATCGGCGTCGAACTCCAGCCCGAACACGTTGCCGCCGCCCTCGGCGAAAATCTCAAACTCGCGCGACCGGGGGTGGTAGCGCCAAACCATGCAGCCCTCGAAGTGCACCCCCGCCGCGCCCGGCGGATCGATGCCGGGCCGGGTGACGCGGCAGCTCACCGTGCTGCCCTGCGCGCCGTACAGCCAGCCGTCCGGCCCCCAGGTGATGCCGTTGGCCACCGAGTGCGTGTCCTCAAAACCGAAGCCGGCCAGATGCGCCACCGGGTCGCCGTCCGGGATGTCGTCAGCGTTGCGGTCCGGATAAAACAGCAGATGCGGCGTGTGCATCACCCAAATCCCGTCGTGGCCGGGCAGCGCGGCGTTGGCGAGGCTGAGCTTGTCGGCGAAAACCTTGTGCGTGTCGTAGCTGCCGTCGCCGTCGATGTCCTCATGCACGGTGACGCGGCTGCGGCCGGGCGTGTGGTGTGGCGGTGGCTTGGGGTGGCGGTCGTACTTGGCCCGATAATATTTGTCGCGGCTGATCTGCCGCAGGCCGGCCGGGTACGGGTACTGCACGTAATGCGACACCCACAGCCGCCCACGCGCATCGAAACTGAGATACGTCGGCTGCGTGACCAGCGGCTCGTGCAGCACAGTCTCGATGGCCAAGCCGTCCTCCAACTCGAATCGCGCAAGACTCTCGCCAGGGCTGAGCCGCTCGCCGTGCACCAGTGTCTGAGCCTCGAAGAGCACCCGGCTGGCCTCATGAAACTGATCGTAGGCTGCCCGGGCCGGCTTGACCTCGAGCGCCTGGCCAGGCGGCGGGGCCGTGCCGGGTTGATATTCCCACTCGCCACTGAACAGGCATTCGAGAAAGTAGCCCTGAATCGAGGGGCCGCTGCCCCGAAATCGGCCGGAGCCGTCGCGGTTGAACACCTTGATGGCCAGCTCATTCCATCTGCCCTTGGCCAAGGCGCCCGGCGGCACCTTGTAGCGCTTGGCCAAGCGGTCGCTTGGCTTGGCATCCGGCGGGAAGCTGCCCGCGCCGCCGAGGCGTTTGCCGTTGAGAAACACTGCGTGGGCGGCGTGGCTCGAGTCGATTGTCAGCGTGACCGATTCCACCCAGAGATCACGCCCCCCAAGCGTCGCCCAGTTGTCCGGCACCTTCACCCAGCAGCGGTACCACCCGGTGCCGGCAGGCCGCGCGCCCTCGACCTCCCCCGGCACGGCAACCGGCCGCCACACCTGCGCCCAAGCACCAGGCCAAGCGGCAAGGAGAACCAGAACAAATGCTGGTCGAAGTAAGTTCACTGAGAAATAAGGCGAGGCGGATTATGGGAACGCAACACCGCCTGAGCAACCATCGCCTGCGTTGGACGGAGTCAGTCTGCGTTGTCCCGGCTGGTGGTTTCGTAAAGCCACTTAACTGGGAAGGCGGTGATTTGCACGGTGTCCAGATGGCCCCTGCGCCGATCGCCGGCTGAGTGGCCGAGGAGTACTTGGTCGTCGATGAATGTCATGGCAGTATAGCAGTACCAGCCGTAAGGGTCATCCTGCAGTGTCTTGGGCACGCTCCAGGTTTTGCCATCGTCACGCGAGATGGCCACGGTGAAGGGAGTGCGGTAGCCGCGCAGTTCGGGCGTGATTCCGGAGTGGTCATTCCACGCCAACAGCAGGTCGCCGGTGGACGGGATGCGCTCGATGGTTGCCGGCGAACGAGGGGAAATGATCTTGGACGCGCGCAGCGGCGGCCAAGTGTCGCCACCGTCCCGCGAGAACGAAACAAACTGACTGCCGCCATCGGTCCGGCAAAACATCATCAATCTGCCATCCTTCAACTCCACCACGCCCGGCTCCTGAGTCATGACGCGTTTGCCGGCTTGGTCATGGGTTTTCATCGTGGTTTTGCTGCGACGCCAGCTTTGGCCGTTGTCGTCTGACAAGTAACACATGATGATGCCCGCCCAGTCTGGCTTGGCGTATCCGGGCAAATTATGCAACGCCACCGGCGCAATCAGCCGCCCGCTTTTTTTCAACTGCACCACGCGGTCGTTGTTCATCACGTAATAACCCACCGGGGCGTTGATGACCTCCGCGGGTTCGCTCCACGTTATCCCTTCGTCGTTTGAGCGGCGCAACAGCGGCCGGCAGTCCTGCAGAGAGTTTTTGCGCAGATAAAAAAGCGCGATACTCCCATCGTCCAGGCGCAGCAGCGAGACGGACATGATGTTCAGGTCGCCCTCGTTGCGCAGCGCGACCTTGTCGTCGGTGGTCCAGGTCTTGCCGGCATCGCTCGAATACCGGGCCGCCAGGTAAGCCTTGGAGTGGTCGCCGGTACCATCGGTGAAATGCGTATACACAAACATCATTCGCCCATCCTTCAGCCGAATAAAGTCTCCCTCGCTGTTGCGTGGGTTGCCCGGCCCGGGGGGCAGGCGCAAGGCGGTTTGTGGTTCGTCTGCGGCAGATGCCAATCCTTGGCCGGCCACGAGTAACAAGGCGGCCAGGCCAACGGGAAAAGTGCCATGGATGAATTGATTCATTCGTCGACCTTGAGTTCGCCGGGCAGCGGCCAGACATGGCCCAGTGGCTTGTCCGAGCGCTGCCATTCGCCATTGGCCGGCGGCTTGGTGCCGTAGGAATAAATCGTTTGGCCTTGGTGGACTCGCGTCCATTCATGGAGCGCCAGAAGATACCTCTGGCCAAGCGCGTCGGGGTCGGTGGCAGCGTGGAAGAAGGCATCCGCAGCCTTGGCCAGGCGCACAAGTCGGCCGGTGGATTCGTCCCTGCCGATGGCGACCGTGCCATCACCCGGCCTGGGCTGGGCGAAGAACCGGGGAGCAGTGTCGCTGTGATGCACTGTTGAAAAACTTGAACCGGCATCGCCCGGTCGCTCGTAAACGGGAACCGGAAGGTTCAGCCGGGGATCGTCGAGTTGCAGGCGGTACATGATCTGGTTGTAGTCGTAGAACGGCGTCGGGTGCTTGTTGCCCGAGAAGGTAAACGTGTAGGTGGCCTCGAAAAAAATGACGCGGCTGCCATCCTTGGCGAAGTAGGGATGCTGCTTGGGATTGTAGAAGCTGTAGTCATCGTGAGTGACGATTTTCCGGGCGTAGACCCACGGGCCTTCCGGGCGCGCGGCCTCGGCGAACCAGATCTCGCCGAGCATCGACGAGCCAAACGACTGCGAGATCACCATGACCCAGCGTTGCCGGTGCTTGTTCCAATAAACCGAGCCGTGCTGGGTCAGCACCGGCTTGCCGGTTTCGACGTCGATCAAGTGGAGGGGTGACTCGAGTGCGAAGATTTTTTTATCAGAGACCAGTTTGTTCACCTGATTGAGATCCATCTTCGGTCGTCCGCGCTGCCAATCGAGTTTCAGGCTGCCGTCGGGGTTCCGCTGCACGCCGGTCTTGGTGCCGGGCCGGAGGAAGGTGCGAGTCTCGTACCGTGAAGGGTCGAGGTAGCTTTCGAGGTTCGCACGGACCCGCACAAGCGGCATACCTCCGGCGAAGTAAACATACTCGCGGCCATCCTCGGCGCGGTGCAGGAAGGGATGACCGTGGGGAAAGAGCGGGACATCCTTTGGGAACATAGCGCGGTGGGCGAACTGCTGCCGCTCGTCGTCAAACTGCACCACGCCGCGCTCGTATACTGTCAGGGACGATTTGATTTTCACGTACTGCGCCAGCAGCCAAGGCCGCCGGTTTTTGTCCGGCAACACTACGAGGCCATCGATCCAGGTTGGCCCCTTGCCGGGCATCCTCGCCGCTTCCTTGGCAAAACCGTTTTTGCCGACAGCATAGGTGAAATTCACGCCAAGGACGGGATCGAGTCCACCCTCGCCGGGGAGCAGCGACGTCGCGAATGGCACGTGGAAGTTGCCCAGCGGATAGGACGGACGATTGGTATCGCCCCAGAACCAGTGAAGCTTCCCCCGGTAAACCGCGGTCACCACGCTGTCGGAGCCGAACACCAAGCCGTTGAGCAGTGGTTGCTCGATCGGCGCGCTTCGACCCAGCAGCCGGCTGTCGCGATAAATGCCGGCACCGGTCACACGATAAAGCCGCTCGGCAATGTTGAGGCGCTTGAGCTTCAGCACGGCCTCGGTACCGGGCACGGTCTTGAGCCGCACACCGCGATAGCCGAAACTATCCTTGGGATACTCATAGCCATGGCTTCGAACGTGGAAGAAAATCTGACGATCCATCAAACCCGGCTCGCGAAACGCCACCAACCCGTTGCTGTCGGTGTAAAAACGCTGGTGGTTGACGGTTTCAAGTTCCACCAGCGGAACGCCGCGGCCGGTCTCGGCATCCACCACGCGGATGGCAAACCAGGCGGATGACGGCGTCTGCGCTTGGCCAAGCGCACCCAGTTGCAGGCCAAGCAGCAGCGCGGGGAGGATGGAGTGTCTGGAAAACATCGCGGCCGGGTTGAGGCCCGAGCCTAGCCGCCTGTTTCCGGCGAGTCCAATTCCGAAATGAGGAGCCGCTTGGCCAAGCGGGAAGGTCAACCCTCGGGAACCGGCTCCGGGGCCGGTCCCTGGACCGGCTGCTGCGGGTCGGGGAACGGCTCGAGATTCTTGCCGTATTCCTCCGGCAACTTGAGCACGAGACGAAGCTGTTCCAGCAACACCGGATTAATGCGGCTGTTGGGCCGGAACAGATCCTCGAGCACCTGACGTTCGAGTTCCTCAAACGGCGGCAGGCCAACGCGGTTGGTGCTGATGCCGATTTGCTTCTCGAAGCGGTTGTGCAGCTGGATGGCAAGCGACTTGTGGCCGACAAACTGGTCGTCTTCCCCGACCGCGGCATACTGGAAGGCCTGCAGCAGCAGTCCGCCAATGACGGCCTTGGTCTGGTTATGGTCGGTCTCCCCGGCGTCCTCCTGCACGCGCGAGACGCAGTACTCGTCGAGGCTCAGGCCCGGGACCGGAATGGACTGGGGATACAAATCGACCATGTACTTGTACCACTTGGCAGCCTCATCCTTGCGGTTGTACACGTAGAGGAAATAGACGGCGCTGCGGAGGAAGTTCTTGTGGCCGGTGCTCATGTGTTCGGCCAGGCCAGTATCGGTATTGGAGACGGCGTCCTCCTGGCGCTTGGCCTCCATCTGTTTCTCGTAGGAGTCGTTGGCCCTGCCAACAAGATCGACATTCCAACCGTAGTCGAAGTTGGGCGGCTGGGAGATCAACCGCCCCTGCATGCAGGCCTGCTGCAGTGCCTGGTAAATGATCCGCCGCAGCTTGAGGAAGTCGCCTCCGGCAGCCTCCTCCTCCTCGGTGTTGAGGATGCCGTCCCCGTCCACGTCAAACCGCACGGTGACATCCTCGATGCCCTGCTGCGCCCAGTAGATGGCGTGGGCATCGGGCAACCGCCACTCGAGCGGCCCCCAAAGATCGTCGACCGCCTTCAATTTTTCTGGTGTCATTTTGAAGACTTCAACAAGGCGTTTCCGGCGACGAC
>MPMD02491008.1_pt1 | contig 11652 bp, 6 predicted proteins | sample 1617291 | NCBI WGS metagenome assembly MPMD02 (sample SAMN05944810, study PRJNA350692) | marine metagenome | biome: marine; feature: ODZ; material: water; isolation source: 120 m water sample filtered on 30 um supor filter | place: Pacific Ocean | collected 2012-04-09 | depth 120m m | reverse complement strand
CTCCTCCACCAGCGCCTTGAGTTTGGTAACTTGCTGAGAATCTGCCCCCTTGACGGTCGGACGCCTCCTTGACGTGGATCTACTCTTCTTCCGGGCCGGAGCCGTGCGAACAGTGCGCTTGGGCTTGTCGGTGGCCGCGCCCGCATCACCGGTAGCCCCCCGGGCACCAGTCTGTGCGGGAGCGCCCGGTTTCTTTTTTGTAACCAACCGGCTTGGCCTGCCACTGGGACGTGTCGCCTTCTGAGGACTCGTGTTCCTTGCGCCCGCCCCACGTTTGGTCGAACTGTTGGAGTTACGGCTTAGCCTGGTGCTCGGGCGACCACCTGGCCTAGCACTGGGACGACCACTTGGCCTAGCAGACACGCTCGGTTTGGCTCCACCTGGCTTGCCGAGTGATCCGCGGCTTTGCTTGGCCGGTTCAGCTACGGGCCCAAACTCATTTAAGGTCAACTGGCCGTCCTTGTTTTTGTCGAGTTTTTTGAGGATCGCGACGGCAGCCTCAACCTCCTTGAAGGAGAGCTTGCCATCCTTGTTGGCATCCAGTGCCGCCACCAGTTGAGACGGCTTGGGCTTGGCCCTGACGATCGTCGGTCCCGAGGCTGGCCGGAGGGATTCCACCTTGGGCGGCTTGGCTTTTGGCGAGGCTACCGGCTTGGCGGCGCCCGGCCTGCCCTTGGGTTTTGGGGACGATTGGGCAAAACCCGTCACAACCAAGCCCAATCCCAACATTGTTGCTAATACTCTTGTCTTCATTATTTCAGTTTGAATCAACATCTCACCGCCCCCCACACTCACAAGGGGCATCCGTTTCGGGGCAATCTAGTCCAGTTCAAATTTTTGGTCAATCCTTTATGACAAATTCTTTTGCCGGTGCCGGCCGGCGCCAGGATGGGTTTGCGGAAACTTCCGTCAGCGCTCAGCGCCGGGCCAATCGCCGACCCCGGGTTCCACCGGACGGCTGTTCCCGTTCCTTCCCTTGATAAAATAAGAATGGGGCGAATTAGATCCGCCCCATTCCCTGGTTGGTGTGGTTTTTAGAGAGATAGCCGTGGAGCCATCTCCTACCGGGTAATTCAAATCATCCAGCCCGACGATCTAGTCTTCACCATCAAGGGCGATCTTGTGGATTTCCGAATAATTCATTAGGAGACAGTTTGCCATCCTTGTTTTTATCCAACTTCATCAAAGCCTTCATAACGTCGCTGCTAGGGATGCCTTTCTCAGGCTCGGGATTGTTACCATACAACTTCTCCAATGCCATCTTGATCGGCGGTGGCGGACCTTCCGGTCCACGGCCGGGGCCCGGGCGACCCTTGCCTGCCTGTGGCCTTCCTGCTGCAGAGCTCTGCGGTCCCTTGCCTCCGGGCGCTCTTCCCGCTGCAGGACTCTGCGGTCCCCTACCTCCGGGTGCTTTTCCCGCTGCAGGATTCTGCTGGCGTTGACCCTGTTGGCGTTGACCCTGCTGGCGTTGACCTTGCTGGCGTTGACCCTGCTGGCGTTGACCCTGCTGGCGTTGACCCTGCTGGCGTTGACCCTGCTGGCGTTGACCCTGCTGGCGTTGACCTTGCTGTCCTGAACGAGTTGCCTTCCCCGGGCCAGTAGTTGGCTGGTCTTTTTTGGCATCTGCTTGGCTAGGCGCACCAGGTTGTTCTGATTGCGCGTATCCAGGTACGGACAGGCACAATCCCAATGCTGTAACTATAATGTATTTACTCATTTTTTCAGGGTTAAAAAGAAATCTTACGCCCAAAGACGGATTTATCGTTGAGCCATAAGTTGCTTTTATGAAGACATAATTCGTTTTTCGCTGTAGATCAACTTTTTTTGGGCAAATCGGCGACTTTTTTGGCCAAACCCAATTCGCTATTGCTTGTGGACGAGTGGGTTACCTACTGGGCGCTCGCGTCGCTGAGTTCCTGGATGCGCTCGAGGATAGCCTCGCTGTCCCGGTTGAAGGCTCTCTCGAACTCGGGATAGTAGTTGATGATCTGATAGAAAAACCGGGCCGCGTCGTAGTCGATGATGTGGTACTTATCCTGCAATTCCTGCTCGGTTGGAAAAATGATCTGCCGACCAACCCGAAATTCACCAATGGTCAACGGCATGGAATGATTGAGCGCCATGATGCGCTTGAGCACCAGTACGCCCTTGAGCATCTCGAGCGCGGTGGCGCCACGAACGCCTGGCGGAGCGACCGCCGTCGAGAGCAAAACCGTATTGCGCTCAAAATCTTCCGAGTTGAGGACGCTGATCTGCTCCACGTAGTTGTCGGGATTAGTTACGTTGGTTCGGCTGATAAGAGCGCGGGGGTGTTCAAACGGCCCGGTGGTCTTGGCCTTGTGGTCGGCATAGTCCAGCACCAGGGAGTTTTCTTTCGCTTCGTTTAACTGCCTCAACAAATTGGAGAGCAAGTGGGTCTTGAACTTGTTGCCGTACTCCGCATTCTCGTTGGATTCAAAAATCAAAATGTGATCCTCAGTGATATATTGGTGGTACTTGGCCTTGTGCACCATTTCCCAGATCATGCGCCGCACGATTACCTCCTCACCAGGCACCTTGTCCTTGAGATAACCAAAAATCGGTTCATCCTCCAGAATCTCGAGGTGCTCATCGTGAAAAGATTCCAACTCCTCAATGACACTGATGTAGTAGTTGCTTTGTGTGGCGAAATTGAGGTCGAAAACATCGTCGTCACGTATACGTCGCGCGTTGCGGAACAGGCTGTGGTCGAATGAGTCGAAGCTCTCGGAATCCCTAGGTATCACATAGCTAAATGACTTTTCGCCAGTGTCGATCACGTGGGGTGTGAGTACAACGATGACCTCACGCTTGTCACTCTTAGTGACAGAACGCTTGAACAGGTTGCCGAGGTAAGGAATCTTTGAGAGGTATGGCACTCCATATTCGCTGCGGTTATTATCCTTGGCAATAAGTCCACCCACTATGAAAGGTGTGTTGTCAGCCACGCGGACGAAAGTCTGGACCTGCCGGTTATCCACCACGGGGGCCAGCAAAACACCGCCCTCGCTTGTTTTTTCGCTCTCAGCCGGATTCACCGAACTGACAATGGTCTCGATCTGCATGGTGACCTCAGAGCCGTCCTCACTCAATCGTGGTCGAAGGTTCAGCACGATGCCGGTCTGCATATACTCCACGCTGGATTGGAACCCGGTGGGGCTGGAGACGGTCATCGAACTGGGCACCTGCTGGCCCACCTGAATCCGAGCCTGGCGCCCGTTTAATACTAGCACCGACGGGTTTGACAAAATCTCCGCATGACCCGAATGCTCCATCGCTTTCAAACTTGCGGAGAAACCCCTGAACCCTTGCGGGTAATTATAACCGATAATATTGTCATATTCATCATAACGTGGCTCCTTCCATGTTTTTTTTGTCTTCTCCATGAATTGCCCGACAAATGGAAGTGCACTCCCATCAGGCTCAAGCGATAGGCTAAAATCCTTCTTTTGCAGATTATAATTCACACCGAGCTCATCCAGCTTTTTTTTGTCGAGTTCAATCACAAGTGCCTCAATGACCACCTGCCGTGCCGGGACGTCGATGTCATTTCGAAGCATCTGCAGGAGAACGTGCAACTGTTCCGGAAACGCCTTTTCATAGATGATGAACAATCGTTGCTCCGGCGCGCCGGAGGTTTGCTGGTGCAGATAGGTTCCCCCCAATCCTGTCTCTTGTCTTTCAATTCCATCCGGAGATAACTCAAGCAAGCTGGTCTTATTGGCGTCAATGAGCTTGATAATCAACGGATAGCTTTCCATATCTTGCAATACCGAATACACACGCTCGTTGATCGACTCGCCCTCAGCCCAAGAGAACTCAATGGTTGCATAGCCAAGCGCCTTGAGCAGCGCGATCACACGGTCGCTCTGCATATAGCTCAACCCATAGGTTTGGAAGTTCAGTTCACTGTCCGGAGAACCGATAGGCGGCACCGGGATGAATTCTTCAAATGCCCCATCCGCAGGCTCAGCCTGATAATCCAACTCCGTTGACGGAGGATCAAATTCCGTTGCAGGGGGATCAAATTCCGTTGCGGAGGCATCGACTTCTGCATCCTGCGCATTGACCAAGTGACCACCCAGGCCGAGGGCCAAACCAAGGGCGCAGGCGAGTATCGATCGAAAAACGGTTTTCACTTTTGGGTTAGTCTTCATTTTGCTCTTGCATCGATTGGGTTGAATGTTCGCGAATCCGCCGGACGAGGATCTTCAGCAGGTTCTCTGTCACATCAAACTGTTTCGAGAGGATTCTGCGGAACGAATCCTGCCTGATCACCAGCAGAAGGCAATCCGTTTCCGCGGTGGCCGTGGCCGACCTCGTCTCACCGTCAAGGATGCTTAATTCGCCGAAAAACGCCCCCTGCGCCAGGCTCGCCAGCGTCTTGGCGCCGTCATGAATACGCACCGACCCATCGGCGATCACGTACATACTGTCGCCCTCGCTGCCCTTCTCGAAGATCGTCTGGCCGGAGGGACAACTGGTTTCGTCAGCCGCCTCCGCCACCCACGCGAGGGTGTCGGGAGGCATGGCGCTGAACAGCGGCACGTTTTTCAGGAACAGAATTTTCTGGACGAGGATCATGATTCAAAGGGTGCTTAGTTTGCGCTTGGCCAAGCGGACGACCGCCTCGCAGGCGTCCATGGCCGAAAGTTCACATTGCTTGGCCACCGTCTCTCCACCCGGCTCGTTGGCCAGAAAAATCTCGAGCGCCGTCTCGCGCACCACCGCCTCGTCGTGCCGCAGGCTGTCCCGCACAAAGTCGCCGTGGCCGGCGTACCCGTCGGCACCCACCATCCACAGCAGGCCGGCCACCACCCAACGCGAATCGCTCCTGCGAAAGGTTTCGACGAAATGCCCCAAGCCAGCCGGCTCACCAGCCGGCTCCGGCTTGGCCAAGTCGATGATACGCCCGGCGTCCGCTTGGCCAAGCACCCCCTCGAGCACCTCGCCGACCTCGGCCCGGGCATTCTCGCCGCCTTCTGCCGCGGCCCGGAACAGTTTCTCATAGTCAATCGTGACATCGAACAGCCGCAGCACCTTGAAGAGCACCTGCAGGCGCAGATTGAAGTGGTGCTCGCAGGCCAAGCGCAGCGCGTCCGCTTGGCCGCCGTCCGGCAGCTTGGCCGACTGCTCCCGGTAAAACCCGGCCTGCCGCGCATACTCGGTCAACTGCTCCCGCGCAAACACCGTCAATTGCTTGTCGTTGCGCATGCCACCCAGCGAGGCGCAGTAGTCCATCATCAACTGCGCCCTCGCCGTCTCGCTGCCAACTTGCCCGATGAACTGCTCGATGCGCGGCGACTTGCCGCCCTCGTTGGTAGCGATCAGCGACTGCGTCAGCAGCCGGAACGTCTCCGGCGCGTCGCCGTACTCGATCGTGTCGAGGTGCCGACCGATCATTTCCGCCGCCGGCCGGCCGATGGCCTGCAGGCACGCCGAGATGGCCGGCCGCAGCGGCTCCTCCGTGATCAGCCCGGCCAGCCTCTCAAAGGTGGCCCCGAGTTTGGCCTCGTCGATCGAGTGGATCGCGTCGCGTTTGATGTCGTCGGATGGGTCGTCGAGCAACTCAGCGGTGATCAGCGCCGTGTCGAGGTTGCGAATCATCGACAGGCAAACCACCGCCAAGTGTCGGTTTTCCGGGTCGTCGGAATGCAGAAATTCGTAAAAGAGATTGCCGGCATGGACGTTGATGGAGAGTTCACCGGAGTTGAGCAGCACCGCTGCACAGGCACAGCGCACCCCCGGGTTGGGGTCGTCGAGAAACGGCTCGAGGATACGAAACTCCTGCCCATCGCAGTTCGCGCCGAGACAGTTGACCGCCTCCGTGCGAAGGCGCGGCGTGGCGTTTTTCACCGCATCGAGGATTCGTTCGCGATCAGCCGCATCGCCGAACTCGGCCAAGTACCGCACGCCCGCCAGTTTCAGTGTTTCGTCCTCCCTGGCCAGCAGGGCACGAAACTCCTCCAGCCAGTCCGGCCGGCGCATCCCGATGATCAAGTCCGCCAGAAAACCAGCATCAAGATCGCTCGCCTTGGCCAAGGACTCGCGGAGTTGCGAATCGAATCGCGAGTCCATCATCACGGTGGACTCGTCGTCGAAATCGATTACGTGCGAGTCGAGCATCCCCACCAGCGAGGTCAGATACTGGCGGTAGTTCAGCCAGGCGATGACCACCCACACGCAGCCAAGCACCGTGACCATCGTGTTCAAACGCACCGAGTCCTGAAGCCAAAATGCCAGCGTCGCCGTGATCACCAGACTCGACAGAGCGATCGTCGCCGGGCGGGCGAAGCCATCGATCACGCTTTTCATCTGGCCGCGCGACTGTTTTTTCACCGCGAGAAACAGCATCTGCAGCCCAACGTACTCGATGGTGAAAAAAATCACCTGGCAGATGAACTTGCCGGCGTACACGCCCTTTTCCCCCGCGAACGTTAGAGCGCAAACCGACGAGATCACCAGCAGTACCGGCAGCACCGTGATCGCCGTGATCACGCCGCCCTTGGTCAAAATGGTGCGCACGATGAACAGTTGCAGCACCAGTTGAGCGATGCTGCTGTAGGTGTAAAACTGACCGAAAAACTGGTTCAAGTTCCCCTCGTGATCCTTGGCCACTTGAAACTTGAAATGAATGTCGATCAGGCAGATCACCATCGTCGAGAGCACCACGAGCATCAGCATCAGCACCGCCTGCCGGCTCCGCAGCATCCCGGCGAACGAGCGAAACGCACCCGTCGCCTTGGTCGGCGTGGCCCCCGACTTGGCGTCGCCCTGGCCAAACAGGCTCGTCCTGGCCAACCCGACGAGCGCGACCAGCATCAGGCCGGTCACAAGGCCAAGCGAGATCACGTCCACCCGCCCGCTGCGGCTGGCCAGCGACACCACATAGCCGGCGACGATGCAGCCCACCGTCCCGGCCGCGCCAATCAGCCCGAACCACCGCTTCGACTCCTTGGGGTTGAGTACCCCGACAGCGAGGCCCCAAAACAAAACCATCGGCGTGACGACCACCACGTCGCACACCATGTAAGTGATCACGGCGACGACTTGGCTGAACACGCCCACCTCTTGACCAGTGGCAAAAAACACTGCGGCCACCACCCCCGCCATTGCAGCGGCCAGCGCCCCCATCGCCAGCTTCATCGCGCCGTAAACCTGAAACCGACCGCACAGATAGGTGATGAACACGGCCGCGACACTCGACATCACGGCGGCCGACATGATCATCAGCGGAATGTTGCCCTTGTCGAAATTCTTGAGAAAAAACGAATCCGCCGTCGCCCGCGCCATCAGCGAGCAGAGCGCGAGCAGGAAATAGATACCGCAAAGAATGAGGATTTTTTTCTCAACCTTGAAGAGGCTCATGAACGGTGATTTCCATTCGGGTTGCGCTTAGTCAAGGCGTCGGCGCCTGGGCAAGCGGGGCTACTGTTTCTCGATACGGTAGAGTGCCCCTCCTCAGTAAAACTGGTGGAATTAAATCTCTGCATTTTCTCTGTGATCGAGTTAACCAACCTGGGCCAAAGCTTTCGTTTCTTACTCCTAAGCATTTATTCCGGAAAGTTTTGAAGAGTCTCTTATAATTGTCACTTGACGTAAAGCCCTTTCCTTCTCCCACACCCCACCGCTCCCCACACCCCACCAAAACGACAGCTGCGATTGTTGTGAGTAGTAGGTGTTTCATTTCCCTTCAGCTTTCAATTCTTCCCTCGTCTTGCCGCCGTGTTTACGGAGGAGGTTGGCGGTTTCGGTTTTGTTAAATACAGTGGTAGCATCTAGCGGTGTTCTGCCATGCAAATCCTTCGTATTCACATCCGCACCTTTGGCAATCAGTAGTTCGGCGACTTCCTTGTGGCCTTCCACAGCCGCAGCATGCAAAGGAGTACCTCATGATTAGATTGTCTTTAATCTTGGGTGTTTTTCACACGATTTTATTCACCAGGAACCTCTACAAAAAAAGTTAATATTTCACTGGAATTATTAAAATTGTCTACTGTCTGAATTTCGATATCATAGTATCCTTCCTCGACGGGCAGAAAGCTTACCTCTAATCCTTCCGTTCCATTTTCTGGTATTTCTATCACTAGATCTTCAAATGATATATATGATGGCACATAATCATCATCTATTATTTCCTCGGCGTAATATACTGGCCAAAGTTTTCCGCCTTTTTCCAGTTTTAGATTAGATTTTGTTGATGACAATGTACTTCCCAAATTATTATCCAGTAATTCTCCTGTTTCTACTGTGTCTTCTAATATAGTATCAATTGCTCCCATGCCAAATTCGTCTATGCTGGATATCAAGATTAATGGTATATAATCATTACCCCCAGGTGATTGATAATCAGCAAAGCTTACATATAGGTTAGACCCGGCCTCCATCGCCCATCCCCCAAGATAAACAGGAGTGTATTCATCAGAGTCTGCAAGGGATATAATTGGGATTGTTGAATCCCATCCAACTTCATATTGACCATCGCCTGCTAGTTCTGCGCTTCCTATTTCACCCAGGTATACGTATAAATTTAAGTTATCAGTAAAATGATTGCTAACCAGGGAGACGTAAGCAGCATAAGCATCATCTCCATTAGATACCTCGAAACCTAGTATTGCAGGTTCTTCGTAGGTTGATAACAAAGGCTTTTGATCGATTGGCTCCCATTCGGGAATACGCCCACTTTTTCCACCTCCTGTTGATTGTATAACCGGGGGGGATTTGTCTCCTTTCCACGCTAGGTTGGTGTTTTCCAGATGCTTCATCCATTTATCTCCACCATATTTTTCATTGAGGAAATTTATTCTTACATGCACCGGATCTGTTGCATTTGTAAGATTATATTCTTTGTCTTTTACGTAAAATATGTGTGATTCGCCACTTGTTGGATAATATATTGAAAGGCCGGTTGCGTCTTCTCGATATGTGCCAACCGATCTAGATATAACTAGATTATTTATGGCTTCATATAATTTATAGGCTGCTATCTTCAATTTTCCATCCGTTGTATTATACAAGTTTTTTGCAAATGTCCCAATATCTATGAAATCTGTTTCTCCCATTGCCCCTGCTCGTATTCTGGAGCCACTATTATAATAATGAATCGCATCTCTCCTTAATTTTGGAATTATCTCATAATTATTGGATGTAAAGATTGAGAGTTCATTTGAAAATTCTTTAAATGAAGCATTAAAATGCTCATAATTATTCATATAATAAATCGAGTGCACCTTGTAACCCTTATCAGCTTCTTGTGTTGAATGATGATTATTCCAGAATTCATTTTCCTTTTCTGCAAATTCAATGGTGCTGATTGAAGGAAAATCTTTCAGATAGCCCAAAGCGTTTTTGAAATCCCATCCGTCTCCGTAATCGATCTCTGGATTTGCGATATACACTTCGCAAAGTTCATGGAAATCCACCAGGACTTCAACCCCTCCCATTAAGCAGGTATCAAATGAAATAAAATCTAGTTTGTTGATACCTTTATCCTGCAGCGTTTCAGATAATACTTCTTTAATATCTGCAGTGAACAGACCACTCCAACCGGGCCTCTGACCATTTTGATGATCTCCACCAAAACCGAAGAATTGTCCCCCATGGTCCCAAAGAATCAACCCGTATCTATCGGCCGGATAATTGGTTATCCCCCAACCAAGAAATTCTTTAAGCACCATAGGGTCATCCATATCCTTTTCAGGTAATACTTCCAGTGAAGGTGTCGTAAATTTACCGGAATTCGGATCATTACTTTCTATAATTCTATATCTTGTAACTCTATCTTGCGAGCTTTGAGGTATATTAAATTCATTCAAAACTGCACTGTATGTTGAATCAAAATCTGCTTGAACTATAACATTGAAATTTTCGTCACTGCCAAAATATTCCATTTCTAGCATGTCAAATAGCAAGTTTCCTGTCAGGTTGTTATCTCCGTTTGCATAGATTAACACTGTCCATGTAGGCTCTTCAGTATCAACTGGAAGGTTATTAACACTAAATATTGTGGATGCAGTTTTGAATCCATCTATGACGAGCATTGCTTCATATTTTCCTGGTTTTAATATTTCATCAAATATTTTTTCTCCCGAGCCTTCCCCGCTAGCAGGTCTATAAATAAATGTGTCATTGGAATCATCTGCACATCTGACAACTATATAGTTATCAAGATTAATTTCTTCTTCCGATATATCTGAGAATTGAATTATTATATTATCCCATTTTTCAAATTCATTTGTAATGACGGAGGAATGGTTGCCATTAACTAACGAGATGGGTTGTGTCTTCTTTAAAATGTTTATGCTCACAGTAACCGTATCAGACTCCAAACTCCCATCATTGACCATAAAACTAAAGGTGTCTTTTCCTGCATATCCCACCTTGGGCTTATATGAGAAATCTGGCAACTGTCCTATTATTTCCCCATTCCCAGGTGCATCAATAAGTGTATAGACTAGCGAATCCTTTTCTACATCCTCAGCAATTAGCTTGATATCTAAAGATTCATCTTGATATACATCTACCCTTTGACTAAATGCAAATGGAGCATAGTTAAATGCCAATTCTGGAATCGTAGCCAGACGAAAGTAAACGGAAGCTCCTTCAGGTATCTCAACATAATTACCTTTTGATTTGCTTTCCTCAATGTCTTCCCATGGACCTTGCACTGAAGCAGACCGTTGCAAGATACTTCTATCCGCAATTGACCACTTTACATTAACGGCCTCTCCTCCTAATTCTATTTCTATATTCGGAAGTAATACCTTGAATTTAGTGGAAGTTAGGATGTCAAAGGTATCGTCCAGCATAAAATAGGCATCGTAAACTCCACTTTTGAGCGAGCTAAATACTTTTAAACCAGAGATATCTTCGTTTACGTAAGACCATAAGGTGCTATTAACTTTACCAGGTATATCTCCTTCTTTATAGATTCCAATCCAATTTTTGCTGTTTGGGGGCACGTTGGAGTATGACAAGACAATTTCGTCCCCTGGTAGGTAGTCTGATTTGTCGGCTCTAACCGTCGAATCAACATCTTGTCCGTTTGCAGGAAATAAGAAGCTGATGAAGAAGCCGGTTGTTAAAAGAATAGCTTTGTATTTCATATATAATGGACTGTGACTTTCCGATGGCTAATTATATTTAGATACTGTAGTTTTCAGTATGATTGCCATTTATTTATCGAGGTTCGCATTTTGATCAACCTGATACTCGGTGTCAGTGTCAAATTTGTTTTTAGATTGCCTTGTGTAACAAACCAACCCAAGCAGGAAGCATGGCAACGGCATAATATACTTAACATATTCGGCCTGGATTAGCAAGATACATCGTTTTTCATCGGTCGCTGGGGTACATAACGCCAAATGAGTTTGCACAGTATGAAGTTGGAGAAGTGGCACAGGGTCAAATGCGGGGCCTTCGGTCGGGCTCGCCCTCCATGCGTCCCAGCATTGACTTACTCTATGACATTGAGCAAATAATCAATCCGTCCAGACTGACGAAAGCTTTGGCCAGGGCCGGTAGCAGCATCGCGGCGAGGATGGCAATGATCGCGATCACCACCAGTAACTCGATCAGAGTGAAGCCGCCTCTTGGTTTGGAGTTCAATTTCATTTACCTAAAATCATCGCTTGG
>MPMD02348217.1_pt1 | contig 11696 bp, 4 predicted proteins | sample 1617291 | NCBI WGS metagenome assembly MPMD02 (sample SAMN05944810, study PRJNA350692) | marine metagenome | biome: marine; feature: ODZ; material: water; isolation source: 120 m water sample filtered on 30 um supor filter | place: Pacific Ocean | collected 2012-04-09 | depth 120m m | reverse complement strand
CGGACAGATCTCCATGGCTTCCTCCACCTCCAAGGCCTCGAATTCCTCCTTCACCTTGACTAGCTCTGGAATGTCCGGGTCCTTCAAGGGCTTCGGATTCTCGATAATGACTGTGATCATCGAGAGGAAGAGAACCAACTGCGGACCATCACAATTGTGTTCCGCCCCCAGAGTCTTCACCTGTGCCAGATAGTCCGCGTATCGACTGCGGAGTGGCTTGACCACTGTGTGACTCGCTTTGAGCTTCCAAACGCTCATGTTGCTGCTCGCTTGCAACTCTCGATACGCTCGCTCGAGTCGAACCACTCCTCTCGCCACTGACACCAGAAGCTGCTCCATAATTTTCTCTCGCAAGCCTGCCTCTGCGGGGTTGGTTGTCACCAACTTGTCCACTGTTCTCGAAAACTTGTCCATGTCGATGTCCTCGTCCCTCTCTCCGGTGCCGTCCTTGGCCTTCTTCGCCGCTTTTATCTCCGGAATCGTGGACCAGTGCTGCGAACTTCCGTCTCGCTTTGACTCTCCTTCTAAGGCCATCCAATCTCGGTGAGCGAATCAACTTTGTCTGCTTGATGTCGTTGTTGAAGCACACCAAGTACTTCGGCTGAAAAATAGAGTGCCGCCGCAAGTGACGCTGAAGCGATGGCAAATCCTCACCTTCAAAGGCGCAGTAGCGGCACTGTAGGCTCTTCGGCTCAATGACTTGAGCCTCAAAATGGTTACGATCCAGACTGCATCGTGTCGTCTTCATAGCGTTTTGCACGTGTCTCTGGGCTATGTACTTCGTCTTCAGTATACTCGAACACCATGGACATTGATTGGTCACCACCAGAGATCTGGTGAAGTGAACCAACCCATGCTCGAAAACTGCGTGTTTCTGAAGACTCTCACCTGTGCTCCAACGGCTCCCACAAACTTGTCCATTGGTAAGAACAATATCGCAAACAAATGGTCGCTCGATCTGCTCCATAGCTACCTCAGCGTCGATGTCAAGATCTGCTCCAGGATCTCTCGGTGGTGGGATCGCTACTGCTCTTAGATCAGAACTCGCTCTAATCGCCTTCGCAATGTCCAAAGAGCAAAATTTCTCTGCAGTTTCGGAAAAATCGAGATGGAATAAGTTCACATAACGAAACTGAAGATCGATCGCAATTCCGTGAAAATCCTCTACGCGTCTGTAGCAAAAATCCATGTCACTCTTAAACTGCTGCGCCCATGGGTTTGCTGCTTTCATCACAACTCCTTTCTTCTGTGTGGGACCGTTCTCCCATACAAACTGCCCGAAAACAACTGCCAATACTTGTGCATGCAGATCTGGCACTGCTGCCCAGCGCTGATACATGCGCACCCTTCTGGCTCTCGCTTCTTCGGCAAAGCTCACGAGCTTCCAATGCTTCATCACCTGCGCGTTAGTCAGAGACTCCTTCCTCTCATACGCCACAGCACCATCCACGTCCACCAGTGTCACTGCCTTATATGCTGCACCCCTCATACACTGTCGCCCCGCTGCTGCGATACATTTGTCAAAGATTGCTTCCTCAGTTTTCGTCCAGCAGAAGGCCTCTGTCGCAGATAAAACTCGGGATACAAGATAAGACGAAAAAAGTACTCTTCGTGTAGCGATAGAAATATCTGGCGAAAAGACCGAATAATAGCGCATTGTCGCCTGAGAAAGAGCTTTTCTGCGTGCTGCGATTTCCGACTTGTTGTTGCCCTCAATGTTCAACAGTGGACCTAAGTATCTCGCTACCTCTCTGATCGTGTTATGCTCGGAATACTCCAACCCGTGTTTTGATAAGTGTTTTTTGACAGTGGTCGAAAACTTGCCGTTAAGCAGTGGTTGGCAAATCTGCTTGTCCTTATTCATGAAAAGCTCGTGCAGTGCCAACTCCGCCGATAGCGTAGTTTCGTTCTCCTCATAGCGCTCCTCCACCAACCTCAAAAATTGCTTGCCTGATGTTGCTGTTGGTATTGACCGAAAACAGACCTCTTGCAATGGTGTTTCGTGTTTTCTGCCATCTCTCGCGACAATGACAAACTTGCCAATGTCATCCGCAAAAATTGTCTTCGAACCATCGACCCGTGTACCGTTGGGTGACCTGACCATCATCAACCTGTTTGCCGCTTTTGTGTTTAATTGTTTGTCCCAACAAGCAATCGGCTTCGTGAAACCCTCCCGAAAAGACCTCACTGCAAATGGATCTCCAGCAAGCACTCCCTGTCGTGGTAGTGCACAAAATTCTCCATCAAAAGTTCGTACCATGAAACACGCATAATCATGTCTCTGGTTTGCCAGACTCGTATGCTCAAATTCCACAAGTTTTGGTGTCACGGTCTCAAGTGTGTCTTTAGCGATGGCTGGAAAAGCTCCTGCAATATCCTCCAAACATCTGAGTCCTGAGATTCCGCTCCTCTTCCAACGCCATTGAACGCAACTCTGAATGATAATTGCTTCCGTCCGACCTTTCTGCTTGACAAATCCGTGAAACTCCTTCGGGCATTCCGGGTCCAGCATCATTGCGGCGTAAAACCGCGTGCCAAAAACCTCCAACAAGTGAAGCCATCTCCATGCTTTTCCTCCCACCTTACCCTCCTTGCCCAAGGTGAAAGCATCCGATAAGTGCCATTGCATTGGTGCAACTTCCGTTTGCAAAATCGATTTTATGACCCAACAGTATTTTTTGTAAAAACATTCTGTTGTCAACTTGACCTCGTGCTCCTTGCCCTCTCTGTAGTGACCTCCTCCCAAAAACTGCGGAACTTTTTTGCGATAGTTTGGGCACGTCAACACCATCCACAGCTCAACGGGCATGGACCACGTTGGAACCGCCTTCCTCCGTTTTTGACTTGCGCAACGTTTTGTTCATTTCTTTAATGAAGCAATTCGCATCCATTCGAAGATTCATGTCGTCATCTCTCACCGTCCTCTCACCATCCTGAAAGTCCTTCAACACATTATTGTAGACCTCCTTCGCCGACTCCTCGAAGTTAATAATTTTAGCAGAAACTCCACCATGGTGTGCTGGCTTCTTCAGAAACTCTTTCCACTGCTCACTGGATAGTCTACGGCCCTCGAACCTACCATAGATACGCCCTTTCTTGCCCAATCGTCTTTTGTTCAATCGCCGTGTCAACGAGTGTACAATAGCGTATTCTCTCTCTCTCTCTGCTGCTGCTATCTCCGCCAACAACTGCCGCTTTTTTGCTCTACGCTTCTTCGTATTTGCTTTGCGTATTCGATTCTTGGTCATTGTCAGCTCCACTTGCAATTGTTCCAGCTGTGCTTCAATCGAAACTGTCTCCGTGTGCATTGTTGATATTGTGCTACCATCAGTGACTGCTGCTCTCCTCGGTAACGTTGGTTCATAGATAATCATCTCTCGCAACTGAGTTTGCCTCTTTCTTAACTCGATCACTTTCTGCTGCCACAGATATTCGTCGGATAGCTTATCTATGGAGTGTTGTCTGTTAAACATTTGCTTCGCTGTGCCAACTAAGGTTTCATTCAACATCGACCACTTGTCCTCAGCGAATGGGTTCTCTGTGATCATTTCATCCCACTTAGAAGAAAATTCTGGCGCTTCGACAACTCGCTCAACTTCGGAAATAAAAGATTGTCGTAAAGAGAAGTCTCCAGAAACCATCTTGGAAATTTTGTCGTAGTCCCAACAAAAAGGCTTCTCCTGCGGCACCGGGGAATCCAAGGGGAAAGAAACCAGCAAAGGATAGTGGTCGTAACGATACTGAACATTGGCATGCTGCAATCGCCTGCCAAGACATTTTAATACATGACAGCGGGAAATAGTCGGTAGTAAACCAGTAGGAGCCCAGAGAAACGATATCCGGGAAGAGGTGTCTTTGTCGAACCACGTAGCACCTGACGCAAAATGCGAGTTCACAGCCGAGAGCTGCATTTTCTTCGCGTACTCGACGAGTGTAGTCGAAGCGTACTTCATACTTGTCCCAAAATTATGAACGCCAATTGTCGGGGAGTTTTCCTGTGAGAAAATCAAGTCGTCATTTTGGTCACCTCCAACCAGCGGAGTCGATCGGGCTGGAGCATTTTCGTCGAATTTGTTGGTCAGAAACGACGCAATCGCGTCAACGACCTTTTGATGCCGAGCAGCCGGCATCGAGCCTTTAGGAGGACAGTAGTAGGGGCCAATAGAAAAGTCCAGCAAGCCGCCACCAAACCGAAGAAAAGATACTCTACCTGCTGCTGGTCCAGCTCCTGCTGCTGAGTCTATAATCTTGATACATTCATGGAGTCGGTGTGATAAAAGAACACCTGTACCAGTAGAGTGATTCGATCGCGGGGATCTTCCGAAGGAATAGAAAACGTGTCTGTCAAGGCGGAAAGAGTCGTAATTACAGTACTCGTCTGTCGGGTCTAGCGGCAAAGATTGAACACCTGTACCAGAAAGGATTACAATATCGAAATTCTCCATCTTCTGACTGATATCTTGCATTCTGTCGCCTTTCATCGTCATGGGATTCCACACCACGACATTCAGAGGTTTTCCCAAGGGCCAGTAATCGCGCGCGGGCATCGCCTGTGCTAAGGTAAGGAATACGCACCAAAAGAGATGCCTCCGAAACCTCGTCGGTGTCGAAACGGTGGTGTCGTGGAGCATCTTGATGCACGACACTGCCTGAGATCGGCGCGATACTCGTTACCAGCAGAATACGCAGCACTCGCCGTGAAAAAACTTCATAGCGTGGACTGGTCTAGCTACTGGGGCCGCCAACAATTAGCTGATGAGCAAAGCGGCTAGAGACCTGGCTCTCTGCGTTCGATAGTGTTCCAGTTCAATCTCCTCCGCCTGTCTTTGGCGACTTCGCTGCATTCGAATTAGGTCAAGCTCAATATCGTCGCAGAAACCACGGTGCTGTGGAACTTGGGAGAAAACAAACGGTCTTTCTTCATCCACACCTGCAGTATCCGCAGGCCGAGGTCCATGCAATTCTGTGATAGCATTAGAAGCAGCCGCGATTTCCGCAGAAGACTGTGAAAAAACCAACTGTCCTTCTCGTCTACGAAACACCGGCGCTACTTCAGCTCGTCGAGCTTCTTCAACAGCTTGACCAGATCCCGCTCTGTAGAGGAAGGCGCTGGTGACCCTGTCATCTTTTTTCCTCCTTGTTGGTGGTGGCACAGCCACGTATTGATCAGTCCAATGATCTTCGCCGGCTGGTACAGCGTCAACTTCAACTTCACCATCTTCTCCTGTCCCTTCTTGGCGAAGGCCTTTTGAACCTTGAGCAGCGGACAGATCTCCATGGCTTCCTCCACCTCCAAGGCCTCGAATTCCTCCTTCACCTTGACTAGCTCTGGAATGTCCGGGTCCTTCAAGGGCTTCGGATTCTCGCAACAATGGTCGAGCACCTGTGCAGCACCGGCTCCACATGCATGCAATGCCTCGGGGGAATCTTCGCCAGCTTGCCTGGCTGGCCGATGCGGCAGCCACAAGATCAGCACACTCTCCTTCGCTGTATCCAGGATGGGCTGCAACGAGCGCAGGATCACGACAGCGCCAGGCGTGGCGAGCCCGCGCACCTGGCTTGTCCTTCGTGTCGCCGCCCTTGGTCGGATGCGTCGGCAATGGTCGCAATTGCGCAGCGCATGGGCACGTGGCCGAGTCGCGCCGAGCAACCCGCCGGCACAGCGGCCCCGGCTGAGCAGCGCGGACCTCCGCGGCCCGCGTTGCCGTCTGTCTTCTGCGGCGATGCACTGGAGGAGATGGACTGGACGACGTTCCGGCAGAGTGTTCGGGATCCCAATGCTCTCGGAGGCCGGCGCCCTGGCCGCTGGATGGGTGAGTTCCACTGCACGGCTCGCCAGTGCGGCGGCATGCGCACCGCGTCGGGCGATGTCGCGGGCCCCCCGACCCTGTGGATGCGCGTGCCCGCGCCGCTGGCGGCGCTGCCACAATGCCAGTGCGGCGCGGCGGCACTGACACCGATCCTCACGCACTCCTCCGATGCAGGCGCCGCAACGCCATGGCAGGCAGCATGGCGTTGCTTCTCGTGCGGCGTGCATTCGCACGCGACAGTGGAGCAGGCGCTCGATGTGAGCTCCTGGTTGCGAGCCGCAGACTGCCTCAGCGCGGAGCAGTGGGCAGCAGCTCTGACGGCCGGCTTTTGGACCAGCGTGCGTGACGGCGTCGCGCAGCGAGTGCGTGAGGCGTCGCGTGAAACCAGCGGGGACTACGGCAGCGCGGGCCCTCCAGAGCACCTCGCAGCTCCTACGAACTCCAGCATCTTTGTGCCACTTCTGCTCGATGCCGCGGGGCTGCTGTCGGCAGATGCCCAGCGAGCCTGGATGCAGCACGCAGCAGCCCGCGACGTCTGGGAGAACCGGTCGCAGAGCCTCCGGTCAGCGCCGCCGGTCTCCTTGACTGCCCTTGTGGCACGTCTTCAGGCGAAGCTGCAGCGGCAAGCCCAGATAGACTCGCTCGATGGCAAAGTATGCCTTCTCTGGCAATGCGCCAAGCACATCGGCGACCCTGGTGTGTCGGCCTCGCTCCCGGAGATCGTCAGAGGCTCGAGGACAGATCGCGGCTACATCCCTGGCAAGGTGCAAGAAGTTTTGCTTGAAGCCTTCGGGTCTGGACCGCTCGGTCAAGCGGTGGCCCTCCTTGCCAACACCCTTCGTCTGGGAAGTGCGACACGACATGGTGCACCTCCCTCCCCGCCAGCTCCTGGGCAGCCCCCGAGCGTTGCGGCAGCCAACGCCGCAGCGTCTCGGTCTGTGGGAGGCGGCTTTGTGCGAGGAGCAGATCTGGTTACGGGCCACGGCTGGAACCGCGCAGCCGCAGCGGCCAGCGAGCCGTGTGATTTGCCAGCTGCTCCATCGGCCGCAGCGCCGAGCGTCCCAGCCCCTGGCCCCGCATCTACGACTGTGCCGGCACCTGTCGCTGCGCCACGTGCCACCACGCCTGGCGCAGCGCAGCCAGCAGCCCCGACGCTTCACTTCCACTACGGGAGCGATGAGGCTGGGGACAATGCAGACACCACGGGCCTCACCCAGGAGGTTAGGAACATGGACATCGACAACGCTCCTGATGGACCTGCAAGGCTTGACGACGGCGGCCAAGCGTCGTCAGGTCGGCGAGTTCGACGGCGGGGCCCGCAGCTGGGCAGAGCGTGGGAGATTCTCCGCTGCCGCATGTGCGCTGGCGCCGACGCCTTCCAGGCGCGCGACGGCCGCGGCTTGTTGCTGCACCTGGTGCGTATGCACCTGGGACAGCCGCTCAACGCAGAGGCCGTGGCACAGCTGAGGCACCTGGATAAGGGAGCTTGCAGAATCTGCGGCACAATTCGTGCTCGTACGTACCCATATTGCTCGGAGTGCGGTTGCGCCACTGCGACACGGCCTGTGCAACTTGGCGACTCTATTCCGGACCGTCGGCGGCCGCCGCCGGGGACTCCGGCACCGGCCGCTCCGCCACCGGCCGCCGCGCCAGAAGAGGGGATTGAGGACGTCTCCGTGTCTGCCTCTCCTGACGGCACTCCAGAGGCAGCCCCGCAGGTCCGCGAGGTCACTTTGTCGCCCGATGTCGCACAGGACTTGCAGCATTTGGAGCGCCCAGCCACTGAGGTGGTGCCTGTGTGCGTGGCATCGCGGATGGCGACGAGCTGGACCGAGTCCCTGCACGGCTGCATGGCTGGAAACGAGACATGGGCATGGTTGGCACGGTACAGGTCTCGCCTGCTCCTGGGTCCAATCCCCGAGGGGTCCGATCGCAACACCGAGAGCAAGCGCCGCCTCCAGCTATGGGAGCATGGTCATTTCGATGAGTTGGCGCGTACGGTGCTCGGGCAGCAGATCGAGGCGCGTCGGCGACGAGAGCATTCAGGCTCGCTTAGCCGCATCGTCGAAGTCGGTGATGAGGAGGAGCGTCACGGCCGCCGGGCGCGCCTGGCCACCGCACAGGGCGCTGTAAGCAAGGCCGTCAAGGGCCTTGTCGGCGGTGTCGCCAGCGCGGACCCAGCCGTACGCGCTGAGTGGACCGCAGAATACATTCCCCGCTGCGCCGACGGTCGCGGCCCGACGCCTTGTGATGCGGAGCGTGCGGCCGCGCGCGCCTGTTCTTGGGGCAGAGGCGATGTAGCAGTCTCTCGTCGCGAGATGCGACAGGCCACGCGAAGCCCGGAAGGCTTGCCAGGCATTCCCTGGGCGCGCCTCCCACCCCACGCAGCTCCTGGGCCCTCCGGCGAACGGCAGGAGCATCTTGAAGACATCCTGCGCTCATGCGGCGTGAGTCATCGCCGCAAGCTCAGGCGTGCCCTTGATGAATTGACGGTCCGCTGGGCGATCGGTGCGCTGCCATCCACCTGTCGCTGGCTCCTGAACACGCAGGTCCTCTTTCTTCGGAAGCAGCGCGAGCAGGTGAACAAGGACTTTGACGACGATGATTGGATCGGCATCCTGCACGGTGACGACGTCGAGGATGACGAGGACAGTGATGACGAAGCCATCGAGGGTCCTGAGTGGGAGAGGGACGTGCCGGAGGAGCGCGTGGTCCAGGTGGGGAGCGAGATGGAGGTCGATGCAGAGGTCGCTCCGCAGCCTCCAAGGCCACGTGCGCAGGTGCGGCCGATCCAGATGGGCGAATTCCTGCGCAAGTTCGTCAGCCGCAGACTGCAAGCCGTGAGCGCGAAGGACATAAGCCGGGTGATGACAGCAGCGAGGCAACTCGGTGTTGGGACATCCGGCGGAGCGGAGAGCCTCGCAATCTTCCAGCAGGAAGTCTACTTGCTTTGGAAGGCTGGCGAGTTGCCGAGGCCCTTGGCGCGAGTCAAGATCGACCAGTCGAACTTCTACGGGCGGTGCGAATGGCCTGCTATTCGTGAGGCAGTGTCTCAGCACTTGCCCCGCCACCATGCAGTTGCGTGTTGGAAGCACGAGGGCGAGTCTTATGTCGAGCAGCCAGGGGTGGATCCAGCTGTCAAGGACCGCGGAGCCGAGCAGGGCGACGTGGACGACGCACTGGAAAGCAGCTTGACGCTGGCGGACACTTCTAGCAAGACGAAGCATTCCCTCCATTCTGCCCAACGGCGCGGCGACCTGCCGTGGACCGCGCCGGACCACGCCGCGCAGCTCGCCGCCTCACAGGAGTTCGATGAACGGTTGCGTCGTATCGAGAGCTGGTCGGGCACTGACCCCGCGCTCCGGCGCCGTGATGACGGCATGATTGCCACAGACCCGCGACACGAAATCCAGGCATTCGGCGGCATTGCGGACTTTTGGTACATCGATGATGGTGACATATTATGCGACCCGAGGTTGGTCTGCCCGCTGCTTCAGTCATATGACACGATGGATGCCGTGACGGGCGGCCTCCGCAACAGGACAAAGTCCGACGTGATATATTTCGCAGACTCGGACACCCTCACAGCAAACTCGACATTATGGCGATTGGACGAAGTCCGGAATTTGGCGTCGGTGCGGACCCCCGATGAGTCTGGTCTCACTCTTGGCGTCGCTACAGGCACCGCAGAGGCAGTCGACGCGCAGCTCGAGCGAAAGGTGCAAGTGGTCACTGCGATGCACGAGCGGGTCGCAGTGTGCAATGACGTCCAGACAGAACATGTACTCTGTCGCCAAAGCCTTGGCGTCGGCCGCGTGAACCACATCTTGCGTGTTCACGGCCATGAGCTTCTTGAGCGAGGTTCGCTCACGGGGTTTGACGACGCCACGCGAACCGTCATGGACCGCCTGTTCCCCGGCCTCGGCCCAGAGAGCCACGAGCAAGCAAGCTTAGGTGCGGCGCTCGGCGGCCTGGGCTGGCGTCGCGCCACGGACACCGCGCTGCCTGCGAACCTCGGCGCCTTAATCATGGCAACCCCGAAGGTCCGCACCATGGCGGCCGCTGCCTCCCACGCGGGGCTGCTGGCCCCTGGGCAAGTGGAGGCGCGGATCGCGGCACGCATCGCGCGTGCCGAGGCGGCATACCTGGCATCGCTTGATGAGCTTGAGCGCGTGAAGGCTGAAGAGTTTCTCACCAAGGCCAGGGACGCCGCCGAGCATCAGTGGCAGCAGATTCTTTCTGGCAACGGGTCAGCAGGCCCCGAGGCCCCACGAGCACATGCCGAGTACGCGGGGCCAGATGAGCTTGCACCGAGCACAATCCCAGATGCACAGGACGGAGGAAGCGCAGACCCAGAGACATCCAGCCGCCGACTCACAGCACCGCACTTGCAGAAGGAATTGTCCAAGCTCCGCGACTGCACGAGGCTCCGTGCACTCGATGGCAGCTTGCGTTCACAATGCAATTGGGCGCAGGCTGATCGTTTGCGCGAGCTTCGGCACAAGGATACCTCGCACAAGTGGTTATGGCACTTGAATTCGTCAGACGGCGCAGTCATGACAGAAGCCGATTACGTCCTGAACATCCAGAGGCGGCTGGGCGCCCGAATCCTGTCGGGGCCAGTCGCATGCGGCATCTGTGGCGCGCCCCTTGACCCTCAGCTGGAGCATAGCGAGACTTGCGCTACAGCGGAGGCGACCAGGGGACACTACGCATGTGTCCGGGCTCTTGTGGAAGGTTTCCGCGTAGCCGATCCCACCGTCACGACCGAACCACAGGGATTGACAAGTACATCCGATAGGCCTGCTGATATCTTTACAAACGCTGCTGTCGCAGGGCGCAGCGCGGCCTTGGATGTATGCATCACCTCCCCGAATGCGGCGAGTGCGGGCGGCGACGCGGCAGCAGCGGCCTACCGGCGCAAACTGCGTCGTTATCGCAGAGCAATCCGCGAGATGTGGAGGGCTGGCATCGCCTTCCGCCCGCTGATCTGGACGGCCGATGCACGTCCGCACCCAGCCGTGGTTCGCACGCTGCGCTTCGCTGCGGAGATCGCGGCGCGCCGGAGTGGTAGCGAGGCCCCGTCAGCGGCAATGCTTGGGCGGTGGCGCCACGAGATCACTGTGGCGGTGCTGCGACGTCGCGCCGCAATGGCTCGCGCGGCCATGCCTCGACGCAGCTCTCGACAGGACTGGCTCCTCGCCGGTCGGCGAGTGGCACCTGCCACGAGCTCCGGGCGCGCGGCTCAGCTGGACCTCGGGGAGAGCGGCTGCGAGGACGAGGCCCCGCTGCTATCGGCCAGCGACCTGCTCGCGGGCGAGGTGCACATCGAGATCGTCGACCCCAGCGGCGCGAGCGACGTCGAGGCCACCGATGCGCGAGCGGGAGGCCAGGTCGGCCTCGGTCACGCGGCGCCTGCTGGGGCCTCTGAGGACGTCGTGATGGGCGAGGACCAGGCCTGCGACGACCTTGGCGCCGCCGCTTGACCGGCGGACTCGAGGCTTGCGAGGCGCTCTCGGGCGCGGCCTCGGGGAGCTCAGCGTTGCGCCCCTGGGCCCGGCCATGCGAGGCCCCGTGCACTTCGTGGGCATCTCCGAGGGCGGTCGTGATAGGCGATAGTGGCCTTGCGGGCCCACATATTTCGTTGTTTAGTCTGCGTAGGCTAGTTCCTTTATTAACGCTCTTCCTTTATTAACGCCGCAAGATGCCCCTCCTACTGGGACGTTTTGTTTTTTTAATTTTGTCCTCTTGCTTTTGCCTTCCGAGGCTCTGTTCAGAGGATTTTAAGGTTTCTTAAGCCTCGAATGGCTTTGCTCTCTGGCCCCCCGTGCCCAGGCACGGCAGGATGAGCCGAGGTCACTAGGACCGACGACGCGCCCAGCTTTT
>MPMD02318288.1_pt1 | contig 11697 bp, 9 predicted proteins | sample 1617291 | NCBI WGS metagenome assembly MPMD02 (sample SAMN05944810, study PRJNA350692) | marine metagenome | biome: marine; feature: ODZ; material: water; isolation source: 120 m water sample filtered on 30 um supor filter | place: Pacific Ocean | collected 2012-04-09 | depth 120m m | reverse complement strand
GGCCGTTTTCGAAGGGATACGGGAAATTTTGCTTCGGCCGCTTGGCAGCCTCGCGCAGGTCACTGATGAGGCCATCGAATTTGGCGAAATAACGATCGACCACTTCCTGATCGGTTCCTTTCACCGATCCTGCTCCGTTTGCGTATCGGGCTCGGCTCGGCTCAAGTCGAAGTTGTTTCGCAAAATCCCTCCAGTCCGGAAATTGCCGACCTTGAATGCGGTGTTGCGGGGAGACCCTTAAATTCATGACCGCTTCAAAGTTCGTCTTGATGGTTGGGTTTAGGTAGACGGGCTTGCCCCCGATCTGCTGCGTGTAGAGCAGTCCACTAAACGGCTTGGCCATGAAGAAGTTTTCCTCATCGGGAACATCACCGACGTATTCGGCGACGTCGTAATGCCATCCTTCCGCTTGGCTGGCCGCCTTGTATTCCTCCCAAGTGGCGTAGGTCTTGGCGGTTGTCTCCGGATTGATTTCCGGTGGATCGGTTTTATCAATCGCAGAAGTTTGTTGTTCTTCCTCCGACTGATCCTTTTCGTTCAGTGCAAGGAAACCAATGGCGCCAGCGATCAACACGACACCGGCGATGCCGGCGATGAGTGCGGGGGATTTGCGGGAGGGCGACTCCTCGGCCGGCTCTTCCTCCTCCGGCTCGTCGAAGGCTTGGGCGAAGTCGGGGAGGGTCATCGATTTGTTGCAGGACGGGCAATCAATCCGTTGACCGGCCAGTTCCTCTGGCACAGAGAGATGTTGTGCGCAGCTTGGGCAGTGAATCTTGTGTTCAGGCATAAGCCAGCTTCTGGTTGAGGGAATAAGCTCACCCAGAGTTTATTAAATGTCAAGTATTTCTTTAAAGCTTTCCTCGCTGATTCAGGAAACCGGTGGTTCCCAGCGGGGATCGCCAGACGGCCAATTCCGCATTGCGTCGGGGCGTGCGGCGGCTAAACTCTGCGTCCGTCAATCGGCCGGCATGAGCCACAAGGAACCAACCTCCCGCGAGGACATCCCCGACGCGTTGCGCCGGCAGTTCGCCGTGGTGCAGCGCCGACTGTGGCGCGTGGAGACGGCGATGGCGGTGTGCCTCGCCGCCGCCGGGCTGTTCGGTTCGTATCTCGTCCTGTTTTTTTCCGACCGCCTATGGGACAGCCCGGGCTGGCTGCGGCTTGGCCTGCTCGCCATCGGCATCGGTATCACGCTTGGCTCGCTGGCGTGGTGGACGGCCCGCTGGGTGTTCCACAAGCGCGACACGCGCGCCCTGGCCAAGCTGGTGCAGAGGCGGTACCGGCGACTCGGCGATCGACTGCTCGGCATCGTGGAGCTAGCCGACGAGAAAAAGCGTCCGGCCATTTTCTCCCCGTCCCTCTACCGGGCGGCGATTGGCCAGGTCGCCGGCGAGGCGCTGAAACTTGATTTCAAGCAGACGGTCAACCCGCGCCCGGCGCGGCAGAGGGCCATGATCGCCGCGGCGCTCATCCTGGTGGCGATGGCTGCCTGGGCGGTTATCCCGGACGCCAGCTGGAACGCACTCGAGCGCTGGGGCCTGCCGTTGGCCGAGAAACCGCGGCGCACACTCGTGCAGCTCGCCGGTTTTCCCGGCGAAAAGGTGGTGGCACGGGGCGAGCCGTTCGACGTGGGGGGCGCGGTTGAGTACCGCTCATTCTGGAGGCCCGGCACCGCCTCGGCCCGGTTTAACGACAGCAAGCCGATCCGCTCCGACGTCGCCGGCACAAACGTCAACTTCACGATCCCCGGCCAGGTCGAGGACGGTGACCTGACGGTGAAGGTCGGCGATGCGCGGCACGCTGTCGAGATTCGCCCGGTGCAACGCCCGGCGATGCGTGAGTTGCACGCCCGCATCGAGCTGCCCGCGTATTTGCAACACCCGGTGCAGACCGAGACGGTGCAGGCGGCTTACCTGCCGGTGCTGCGCGGCAGCACGGTGTTGTTCAAGGGCCGTGTTTCGCGCGAACTCAAGCAGGCGCAAGTGACGATCGACGAAGTGGCCAAGCCGATGACCGTTCGCAATGAGAATTTTTCCAGTCCGGCGCACGAGGTGGGCGGCGCGTCGCATTTTGCCTTCACATGGCGCGACGAGCACGGCCTCGCCGGGGCAGCCGCATGGCAGTTGAATATCGAGGCGATCGACGACGCCGCACCGCGGCCCGATCTCGGCGCGCTGGGTCGCGACCTGGCCATCCTCGAGACCGAGGTGCTCGAACTCAATGCCACTGTGCGCGACGACTTCGGGGTGAAGGAGGCTGGCCTCGAGTGGCGTGCGCTTGGCCAGGCGGAGGAGCCGCCGCCGCAAATCGCCGCCACGCTCACGACCCGGGCCAACGGCTCGCAGGAGACCGAGTTCGAGACCGGCTTCCACTTCAGCCCGGCGGTGCTCGGCATCGGCAAGGACACCACCGTCGAGCTGGCCGTCTGGGCGACCGACCACCTGCCCGGCCGCAAGCCAAGCCGCACGATGCCGTATCGGCTGCACATCCTCGGCACCGAGGATCACGCCGAGATGGTCCGGCAAAAACTGGAGGACATCCTGGAAAACCTCGAGGAGGTTTCGCGCACCGAGGAGGACATCTCCGAGGACACGCGTGACCTGGCCGAATCCGACGACGACACCTTGGCCAAGCGCAAGACGAACGAAAAAATCGAGCAAACCGCCGACGAGCAGCGCGACAACGCCGAGGAGTTGAAAGACCTCGCGAAGGAGGGCGCCAAGGCGCTGTTGGAGGCCATGCGCAACCCGGCCTTCGATGAGCAGACGCTGCGCGACTGGGCGCAGAACCTGCAACAAATGAACGAGCTGGCCGACCAGCAAATGAAGCAGGCCCAGTCCAAGCTTGGCCAAGCGGCACAGGGCGGCGAGCCGCAGGAGAAAAAAGAGAATCTCGCCGACGCCCTTGAGAAGGAGGAGGAGGCGCTCGACGAACTGGCCGATTTACAGGACAAGGTGAACAAGGATCTTGACAACCTGCAGGCCCTCACGCTGGCCCAGCGCCTGCGCAAGATCAGCAAGGAGGAACAGGCGTTGCGCAAAAAAATCAAGGCCATCATCCAGGAGACCATCGGGCTGACGCCGGACGATTTGCCGGAGCGCCACACCCGCGCCAACACCCGCTTCACCAAGTCGCAGGGCCGCACGCAGGCCAAGGCGGTGGAGTTGCAGGGAGAGATCAGCCGCTTTTACGAGCGCACCGGCAAGGGCCAATACGGCGAGGTCAGCCGTGAGATGGAAACCGAGAAAACAGGCGAGGCACTTGAGGAGATCGAGCAGCAGATCACCTCCAACATTTCCATGCTGGCCATCCGCAACCTTGGCAACTGGTCCGGCCGGTTCGAGGAATGGGCGAAGAAACTCGAGCCGCCCAAGCAGGATTCCGACAGCGGCGGGCAGGGCGGTGGTCAGGGCGGCGAGCAAAAGATGAACGACCTGATGAAGCTGCTGTTCTCCATGCTGCGCCTGCGCGAGAGCGAACTGCGGCACCGGCAGCAGACCGCCCTGCTCGAGCAGCAAAAGCGCGAGGCTGACATTTACACAAAGGGCGTTGAGCGTGTGGTGCAAATGCACGCCAACTCGATGCTCGAGCTGAACCGGATGCAGTTCGAGACCACCGAGCCGGCGATGCTTGATCCGCTGCAGGAAACGTTCGACTCGATGGAGATCACCGACAACCTGCTCGATAAGCCGCAGACCGACTCGGTCACCACCGACTCCCAGACCGGCACCATCCGGTACATGTCCGATGTCATCAACCTTATCAACGAGGAGGTCCGGCGCGACAGCGGCCAGCAGGGCCAGTCGCAGGCGCAGCAGGAAATGGCGTTCATGATGGCGATGATGGCCATGAAACAGCAGATGGGCCAGGGCATGCAGCAAAGCCAAACCGGCGGCGGCAGCCAGGCCGGCGGCACGACCAGCCAGGCGGCGTCGGTGCTGACCGGCGACGCCGTGGGGCGCGAGGAGGGCGGGCGCGCCGTCAGCCGCGGCAGCGGCGCGGCGGCACGGTTGCCGGAGGAGTTCCGCGAGGCGTTGCAGGATTATTTCAGGGCGGTGGAGACCTTGGAGGGGGACGGGAAGTGATGAAGCAAACGCGGCTGTGGCTGCTCATCGTGGTGTGCCTAGCGGCGAACGTTCCGGCCCAGGCGCAAAAATTGTTCGAGGAGTCGAGCGACCTGTTGCCGAGGGAGATCGAGCGAATGTACTCGAGGGGCCTGCAGTTCCTCGTGCAGTCCCAGCTCGCCGGCGGCAATTACAAGGACAAGCCGTACGGCACCTCGCCGGCGGCGGTCGGCCTGGCGGTGGTGGCGATGCTCGCGCACGGGGACGACCCGGTCCACGGCCCGTACAGCCAGCCGATCAAGCGCGGCATCAACTTCATCCTCAGCCGGCAGAACAAGACCACAGGCTACATTGGCACCACGATGTACAACCACGGCTTCGCCGCGCTGGCCCTGGCCGAGGCGTACGGCGCAGTGGAGGATGACCGGCTTGGCCCGGCGCTCGAGAAGGCCGTCGGCCTGATCATCAACTCGCAGAAAAAAAACCCGCGCGGCGGCTGGCGCTACTCGCCCGACAGCACCGATGCCGACACCACCGTGAGCGGCGCGCAGATGGTGGCCTTGTTCGCCGCGCGCAACGCCGGCTTGGCCGTGCCTGAGTCGGCCATCCAGACCGGCCTGCGCTACTTCAAGTCGTGCCAGACGCCGGAGGGCGGTTTCGGCTACACGTCCAACCGCGGTCCCAACGCCGCCCGCTCGGCCATCGGCACGCTCGTGTTTGCGTTGGCCAAGGAGAAGGACAGTGCGACTTTCCGCAAGGCGTTCGGCTATCTCCGCAAGGCGCCGGAGACGTCGAGCTATCGGAACTACTATTTGTATTACGGCGCGCAGGCTTTCTTTCACGCCTCGCCGACGGAGTGGGATAAGTGGAACCGAAAAAACATCGGAAAGCTCAAGCAAAACCAAAACGAGGACGGCAGCTGGAGTGGCCAGTTCGGCACCACGTTCGCCACCTCTGCCTCGCTGCTGTCACTTGCGCTGAACTACCGTTTTCTTCCGATCTATGAGCGCTGAACCGGCCCAGTCGACGCGATGGTTCGGCCGCCCGCTTGGTTTGGCGGCGGTCGCGCTCTGTCTTGGCCAGGCGCTTGGCCAGGTGGCCGGCCGGGACGACCTCGTGCGCTTCCTTGACGGCTCGATGCTCCACGGCGAGCTGCAGCAGGTCAGCCTCGGCGACGGCGTGCGCTGGGCGCGGACGGACCTGGCCCAGCCAGTCGATTTCCGGCCGGACAACCTCGCGTGGATCCGCTTCGAGGGAGCGCGGCCGGTCAAGCGCAGCCGCGAGCCGTCCGTGCACATCCGCTTTCACAACGGCGACCAGGTGCTCGGCAACCTGATCGCGCTGGACGGGCAGCGCGTCCAGTTTTCCACCTGGTTCAACGAGCAGTTGTCCGCGCCGCGCGCCCGGCTCCAGTCGCTGGCGTTTCTCTCCCCCGGCTTCCGCATCCTGTACGAGGGGCCGACGACCATCGCCGGCTGGAAGCTGGGCCGCGATCCCAAGGCATGGAAGTACCGCGACGGCGTGTTCATCTCCGAGGGCGTCGGGGTGCTGGGCCGCGACTTCGGGCTCAAGGGCTCGTCCCGCATTGAGTTCGACCTGCAATGGAACGGCACCTTCAGTCTGATCGTGCCGGTGTACACCTCGGCGCTTGACCGGTTCGATTACCGGAGCAACTCGTACATGTTCTACATCAGCCGCGGCTATGTGAGCCTGCAGCGGGTGCAGAGCGGCGCCGGCGTGCGCAACCTCGGCCAGGGGCAGATCCCCGAGATGCAGTCGAAGAACCGCGTGCAGGTCGAGATCCGCATCAACCGGGACAAGGCCGAGATGGAGCTCTACATCGACCGCAAGCTCGTCCGAAAATGGCGCGACACAAACGGCTTCGCCGCCACCGGCTCGGGCATGGCTTTTTTCTCGCAGCTCAACGGCCCGATCGTGCGCGTGAGCAACCTTCGGGTGTCGGCATGGGACGGCCATTCCGACCCGGTCCAGCTTGCCGTCAACGACAATGTCGAGGACATGGTTTTCCTCAAGAACCGCGACGAGGTGCCGGGCAAACTCAAGTCGATGGACGGCCGCACGGTCGTGATCAACTCGCTTGGCACGGACCTTGCCATTCCGCTCGAGCGCATCACCCGCGTGGCGCTCACCAGGCCGGAAGCCAGGTCGGAGGCCAAGCGCCCGTGGGAGGTGCGCGCGCACTTCGCCGGCGGCGCGGCGGTGTCGTTCGACCTCAAGCAATGGGAGGGCAGCATGCTCACCGGCCGCAGCCGGAACTTTGGCCCGGTGACATTTGACTCGCAGTACATCCGGCGGCTGCAGTTCAACCTCGGCGCGTCACAGAAAACCAGCGACACCAACGCCGGCGGCGCCGACCCACTCTGGCCCTGGGATGATTGACGCAGCGAAACAACTCTCGTTTGGCCAAGCGCGAACCCGCTTGGTCAAGCGCTTCATTCGCATCCCTTGGAGTTTGTTCGCGGTTTTCATCTTGGCCGCGACAACCGCCCTTGGCCAAGCCGCCGACAGCAAATCCACCATCCACTTCAAGAACGGCGACTGGCTGCGTGGCACGCTCGGCGCGTACGACCCTGCCAGCGGCGTGACATGGCGCCATGCCGACACGACGGCTCCGATGCGTTTCAACATCGGCCAACTCACTGGAATCACGCTCGACGGCACGGCCGTCGGCCAACTCGCCGCCGGGAATCTCTGCGAGGTGCAGCTCGTCAACGGCGACCACTTCCGCGGCAACCTCGCCGGCGCCACGGCTCAGCATTTCCTGCTCGACACCTGGCATGCCGGCCGGATGCAGTTGCTCCGCGGTGCCGTCCGCAAGATTGCCCCTCTGCCCAAGGGGCTCAGGACGATTTTTCAGGGACCGGAAAACGACGACGGCTGGACGCACGGCAAGATCAGCAACGAGACCATCGGCGAGTCCGGCAACTGGCGCTACCACAATGGTGGATTTCACGCCAAGGCGGCCGCCTCCATCGCCCGCGACCTGAACCTGCCGGAGCGTTCGCACATCTCGTTTGACCTCGAGTGGAGCGGCGCGATGCACCTGGCCTTTGCGCTTTACACCGACTCGCTGCAGCCGATCAGCCTGTCCACCAAGGAGAACGAGCCGGACTTCGGTGGTTTCTACAGCGTGCAGGTCAACAGCTACTCGGTGAACCTGTTGCCGGTCAAGAAACACGAGCCGCTCACCTACCTCGGCCAGGCGACCGTGCCCGGCTTTCGCAACAAGTCGAAGGCGCGCCTCGAGTTTTTTGCCAGCAAGCCGCAGCGGATGATCGCGGTGGCGATCGACGGCAAGCTGATCCGCAAATGGATCGACACAAGGGGTTTCACCGGCGAGGGCACCGGCATCCGCATCGTGCACCAGGGCCGGGGCGCCGTGCGCATCAGCAACCTGCGCGTTGAGGAATGGGACGGCCGGTTCAAAGGCCCCGCGACCCACCCCGTCGGTTCAAAGGACGACCTCGTCAAGCTCGTCAACAACGACCGCATGCAGGGCCGCGTCGACGGCGTCGAGGGCGACAAGCTCAACGTCACCACGCCCGAGGGCGGCTTCCCCGTGCCGCTCGACCGCGTGAAACAAATCGAGCCGGCGACCAGCAGGACCGCCGCCACCATGCCGCTTGAGCACCGCGTGCGCGCCCACTTCAGCGACGGCAGCCGGCTCACCTTCGTCCTGAACCGCTGGGCCGCTGCCGGCGTCGAGGCTCAAAGCCCGGACTTCGGCCGTGCCACCTTCAAGCCTGGCTCCATCATGCACCTCGAGTTTCAGGCAGAGAAAAAGTGAGCGGTAAGCGGTAAGCGGTCAGCAGTTGGGCTTTTTCTCAATCCAGACGATCTGCGTTCAACTCACCCACCGGTTTTTCCGTAGGCAGCGTGGTTTGTCGGGATACCTTGCGCGTTGAATTCCTGCTCGAAGTCGGTCACCAGCGCCTTGAGCGGTCCGGGCGTTTCCGTGCGCTCGAATCTCACCGCGCTGTCGAACACCTCAAGCATCTGCTCAAAATATTCGATGTTGTCCGTCCGCAGATAAACGATGCCTTTGTCCTTGAGCAGGCGCTTGGCCAAGGACGGGAACGGCTCGCTGATAAGCCGGTTTTTGTGGTGCCGCTTCTTCGGCCATGGGTCGGGAAAGTAAACGTGAATCGCATCCAGCGTCCCCGGCAACAGCAGGTACTCGAGCACGTACGCCGCCTCGGCCCGGAGCAGTCGGAGATTTTTCAGCCCGGCGCGATGCCCCTTGCGATCGAGCTTGGTGATGCGGCCGAGCAGCCGTTCCAGCGCGACGATGTTCCGGTCGGGATGGGCCAGGGCGTACTGCATCGTGAAAGACCCATCGCCACAGCCCAGCTCCAGCTCAAGCGGCTGCTCCGCCGGGAACAGCCCGGCCAGGTCGATCGGCTCGATGGCCGAGGTGATAGGGTGAATCAGCGACTCACCTGGTGGCAATGACTTGTTGCGACTCAAAGCTTGGCCAAGCACTTGGGTGACACTCAGCGGTAGTCGCCGCCGTTGAGGCTGTTCACGACTGACTTTTGCCAGGTGGCCAAGCCGGCTTTCATCCGGGCGGCGCGCTTGGCCAATTCTTTGCCGTCGCCGAGCAGGTTTTGCTGCTCCTTGGGATCGTGGCCCAAGTGGTAAAGTTCGTAGGCAAACTTGGCCTTGTTTTTCTTCACCGGCACGCGGTGCAGCTTGTAGTCGCCGTCTATCCACGCGGCATGACCGGGCAGCGAGTCGGTCGGGTACTGCCGTTCGATTTGCCCCTCCGGCTCGGCTGGTTTTTGGCTGCCGGCGAGTTGCTCCTGCCGCAGCACCTCGAGCATGGCCCGGCTTTTGCGGCCACGCCCCTTGGCTTGGTACGTCCAAAATCCCATCGATTTTTCGCGACGCTTGGCCTCGCCGTTGAGCAATGACGCGAGACTCGTGCCGTCGAGCACCGGCTGGTTTTTCGGCAATGCTACGCCGGCCAGTTCGAGCAGCGTTGGGTAAATGTCCGACGTGTTGGCGTTCATGTTCGTGATGCGGTTGGACTTGATCCGCGCCGGCCACTCGATGATCGCCGGGACGCGGATGCCACCCTCGTACAGGCTGCCCTTGCGCGCGCGCAAGCCGCCGGTCGAGCCTTTCGGGATCGCGCCGTTGTCGCTGCAGTACCAGAGCACCGTGTTGTCGGCGACGCCGAGATTGCGGATGCCTTTTCGCAGTTCGCCCAGCGCGGCGTCCATCGCCGTGACCTCGCCGTAAAAATGCACCGCACCGTCCGGCTGATCAGCGTACATTTTTTTGTATTTGTCCACGGCCACGTGCGGGCTGTGCGGATTGCCGAACCGAACATTAAGAGCCATAATTTATTGGTATCATTGATTGTTCTGAATTGTGGTGATTCGTATCTAATAAGAATCTAATAAAACATCACCAACTTTGAATTGTGAGATTCATTGTGTCTCATCAATGCTCTCATTCGAACTGCGATAATTCTAATCGCTCTCTTTGATTGTGCAATGCTGTTATCTGAAAACCTAAATTTTAAATCAATTGGGTTACCCTATTAAATAGAAATTTAGGTTTTACTGATTATGCACACTCACAAATTCGAAGATTCAGAAGTGCGATGATTCAGCAAATTGATCTCACCTTCTGAAATACAGCCAATTAATCAGCTTAATGAACTTCCCTTTTCCTAATCTTCCTCTTTCTGCAAATTGGTAAAGATCAGTCAGACTGAGTGAACAACATTCATAAAAACCAACTACATTCTAACCATCTAAAATTGATGAAGTTTGAACAACTCATGGAGTTGGAGTGACCCCATTCTTTGAACCACATGTCATGAGAGATTTGGTTTTGGGTTTTCATTTCCATTGTTCGGTGTAGGGAGGGGCGAAGCCCCGACCGGAACCGAACAATGGGCCGCATACTCCCTTGGACTCTTTCCTCCCAACGATGAATGCGGCCGCTTCTCATTATAATAGCTCCTGTGCTCGCTGCCAAGGATACGCGCCTCGGCCAACGTGCTGAAGAGTTCCACGTTCAATAACTCGTCTCTCAGACGGCTGTTGAAACTTTCTATGTACGCGTTCTGCCACGGACTGCCTGGATCTATGAATAGTGTCTTGAATCCACGTTTCTCAATCCAGTCGCACACAACTTTGCTCACAAACTCCGGCCCGTTGTCGCTCCGAATGTACTCGGGCGCTCCCCGCTCCTCCACCAGCCGATCCAGCACTTCCACCACATCGGCTCCCTTCATCCCTCGCCCCACCTCCAATGCCAGATTTTCCCGGCTGTACTCGTCCATCACGGGCAACCACTTCATCGGCCGCCCGTCCTCGGTCTCGTCATGCACGAAGTCGTAACTCCATACGTGGTTGACCCGCTCCGCGCTCTTGCGCTGCGTCCCATTCTCCGAATCGCCCTTACGGCGCTTCCTGCTGGTTTTACGGGGCACTTTGAGCCCCTCCTGCCTCCATAGCCTCTGCACCCGCTTGCGGTTCACATCCCACCCTTCTCTGCGCAAGAGCCATGTCACCATCCGGTATCCATGCCGCGGATGCTCCCGCGATAACCGTTGCAACTGCGCCACCAAGGCCGCGTCCTTCTCCGGCAACCGCGCTTTATACCGCTGCGTCGATCGACCCTGCCCCAATACCTCACATGCCCGGCGCTCGGATACGTCCAGATCCTTCTGAACTTGATCGACCGCTTGTCGTTTCCGAACCGGGCTTACCATTTTCCCTCCGCCACCTCCTTGAGGATGCGCAAATCCAACGCCTGCTCCGCCACCAGCTTCTTGAGTTGGACGTTCTCACGCTCCAACCCCTTAAACTGCTTTATGCTTCGCTCATTCATCCCGGCATATTGCTTCTTCCACCGATAGTAGCTCTGCTCGCTGATGCTCTCCACCTTGCTCGCCTCTGCTACCGTCCTGCCTTGCCCGACCATCACCTCAATGGCCCTTACCTTCTTTATGATCTGTTCTGGTGTATGTCTCTTTTTCTTCATCTCATGTATGGCAACGCGTCGCGTCGCATACTCTCATAACACCTGGTACCATTTTTGGGGACCACTCCAAGTCCAAACAAGTTGAGTCAATTTCTAGAGGAAGGGATGCAGGTGCTTGCTAAGTTTACAAAGTAAACCAATCGATAGGGATAATGCTTTCCATGACATGAAACACCTCCTACTCACAACAATCGCTGCCGTGCTGGTTGTGGGGCAATCACTTCCATTGTTTCACTATCCGAGCAACTCGCTTTGAAATTATCTCACGGAGAGGCTGGACGTTTTTTATAAAATCCCGGTGGTCTTTGTTTGCTTCGTAGGATTCCATTGTTTTAATCATATCTTCATAAGACCTGAAGGTGTGATTGACATAATGAGTTACTTTTGGATTTCCAAAAGTAATGGAACCCAGTCCCGCGATGTTTTGGTTCTCACTGCGGAGGTCTTCCGTTTTATCGATTATCTGCTTGAAGGCGTCTATGAATTGTTGGGGCTCCGATACGGCAAGCTGCCAATCCGCAAATAAATCATTCTCACGTTTTACGGTTACCTCATGTATCTTTGTATTGCTTGTGAGCATTCTTTTGCCTGTGACACTGGCTTTGACCTC
>MPMD02068724.1_pt1 | contig 11698 bp, 2 predicted proteins | sample 1617291 | NCBI WGS metagenome assembly MPMD02 (sample SAMN05944810, study PRJNA350692) | marine metagenome | biome: marine; feature: ODZ; material: water; isolation source: 120 m water sample filtered on 30 um supor filter | place: Pacific Ocean | collected 2012-04-09 | depth 120m m | reverse complement strand
GCAGTCGTCGTCGTCGCAGGCGCGGCGGCTTCTCGGAACACTTCTTGGCGAAATGCGTTCTGCAGCTGCGGCTCGCTTCCGGCAGAACTCCTTGGTCTTCGCCGGCACGGGCTCAGTGGAGCTCAAGGCGGCATAGCCGTTGCCAGTTACAAAGTCTCCCAGTTTGGCGCCCTGGGGAACCGGCTTGACGGGTTTGTTCTTCCGTTGGACCACCTGGAAGCCCTCCTGGTCCACAAGGCCTATTGGTCCAAAGCTGGGGAAGTCGCCGTCCTCCTCGTCGACCACTCGTACCGGGCGTCCTCCGTTCCGTTGACCTCCCGGTTTGCCCGCTTGCTTGGACTTGCAGAACCTGGAGGTATGTCCCGGCCCGCCGCACTTGAAGCATTTTCGCTCCGACACAGGGATAGTCGCCTTGTCGCACTTATCCTTTGTGTGCTCGCCTCCACAGTTGGCGCAGCGAACCTGTCGAGTGCTTTGTCCCTGCTCGTCCTGTCGGTTGTTGTGCCTACCGCCGTTCTTCTTGCCGAGTCTGTTAAATGCAGCGATCAGCTCCTGGACGCTGGAGACGCTGCTGATGTCGAAGTTGTTCGACACGTCCGGCTGCTCCTCCTCCATGACGTGGACGGGAAGCCTCTTCCGGTTCAAGAGCACCTTGGAGGCCTGGATCTTGACCATGTCCCGGAACGGGGCAAACTCCCCCGGCTCCGAGGCTTTCCAGAGCAAATCGTGCCTGATGCTCTCGGGGAGTATGGCCAACAGGTCCGCCTTCATCTCGGCCGGCTCGGGCCGACGCCCGCCTGCTTCCACGTACTCGTCCATCTTGTTCTCAAACTCGGCGATGCCCACGGTGATGCCCTCGAGGTTCCTGATGGGCTTCAGTGGCAGTTGGCGGATCTCAGCGCGGAGTGTTTCGCGGCGGATAGACCGGCCATGGTCGATGAACCTCACGACTTTCCTCCATGCGTCTATGCCCTTGAGGGATTCGGCCCGCTTAAACATGGTCTCGGCCTCGCCCGAAACACAGTTGGACATGAACCCCCAGACGGCGGCGTTGAGCGTCTCCAATTGTTCTTGGTCCATGGCACCGCCCACGGCCTTCCGAAGGTCAGAGTCCGTGACGACGTCCTTCTCCAGCCGTTCCGCCCACTCCAGGATCGCCTTCATCGCTGGGACCTTTGAGATGAAGTATCGTTCTACCTTTCCCTTCCACCTGTCGCCACCTTTGGTGCCGTCGAATTTGAAGGTGTCCTGTGAGGTCATCTTGTCGTCGAACATTTTGCCCGTGAGCAGACCTCCAAGGGGGCCAAGACGCAGGGGCAGCTCCGTCGCTGATCCTGGGGACGACGCATGAGGGTCGTCTGCTCCTGGCGCCCCGTGCTCGTCGCCAAAGCTCGTCCCCGGCGGTGCGCGCATCTCTGGACGGGCACCTGTCGCAGTCGACGGCCTCCAAAAATCCGGGTAAGGGTCAGGACCTTGCCCTCGTGCACGTCGGAGCTCCCCCACCGCGGTCTGGAGCGCATCGACGTGCGCGCAATGGCACTGGTCCTTGCCACACATCTTGATGAACCAGTTGGGGACGTCGTCGTGGCCCGAGCCTCCTTCAGCGCAACCTTTGGAGCTGTGGAGGCTGAAGCCGGCGCCATCGCAGGGAGGGCACTGGAAGTTGCCGGACTCATCCTTCGCGAAGCGCATGGAGAGGTCGTTCACCTGGTCCGCCACCTTGTCGATGCGCTCCTCATGGTCGTCGACGTGGTTGCAGTGGCACTTGCCGGCGTAGATCTTGCGCAGCGCCGCGACGATCTCGCCGTTGTCGTTGCCGTTGTGGTCGTTATTGGACTCCTTGGCAACGGCCTGCTCACGTAGTTTGGCGACGTCCTCCTGGAGCTTGGTGAACCCGGCCTCAGTGTTCTTGAAGGCTTGCAGCACAGCCTGGCCTTCCCCGGGGCGGTCGTGGAACTCCAGCTTCTCCAAGTAGCCCTTGATCTCGCCGAGCTTCTGCTGGGCGTCCTGGGAGTGGCCCTTGAGGTTCTCGGTGCAGTCGCCGAGCGTCTGGAGCTTGACGTCGAGGTCGTTGAACTTGTCCTTGAGCGGCTTATGGATCTTGTTCTGGAACTTCTCCAACGGTTCCTTGATGACCTCCTCGATGCACTTGTTCAAGATGTCCTTGACGGCGTCCTTGGCGCGGTAGAGGTGCGTCGGCAGGATCTTGAACTGGTGCTCAATCTCGTCCCGCAGCTCTTTGACCTTCACGGTGGTCATGCCGAGCGCGCGCTGGTCGGCCTCGGTCAGCTTGGCCTCCAGCTTCTGCTCGATCCGGCGCTCGAGAAGCTTCTCGCGGTCCAACATGCGCTTCTCGAGGGCGTAGTACTCGGCCTCGACCCGGCGCAGCTCCTGCTGCGACTTATGGAGACCCCCCCGCGTGTTCTCGGCCGTGCCGTGCGTCGTCTCCAAGCCCGCGCGGAGGCGCTCCATGAAGTCGCGGTCGGCGTCCTGCTGCCCGAGGATGTCGTTGACCTTCTGCTCCAACGTCCAGCGTATCGTCGGAGTCTTCGGGCCCACCCTCCGGTGGGTGGCGCCGTCCGGCATGGGCCCGGGTGCCGCACTTGGGGCCTCGGAGGGAGCTCGGCGGTCTGGCAGGCCTACCTCCGACGCGCTCCTGGATCTGAATCTCGTCCCACGTGCCGGCATCACGGGCGTCTCGGGCGAGGTGTCGTTGCCCGTCATGCGATGCACGTGGAAGCTTGCCCCCGCTGGCGGTGGCGTCTCCGGTGCCGGCTGCGCCGCCGCTGCCGCCAGCCGTGCCGCGTCGTTGGACATCGCGCCAGGCTGCGCGGCGGGGATTGCTGCCGTCGGATCAATTGGCTCCGCTGCCATGTCAATGACGGACTTGGAGTCTTTGGCAGAGTTCTCTTGAGATGCCATTCTTCACCCAGGAGTAACGGCCTGAGACGAGCGGAAGCGAGTCGAAGTAATTGTTTTACGCGTTTTACGTCAACAGTTTGGAACTGTTCAGGCTTGAGCCACAGAGATAGGACACACTATACAGCTCTGTGGTGACTCAGCTCTAGCAGTGACAGTTAAGCAAAAGCATTGGCGCTTAGCAACGTGCGTCGATAGCAGACCAATACTAAACACTCCTCCACGGACGGGAGTGCACGGCAGGAAACTTCTCGGCCGCATTCAAAAGTCTCTTGGGCGCCATTGCACTGTCACTCATTGCGGAATTCGATTGGGCTCATTTATATCAAAAGAAACATGAACAAAATTGCTGGCCATGCTTAGCATGGCTACCCTCGTGACAGGCGGTCCTCCCCCAGAGAACCCCATAACCGCTTGTCAGACCACGATCTGCTCCCTTCGAACGTCCATCCGTCATACTGAAACGAGAAAAACAAACAATGCCATCTTGCCCAAAACGGCTCAAAAATGCACGCTATGAATTTCGAGGTGGTCTTCAATGTATCGCGTCGGAGGCTGCGACTCGGGCCGCTTCTCGCCGCGTGCGGCCTCTCGTGCGCATCTCCTGTCTGATGCTCTCCGCGATGTGTTTGCCAGTCTCGAACACAGGGTCTTCGAGGTCCTCCGCCAGGTCTTCCATTCGATCCTCGTTCGGCGCCACCATCGGTGGGTACTCGCGATCGAGCTCCTGGTCGCTGAGCTGGATGTGGGGCATGACGGGGCTCGCCTCCGCTGCGCCGCCTGCGCCTCCCGTCTCCTCCTGGGACGTGATGTCGCCGGCCAGGGGCTGCACCGAGTTGAGCTCGATGTCCGCTGCCGCCATGGTTACTCGGCCCGGTGCTGCCCGGCGCGTCTGCGGTGCTGACTTGGCCCTCCCGCCGAGGTACCTGCAGCCGTGTAGTTCCACGAGCTTCTCAAGCCGCATCCGGCTCAAACTATGCTTCGTGAGGAGGTCAGCAGGGTTGACCTCCCCGGCGATCTTTCTGAGATCGACCTTGCCGAGCCTCACAGCTTGCTGTATCCACAGCGTGTGTGTATCCAGATGCCGTAGTTTCCCTAGCCCTTGGCGGGAACAGATGCCGATGGCCGCGCTGGAGTCGGTCCAGACTCGCAGGCGCGCCTCGACTCCAAAATCCCGCAGTAGGGCTTGGTATCCGAGGCCCTGGCCTGATCCTCGCACGACACCGGCAAATTCGGCTTCTCCAGAGCTCAAGGCCACTGACGCTTGAGTCGAGGACCAGTGCTGCCTATCATGATGCACCCCCCCGACGTGCTCTTTCGCGTCTTCGGGCACCCTGCCCAGTCGGTATCTGTATACACGTCGATCCCTTCGGCGACTTGTCTGGGATACGTGTATACGAGTCTCGGGACTCCACGTAGGAACCGACATATCCGTTTGAGCGCCTTCCAGCTGTGCTCCGAGGGACTTGACATCCATCTGCATACCTCTTTGCACGCGAACTGCGCGTCAATACGGTCGGCAGCCAGGTAGTTTCCTCTGGCCGCGGCCCCCCTGAACGCAGTGTACAGTTGCTGTGGTAGTGGCTTGTCCTCCTCGAGCTCGTGGAAGGTAGGGCGCACGCCCGGTGTGACCATAGGATTGACGCCTTCGCCTTCGAGGCCGCACTCTGCCATCAGACGTTCGGCCTGACGGGGGTCAGCTTCGTACTGAAGGCCCTCATCAGTCCATCTGATCACCCGGTTCAACGACCGGCCCTCCTTGGCATCTCCAGGACCAGGGCCGAGTCTTGGCCCGACAGTAATTTCATATCGTTGTGCTACAGCTTCTTCGTACCAATCCAGCGCCGGCTTGGGGCCCTCGGCCGTGAAGTCGTCACCGTGGACGGACAAGCAGATACCCCGCTGCGCATGCCTGAAAACGTTCGGGCAGGAGATCCCTTGCTCGAAGCCGAGTTCTATGAGCATCGTGGAGTACTCTTCTTGCCACCCGTCAGCGGCACCTCGTGTCCCGTACATGTGGCACAACAATTGTGCGCACATGTCGAGGTGGTCAGCGTCCTCGGCTGGCAGTGCGACGAACGTCGGCGCGTCGTTGGGATCTATCCGAGCGTTAAAATACGCTCGCTTCACATCTATGAAGCTCAGTTGCGTGCGCTGCGGTGACAGGGGGTCCCATAAGGGCTTGTGCTCTCCCATGCTCGTCATGGCCATGCTGAGGACTGTCCGTAAGGCCTCAAGGGGAGGCGCCGGTGCAAAATACGTTTCACCGCTCCTGTCATGCGCCTTCAGTTGTCTCGCCACGAGCCTCGAGCGGTAATTGGGATTCTGCTCGTCTCCCTTGTTGACGTCGACCCATCTCACGCTGATGGGAGGACGTCCTGTTCGAGACCGAGCATAGGACTTGGGCACTTTTCGCCAGACTCCTTTACCATGGAAATACGCCAATTCTTTGGCCCGTGCCTCGAGGACCAAGGAATCCTTAAGCACCTGGCCCGTCAAGTCATCCTTGAAACGGCCCGAGTATCCCTGCGCTGGTCCCGCGATCTCCCTTGCGACCTCGTCGTCATCGTCCGGTGCCTGCAGTCCGTAGCAGCCGTTCTTCAGGATGGAGTCTGCCCGTAGCTGGGCGGTCACACCCTTGAGCATTGCTCGGCATAGTTCCCGAGGGTATTTGGCGGCGTCCTTGGCCCTGACACTCGAGCACGAAGCATGCATCGGCCCTCCTGGTATTGAGCATCGTCCTGCATGTCCGTGACACCTCTTGGACAGCGCCTTGAGAACTTCTGGCGAGTTGCTCATGAAGCCAGTTGGCTTCATGATAGGTCGTCCGCGTGCCCCGCCCCTCACGGCCTTGGCGCCGTACTGGCACTGGTCAGCATGTGACATAGCAACGTCCGGGTGCATCAGGAGCCGCTCAACTTCCGCCAGCTGCCACGACGTCGCGTATCGCGGATGTTCGTGGAGGAAGTAGTGCCCATCCGCTATCTGTTCATCATAGAGCTCCATCATGAACTTGATGTGGAGGGCCGCAGCCGTCCTCGCTCGCTGATAGGCCACGCGATCCTTGCTCCTCGCCTCGTTGAGCCGTTGCCAGGTGCTGAACGCCGTGCACTCCGGTGACCCGATGAGCATGTATGGTCTCTGATTTCGTCGCATCCTCCTCGCCTTGTCACGCTTGTCGGGCTTGGAGAAATCCCAAGGCAGCCCATCTTCTGGGTCCACTACCGTGAGATCCAAGGCGAATCCTGGCATGAGGTGGCGATATCGCCCACGTCTTATCTCAACCGTGACGCGTGGCGGAGAATACATCTCAGAGACGATACGGCGGGCACAGGATCTTTGCTCGCGCCGGAAGCTTCGGCCAGATGATCCGAGTTGCTGCAGCAGCAGCTGGCCGATGAAGTCGTCTGGTGATGGCTCGAGGCTGCCGATGAAGCCCATGCCCATGTCGACGTCCTTACCCTGGTCATTCTCGTCGTACATGTCCGTGTCATACTGGTCGTTCACGTCAGCCTTGAGATCACTTCCGTCTTCTGGGATCCCATCTGTTGCCTCGTCGGCCGTCGTCTTCGCCTCGGGCTCGTCAGCTGTCTCGGTCCCCGTGGGCCTCCTCATGAGGTCCGCCAGGTGTTCAGCTTCAGACCACTTTGTGGCCTCCGTGGTCGTCGTGCGTGGGTCTGGATTAGGTGGCCGCGTATCGCTTCCCAGTGTCGACCGTGTCTGGCCACCCTTATCGTGAGTGCGCGTCTCCGCAGCTGTCTTGAGCTCTGCCTTCTCGATGCGCTCTGCGATAGCCCTGTTCACGCGCTCTTCATGGTCTTCCAGGCGCTTCTTGCCGATGTCTGTCGCGCCCACAGCCTCTCGTACTCGTCCACGGCACCGTTCCGTGTGCCTTCCGCCAGGTCGAGTTCTGCCATACCTTTGGATGTGTGCACATTGCGGGCACCCGTCAGTATACCCATGCTGGTCGAGGTCACTCTGGTTGATCCTGAACTCCCTCGGTGCCGTCGGTGCTGCCGTTGCAGTGGGATCCACCTTGGTCGCCGCCTCGTCGAATCTGACTGTAAGGTCGGGTATTTGTCGCTCCGACCATGGCGTCGCCTTGATCTCGGCCAGCTTGTCGGCGGACCATCTGTCGGGTTCAGGCCTCCTCATCAACGATCGTGGTGAATCCAGGCCCTCCTTGCCGATCACTCTGTACGTGTTGGAGCTCCGGTTGTAACCCATGAATATGCCCTCGAGCCACTTGGTCCCCATGTTCCCATCGGGTTGGCTGCGCGGGCCCTTCGTGGGCGTTTTGTACAGAACCACCTCACCGAATCCAATGATCTGTTGCCCGAAGGCTCTTCCCCGTACTCTGGCCCATGGCGTCAAGCCATCACTCCCGCGGCTCCTGACGTTGAGCAGCAGCGCGGTGTGCTCGAGCAGCCATGGGATCACCGAGTGCGTGGTGGGGATATACTTCTTGATCTGGGATTCGAGGCACAGCTTGAGCGTCCTGAAGAGACCTCGGACAAGCATGACCCCCACCTCGGTTCCTCCATTGCTCTGGGAGTCGTACTTCGCAGGTTCTTCTTTGCTGAGCTGTTTGACGTCCGGGTCCTCGCACACCTTCACGCGGATGATACTCATGACGCGTTGTATCAACGCCTGCAGTGAGCGCTCGTTATCCGCCTTGATGATGAGCCTAAGGTGGCCGAGCCATAGGATGTCCTCGACGACTAAGTTCGCCACATAGTCCTGCTCGTCCGTGCCCTTGCACGGGATGCAGTGTGCGAACAGGCATTTGGTCTCCATGCAACGGATCAAGATGCACTTGATGATCTCGTTCTTGGACCGTGCCTGCTGGAGCTCGGCTTCACCCTCTTCGGTCTCGTCGAAGTCCAGCTCCTTGCGCTTCTTCACGCCCTCGCCGGTTATGAAGAAGTAGTCAATGCCTACACGGGGAATCGCCGATCCCTGTGTGAGCATGTGGGGCAGTCCACGCCCCCTGCCCATGAAGCACCACTTGCACCAACTTCGGTACGGGAGATGAATCCTATTGTGGGCCTCCACCAACTCAGGACTTGGAAGCTTGGGATCTCTTGCCATCTTGAGGGGCTCGACGTCCTCGTCGTCCTCAATGCTGATCTCTTCGCCTTCCGTCGTCTCGTCCTCCAGCGGAGCCATGAAGATTCCGTGTCCGTAACCCGAACTGGTGCATGATGCTCTGATTGACTGCGGTCTTACGGAATCAGCTGGAGCCGGGTTCACGTGGCCTACTTGCTCTGTTCCTGCCCGACAAAACTTGAGATAGTCATGTCAGCAAGGTACAGGCCACCCTCCCGGTGATACTTGGCCACAGGTTTCATCGTCTTCATGACCTTCTCCACTATGCCAGGCGGGACGACATAGCAGAAGTTGTTGTTGAAGAGGACGTCTTGCTTTCCTGGGCCTCCTTCGTCATGCCCTGCAACCTTGGAGACTGAGTTGAGAGCGCGTGTGACGTCCGCCACTTCCCATCGGCATCCAACGTCGCCGCATTCTCCCTTCATGAGCGTGTCGGCGTGGCCGTATCGGCGGATCCCAGACCCGTTAGCGCCCGTGAAGCGCTTTCCCGTCGGGTTGCCAGATGGCTTGACGCCGGCCGGGAGCTCATCAGGGTTGATCACATTGTCTACGGCGCCGCTGTCTATCGCACAGCTGACGGTACGGCTCTCCTCGGCGGCACCCATGAAGTCGTCGTCCTCCTCCTCGTAGATGGCGCCCACGCGTGTCTCCTCCTGCACGAGTATCTCGTTGACACGCTGCAGTTCCTGGTCGGCCGCACTCATGAGCTTCGGGAAGTTGTGACCGTCGGTGGCCATGTCCCCGTGGAGTTTCATCTTGCACTTTGTCGCATTGGGCTCATTCGGTTTCGGCAGTTTCTCGGTGGGCTTGTTGTCCTCGGTGGTGCAGCCCAACGTGCCGAAGCTGTTCTTGATCTTAGTGGGGACAAAGTCGCCAAGGGTGGCTCCTCTTGGCATAGGACGGTTGATGGCGCTCGGTCCTGCGTTGCGCTTCCCACGTGTGCGTTGGAGCCTGAAGCCATCGTCTTCCTCGATCACGAAGAACGGTGCGGGTCCGTCTTCTATGGCCCTGATGCCGTTGTTGTGCTTGCCGCCGGCTTTCTTCTGAGGGCAGTTCCGAGCCATGTGCTTCTCGCCGCACGTAAAGCACCGTCTCTCGGAGAACTCTACACGCGGATGACTGCATCGCCCTTCGTGCTCCTGGCAGCAGTTCGGGCACAGTCTCTTGCGTGCAGGCCCATTCGGCGCCGGTGGCGTGGGCTGCCTCCCAGTCTGACCGCGTGTCCTACCTGCCTCGTTGCGCCTTCCACCCCTGTTCTGGAAGCGATTGAAGGCGCCGATGAGGTCATCCATGGAGTTCACGACGATGGGGCCGTCGTTCTCGTCTTCATCCTCTGGGTTGCACGCGGCGGGCGATTCCACTGCGTTGACCCCACCTCGCCGCCTGTTCGATAGAATCCTTGCCGCAGTGGTGGTCACGTGGTCACGGAATGCCATGAAATCTTGGGAAGGATCAGTAGCCTGCCACAGGAGATCCTCCCGAAGACGGGCGGGCAGGATAGCCACGAGATCCGACTTCATCTCATTGTCCGTGACGAAGCCAGTGCCGCCGGCTTCACGGTACTCGCGGATCTTCTCTTCGAACTCCGCAATGCCCGTGGCCACTGACTCCAAGTCCTTGATGGGCTTGGTGTGCAGGAGCCGTACTTCGCCCCGGAGCTCCTCGAGCCTCAAAGGTAGGCCATTGTCGATGATCCTCACGACTCGGCGCCAGGCGTCCAGGCCGTTGAGCATGTCGGCCTGCTTGAACATCGTATCTGCCGATCCGGTGAGGCATATCGAGAGGAGGCCCCAGATCGCCGCGTTGATCGTGCGCTGCTGTTCCTCCGTCATGAAGTGGCCCACGACTTTGTCGAATGCGTCGTCCTCGATGCGCATCTTGTCGTGCTTCTCGGCCCACTTGAGGATACTCATCAGCGCTGGGCACTTGGAAATCAGGTACCGCTCAGTCTTGGACTTCCACGCAACTCCACCCTTCTGGCCATCAAAGCGGTACTCGGGCTGCGTGGCCATCTTGTCGTCGTAGATGGGCCGGTCCATCTTCTCGTTGTTCAGCAGGCCGAGTGGGCGTTTGTCCAGCGGTTTGCTCGGGTCGAACGCCTCCTCCTGCGCACCTGCTCCAACTCTCGGTGCTGCGCCATTCGGTACGCGCTGCGCGGGGATCAGAGGCACTCGGGACGACCTCTCGGCGGCTGCCATGCGCCGGAGGAGATCTTCCACGTGCGTGCAATGGCATATTCCATTGCCTCCATTGCTTACTGAGAAGCATACTGGAGTTTCGCCGGCAGGCTCATCAGCAGGGACACCCATGGCTCCCTGGACTCCGTCTCCACAGCCCGGAGGTGTCCAGGCCGGTGATGAGCCTGGATACTGCGCTCCCGCACCGCACATGTGCGCGGTGAACGGTCCTGCCCGTGGAGGGGCAGCTCGTTCCACGGCCTGCATGACGAGGATGATCTGCTGCTCGGCCGCGACCAGGCGCTCCAGGTTCTGGTCCACATGGTCGCAGTGACATTTCTTGTCCTTCACGACGTCCATCTCCTGGCGCAGCGCGGCGATGTCTTGCATCATCTTGTTGCACATCTCCGCCTCCTTCGCCCCCAGGCGTGCCGGTGTTGCGGCTCCCACAGCGGCTTGTGCTGCGCTGACCTCCTTCACGTAGACCTCGTTCTTCGCCGTCTGGTGCTTGAGCTCCTCGACGGACTTGTAGAGCGTCTTGAAGGTCTCGGCGATGGTGTAGCCTTCCAGGGGGCGGTCCGCGGCGAGCTGCTCCAGGTACGCGGCCATCTTGTTGTCTTGGGCCTCATGCTTCTCGATGAAGTGCTTCATCTTCTGCATTTCTTCATTCTGCATGAGGCCGGTGACGATGTTGCCGTTCTTGACGTCGTTGGCGTCGATGAGCTTCTGCAGGGTGGTGAAGTCCACCATCTGCTGCTGCTGGGAGCGGTACATCGTGTCGACCGTGTCGCGCAGCTCCACGATGGACTGGCGGTCCATGTCGAGCTGCTCAACGATCTTGACGATCGTCCACCCCTCGCCATCGATCAACTTGCCCTGCTTCGGCGTCTGCCCCGGTCCGTCGGCTGCACGTCCACGGGTCCGCACGCTCTCGGGTCGCGGCATACGTGGCTTGTCGAAGCTGATCCCGTGGACGTTCTTTCGGCCCGCACTCATTGACCTCGTCCGTGCCGGCGTCAGGGCACGCTTCGTGGCACGGCGCTTCGCAGCCTCAGCCTCGAAGCGCTTGCGGCTGTCGCTGGGCGGGCTCTGCGACAGATCGAACTCGATCGCTGCCGGCGCTCCATCGCTCGTCGGCATCCCTGCGTTCGTCGCCATTGCGGGGGAAGCAGGGGCGATTGTTGTGTCCGTTAGATCGTTAACGTTGCTCCGCGCTACCATGCTTATTTCGGAGTGACTTCCGTTAGATCGAGACATATTTGGCGACGGTTCAGATTCAGATGTTCTAACCGATTTTGTTTTGAAGATTCGCTCGTTGAGTTATGACTTAAAGCAACTTGAGCCAAACAGATCAGGTGGTGCTTTCCTCACACTCAGTACCTGTCTGAAGGGCCGCGACTCAGATCGCACACATTGATAAACAAACACAACAGTAACGGAAAACATCCTTTCAGGGGGTCTTATTTTTAAGACCCCCAAATGCATCCGAAATG
>MPMD02285288.1_pt1 | contig 11733 bp, 6 predicted proteins | sample 1617291 | NCBI WGS metagenome assembly MPMD02 (sample SAMN05944810, study PRJNA350692) | marine metagenome | biome: marine; feature: ODZ; material: water; isolation source: 120 m water sample filtered on 30 um supor filter | place: Pacific Ocean | collected 2012-04-09 | depth 120m m | reverse complement strand
CGTTTCAAATGGTGACAAACCGAACTTGGAAAACCAGCCGTGGAGAAAAAGGGGGATGGCAACGCGCTGACTTTCTTGACAGCAGTTGGCAAGCAGCTTCCATTGTTGCGACCGGCAGCGACACTCGGATCTGGAAAACACCTATTGCAGCAACCTCGACTGCGAACAAAGAAGACAGCCCCAGCGGATCTGCAAGCGCCATCGCCGGCAAAGAAGTTTCACGATTCAAGGCGACACCAGAATTCAGAGTTGAGTCGGTAGTCCCCGCGAAAGATGCGGGATCATTGATCGCCATGACGTTCGATGAATTTGGCAATATTATCGCTTCACGTGAGAGTGGTCCCCTCCTGTTGATCCGCGACATGGACAGGGATGGCATTACAGAAACGGTAACCACGTACTGCAAAGAAGTTACAAATTGCCAAGGCATTCTCGCGATGAATGGACAGGTTTTGGTCACTGCAGATGGCCCGAAAAGGCAGTGGGCTTTATCGTTTGTCCGATGACGATCGAAATGGGGTAATCGACCATATTGGCCTTATTTTATCCTTCAAGGGAAAAATGCAGGAACATGGTCCCCATGCCCTACGTTTGGGGCCGGATGGGATGGTCTACCTGCTTGCCGGCAATCTCTCGCGCATCAACGCACCCATTGAAGAGATGAGCCCGTACAAACATTTCTATGAGGGGGATCTCATTCAACCGAGACACCTAGACCCTCGCGGCCATGCCAATTCGGGCAAGGCTCCCGGAGGTGTCATCTACAGAATAGATCCGTCAGGAAAGCACGTTGAGAGATTCGCCGGCGGCCTTCGGAATCCGTACGACATTGCCTTCAACGCCCTCGGAGATCTTTTTACCTGGGATGCCGACATGGAGTGGGACCAGGGGACTTCCTGGTATCGCCCGACAAGAGGCAACCATGTGATTGCCGGCGGTGAATTTGGCTGGCGGAGCGGCTGGGCCAAATGGCCCGATTACTTCGTTGATAGCCTGCCGTCCTTGGCAGAATCGGGGAATGGATCCCCAACCGGAATCACCGCCTACGAACACTTCATGTTTCCCTTGCGTTATCATGGCTCGCTGTTTGTCGGTGACTGGGCACAGGGACGCATCCTTACGGTAAGACTCAAACGTCAGGGTGCCTCCTATCAAGCCGAAGTTGGTGTGTTTCTCGAAGGGAGCCCCCTCAACGTAACCGATCTAGAGGTCGGACCGGATGGCAGACTCTATTTCTGTACCGGTGGTCGCGGAACGGAGGGTGGCGTGTATCGCGTCACCTGGACCGGCAACGTGCCTCCAGAGATTCAGGACCCCGGTGTGGGAATTGAAGTTGCGCTAAAGCAGCCTCAGCTACATACTGCATGGTCACGCCAAAAGATCGCATTGGTCAAAGAAAATTTTGGTGAGCGATGGGGTGAAGAATTGCTCTCTATTGCTACTGATTCAAAAGCTTCTGTTCCACACCGTACAAGGGCGATTGATCTTTTACAACTTTATGGACCCCAGCCATCGGTTGATCTCCTTATACAATTATCCAAAGATCGTGATCGGCGAATTCGCACCAAGGCTGTCTACTTTCTTGGACTGCATACCGAACAACAGGCTGTGGACCGTCTCGTTGAACTCGTTGACGATCCTAACATCGTTGTCCAGCGGACGGTCTGCGAATCACTCAGTCGTACTGGTAACACAGATCTCCCAACGGACAAATTGGTCGCCCTGCTCTCTCATGGTGACCGTTATTTAGCATGGGCCGCCGCCAAAACATTGCAAAACCAACCACGCAAAACGTGGCAGCAGCCTGTTATCGAATCGGACGATCAACGAATTTTTCTGGTTGGATCAGCAGCCCTTTTAGGGACCAAACCAGACAGTGAAACTTGTCGAGACATTCTCAAGAAAGCACACACATTAATGGGGGACTTTATTGCAGACCGCGAGTTTGTCGACCTGCTCCGTGTCCTGCAACTCGCGCTGGGCCAGGGAAATATTGCTCCACAGAGCGTTCCGGAACTGATGCGACAGGTTTCAAGCGAATTTCCATCCGGCAATACAACCATCAATCGGGAACTGGTCCGATTGCTTGCCTATCTGGAATCACCACTGGTTGCAACCCGCTATATGGAAAAGCTGAAAAGCGATCTGCCTCTACCTGATAAAACGCATTTAATCGCGCATTCACCCTATCTGATCGAAGGTTGGTCGGTTGCACAACAATTTGAAATACTCAGCCTCATTTCCGAGATTCAAAAAGGAGCAAGCAGTCCTTCACATGCACGCTATCTCGACGATGTAGCCCGTCGACTCGTTTCGCGAATGGCCTCCTCCGACCAAAGACTGGTTTTGGATCGGGGAGCCGAGTGGCCCGGTGCAGCACTTGGCGCCATTGCAAAACTTCCAAAACAGCCAACGCCAGAAACATTCAGTATGCTGAGAGCGTTGGATGGAAAACTGGCAAAAGACGAAGGGGATGCCGCCGATCGACTGCGTGTTGGAATTGCCGCCGTCATCGCCCGAAGCGGGAACAAGGAAGGTTTGGCTTATCTACGAGAGCTCTTTGAAAGCGAACCGGAACGCCGCGGCATTCTCGCCGTTGCCCTCGCACAGCATCCCAATAATGACAATTGGCCGCTGCTGGTTCGCTCTCTCACGGTACTGGAAGATGATATTGCTTCAGCGGTAATGGCAAAAATGCTCTCTGCCGACCAGACCTCCGCCGATCCACATGTTATCCGTCAGTTAATTCTACAAGGGCTCAAGCAAAAGCAGGATACCGGCAGGCGACTGGTAACGACACTGTTGGAAAAATGGACTGGGGAACTTCAGAGTGAATTCGGTGAGACCCAGATTGAAAAGATTGCTGCATGGCAGTCGTGGTTTCGCGAGACCTATCCCGATTTGCCCGATCCCGTCCTCCCTAAGGAAGTCGATGAAGATCGTTACAGTTTTTCCGAACTTGAGCAATACCTGGAAACCGACGAAGCTCTCGTTGCCAAGCCCGAGTTGGGACGTCTTGTGTATGCGCAAGCAAACTGCATCAAATGCCACCGTTTCGGCAAATTGGGCGCGGACGTTGGTCCCGACCTGAGCACCATCAGTAAAAGATTTCAAAAGAAGGAATTACTGGAATCGATCATTTTTCCATCCCATATTATTTCCGACCAGTATGCAACGAAAACCGTTGCCACAGCAAGCGGGCGCATTCTCCGGGGCATCGTCAACGAGAATAACGACGGGAGCATCATCGTCATCGATCCTGAAGGCAACAGGCTTACTGTGGCAGCTGCAGATATTGACGAAATCGGCCCCAACAAGGAGTCGACGATGCCTGCAGGCCTGCTCAATGCGCTCTCCCTGGAAGACATCGCAAACCTCTTTGCCTTTTTAAGCCAGCAGCCACCCACGATCGTCTCGCAGCGGCCTTGACCGCTCAGCGATCTTTACTGCACTTGTTTATGGGCCGAGGCGGGTTGTCATACGCTGCCTTTTGATCCATTCTCTTAAGGTTGCATCCGTCGCATTAAGGTGATGTCGATGTAGTGGAAAGCGCAGCGAGTCACACAAGAGCACGAAACGGACGGCAAACAAACCGTGAGCCATTGCCCTTCATCCGATGGACTCCTTACCAGGTCGGACCGCAATTGCATTATTTTTGCACTAATCTTTCCGGCGCTGCTCACCTTTGTTTACTTCTCGCTACTGGCAAATGCACCGACGATCCTTCAGAACAGCGTCTATAGCGTTCTGAAAATAACCCAGTTCAGCATCCCTTTTGTCTGGGTGCGGTTTGTGCAAGGCCGCAAATTATCGTTGCGGGCAAACCCTTTTCGCGGCCAGCTCCCAGGGATCGTCTTCGGCTCCCTCGTCCTTCTGGCGATGTGGTGTTTGTACAAGTACTGGCTGGAACCTACAGGAAGAATGGAAGTGGCCGAGGGACCAATCCGCAATAAGATCGAAGGGTTCGGCGTTGCAACGCTTGCACCCTATATCACACTGGCAGCTTTCTATTCACTGATCCATTCGGGCCTCGAAGAATACTATTGGCGATGGTTTGTTTTCGGACAACTTTGTCGCCAGGTCCGATTTTCTGCAGCGGTCCTGCTCTCGAGTTTGGGGTTCACCGCGCACCACATTTTGGTACTGGCAACGTTTTTTGGCTGGACCTCTTTGCTAACATGGATTTTTTCTGCCGCCATTATGGTGGGAGGAATATTCTGGGCGTGGCTCTACAGTCGAAGTGAATCCATCTACCCCACCTGGGTCAGTCATATGTTCATCGACATCGGAATTTTTGTGATTGGGTTTGATCTAGTCGGCATTCAATGACGAACCGCTTCTAGACTGGCATACTTCCAATGGTGACTCCTCGGCGGCTTATTCCCGAATGAATGACCATCGGCTACATTGACTGCCATGGATTCTTCTGTTGACCGCCAATCGATGCAGCGACTCGATCGTGACTCCCTCGAGCAGCACCAACTCCAACGACTGAATGATCTGCTGGGAGCAGTGCTCCCTACAAACCATTTCTACGCGCACAAGTTCTCCGGAGTCGCTCCGCAGCTTGCATCACTCGATCAGTTAGGCAATCTCCCCTATACATCGAAAGCGGAACTTGTCGGTGAAGATGAGGATGGATGGGCAACAAACCGAACCTTTGAACGGACTCGCTATACCCGGTTCCATCAAACTTCCGGCACGCGTGGTCGCCCGTTAATTGTCCTGGACACTGCGGAAGACTGGCACTGGTGGATTGAAGGCTGGCAATATGTTTTGGATGCCGCGAAAATCACCAGTGGGGATGTCTGCATGCTGGCTTTCTCATTTGGCCCTTTCATTGGCTTCTGGTCCGCCTTCGATGCGGTGTTGCAACGGGGTTGCCTCGGCATCTCCGGTGGCGGCCTTTCGACGCATGCACGACTCGAGAGGATGGAGACTTTGGAGGCAACATGCCTTTTTTGTACACCCTCCTATGCCCTGAGAATGGCGGAGGTTGCAAGTGAGGTGGGGATCGACCTTCGGCAACTATCCATCCGCACGATTGTAGTCGCCGGGGAGCCTGGTGGGTCGATTGTGAGTGTTCGGAATCAAATCGAGACCGCATGGGATGCCCGGGTACTCGATCACAGCGGCGCTACAGAGATTGGTCCCTGGGGATATGGCACCCTGGAAGGTGGCGGTCTGTACGTCAACGAAGCTGAATTTTTGGCCGAATTTATCAATTACGAAACAGGAGTTCCTGCGGCAGAAGGAGAACTTTCTGAATTGGTGCTCACGACCCTGGGGCGGGCGGGCAATCCGGTGATCCGCTACCGAACCGGAGATCTTGTGCGGCCGAGATGGTCCGCCCAAGACGAAAACATTCGTTTTGTCTTCCTGGAAGGAGGCGTGCTTGGTCGAGTAGACGACATGCTGATTATACGGGGCGTCAATATTCTCCCCAGTTCCGTGGAGCAGGTAATACGTAGCTTTCCAGAGGTCGCAGAATACCGCATCACTGCGCAGCGAGAAGGTGCACTCGATCGATTAAAGGTAGAGGTTGAAGATCACCAACAGTCCCCCGATCGCATTGCTGCCGAGTTGCAGTTACGACTGGGACTAAACATTGAAGTCGCTGCCGTTCCGATCGGCACTCTTCCTCGATTTGAAGGCAAGGCAGAGCGTTTCTTTGACCGGCGAAAGATGAGTGGATGAATCGGCCGCCACTCGCATTGCCCCTCTATTGCGGGACTCGGGGTGGCACAATATCTTTGAGTTGATCAAGCGGATCCCGTTTGCCGGGCGATGGTAGAGAAGTATCGCCCTGATTCTCACCCGGTTTTTCTTTTTCTTTGATGACATCCTTGATCGTCAGGTGGATTTTTCGATACGTGTCATCCGGAATCACATAATACCAATCTGAAAATCGGCGATTGAGTTCCGCGGAACGTTTTTTTGCTCCAGCAATTTTCTCTTCGTATTCCCTCTTCTTCTTCTCGTTATTCTGGATTATCTGCTCCCTCTTCTCCTGCCAAGATATTTTTGCTGCCTCTTCAGAAACCTGTTTCTCTTCAGGCTCGCCAGGTTTTTCATTGCCTTCTGCTTCGCTGGGCCCACTAGCTTTTGATTTTTCAGCACTCTCTCCCGCACCGTTTTGCAGTGCAGGCTCCTCATCTTCTGCCACATTTACTTGAGCCGTAGGCTGATCCTGATCTGTTTTTGCAGCTTCCCCGGCTGTGGGTTCGGGAGGAGTTTCATGAGGCACCTCCTGGTAATCGGGCACTTCAAGGAGAGCCTCGTTAAATCGTGTGATCACCATCAGGTTCCGCAAAACTGTTCCACCCCCGGAGGCGGCCGTTGTGGCCTCGCCCGCTGGTAGTTCACTTTCTTCACTTGCCTTTTCTGTGCCGGCAACATTGCCAAATCGCAGGACGTATTCCACCCCACCGGCCATCCCCACACTCACTTCGCCGTTATTGGATAACAACACATTTTGTTTTTCGCCACTCGATGCTGGCACCATTCGGAAGAAAAACCCATGCTCCTCGAGACTTTTGAATGCCTGGGGATTGCTCTGAATGAATTTTGAAAGACTATTGCCGAGACCCTCCGGTTTTCGATGAACATCGACAATTTTCAAGTCGTCCAATGCCAGTTTCATTTCATCCAGACGCTGCTTGTTGAGTTCCTCATCCTCGGTCAATTTCTTTTCCTCCGGCACACCTTTCTGAAAAGCAATCAATTGTTTTATTGTCCAGTCGAGACCTTCTTGATCGTACCGCAATTGGATATCGGACTGCATATCAACACCCTGCACGATCGTGACAACCTGCAAGCCATCGCTGCCCAACACTGGCTGCTGCTGGGTGATGACCGAGTAGTCATTGATCGAAACAGTCTTTAGATCGAGGGGATTCAGCTTGAGCAGATCCCGTTCGATCCAATCCTCAAACTGGGTTGATAGATCTTCGGGCGTTAAATTCACTGTATACACTTGATCGTTTCCAGCCTGCCTGACGTAATATTGACCGTCTGCGGCGCTCACCTTTTTGCCAATAATGAAATCGGCCAGATCCGCACCGTCATCATCGCTCAAGGTAACTCGGGTACCCACTCCTTCGGCCCCTTTTCCTAATTGATCATTCGCCGGATCCAAAACACCAAAATCATGATGGTTGCCCGATTGGTCGGTAACACTTGAGAGAATGGTTCTATTATTCACACCCGTTACAGCACGAACGAGGTGATCGCTCTCATCGGCCGGATAATTCTCATGCGACGGAATCGAAAAACGACCCTCGACTTTGGCAACTTCAAAAGGTTTCGCCCGTCCCTCATTGGAATCGAACTGAATAATCTTCATCCGGGTGACATCCAATGGATTCTCAATAGCAACCAGAGGCTTGCCCACCTCATCAGCGGCCGTCTTTTCAGGTGCCTCACGACTCACCGTAAAAGCAAATATGGCGCTCACGAATGCAATCGCAAGAAACAACAGCGTTTTACTATCCTCATTCATCGTCACTTCAATTCCTGCTGGAGGCTTCCTCAAACGGAATGCTATTTTTCACTATTTCTTCGGTACGAGCCGTTCGATCATCTCAACCGACTTGCATGGACCGATTCTCTTTCTCGCGATCGTCGAACAAAGAATACGCAGACAGCAATAATTAAAGGAGGAATTGGTGGTAACAAGACCGCCAATATTTTGTAGTTATCCTGTACACGATGAATATTGGCCGCCATTTCATTTTCAATTTGGCGGTATTCTGCCTTTTCCTCACGGTCCAACTGGGCTTTTCTTGACTCAACGCGATCCGAGCCATTGCGCCGGGCCATGGCAAGTTCTTCTTCCTTTTGCTGCACACTGATATCCGTTCTTGCAGAGAGGCTCTCGTACATCTTTTCCAGTGCCGCTTTTTCCTTATTCAAAATTTCCCTGAACTTCCCCTGAGCTTTTTCTCTAGCGCTATCGCGATCTGACTTTGCCTCATCTCCCCACCGCTTGATTGCCGTGAGTTCCCGATGCAGCGGACGACGTTTTCGTATGTCGATAAATCTTGAATCTCCCGCTAAGTTATCTAAAACATTCAGGACAAAAGGAACATTGTCAACCTGCCATTTGGCAAATCGTTCGTCGAAAAAATTAGCCCGTTCACGAAGCAGAAAGAACACTCCTGCCAACACATCCACATCGGCTACTACTACTACATCGATAGCAGGCGCGGCTGCCGGCGGCTCCGATGGTGCCCCTTCTGCCGTCTCGAATTGGGGGACCGGCTTTTCGTCAAGATGAATTGCCGCCGCAAGCACATAGGGAACCTCGGTCGATGTTTCATATTGCTTCAATTCCTCTCGTGACCGGAGGCCAGCTTGACCAAAAGGATTGCGGCTAAGGCAATCATTGTATTGGACAATGCCTGTTCGTCGTCCCAGAGAAATCAAAGGCGTAAATGTACGGTCTACGTCACTGCCCACATCCTCAATAGCACCCGGGTAAAGAAAAAGTAATTTCTGCAATCCGGAGCTAATAGGTTGGTCATTATTAAAGGGCTCTCCCGATTCGTTGCATGCGGGCGTGATCCAGACATACTCATTTTGCAATTCACCATCTTCTGGATGGGGCGTATAATCCTGCCAGACAATTGCCGCCTGCTCAGCGGCCTGTGGCAAACCAAAATCCGAACTCTGTGGTGCGACACCCACCAACTTGATCCCCAGTAGATTCCATAGTGGTGCCAAATTACCTTTAGGCTCCGGCGGTTGCCGCATGAGTGCCATCTGACCGGGAGGCTGTTTTGGCTGGTCCGTTCCAGGGGCAGGAGAAGTGACTGGCAGGGGATCTTCATAGATAGCCGTCGCTTGACCACTCTGGACGGCAGCGATGAAATGCTGCATCTGCTGCTCGTTGAGTGAGGAGGGCTGCACCGCGAGCAATACGTCATACCGGTCGCTAATCGGTTGCGACGGATCGACCTCGACAACCTTATATTGTTTTTTTAACTCCTGAATCAGGGGCTGCTCACCCGAACCGGGACCGGAAAACCCACCTTGCATCATCAACTGTGCATCGGTCTTCAAAACCGCAACGGTCATCCGCTCCTGCTGGAGGACTGTGGCAAGAGACCGCATCAATTCATATTCCACCGGGAGGCTTTCGCCCATAAACGGCACCACCACCCGCTCAAGACCATATTCAAAGGCCACTCCAAAAATAACATCCCGCGAAGTGGCTGCGCCACGTAGCGTTGTTAGCATGGTCTCCTTTTTTATTCCGTAGAGTGCTTCTGCCCGATTGGCCTGGTCGCCAAAAATATCGATTCCATCGTATATGCGAAGCTTCACTCGCTTGCCCCCGACCGCTTTTATCTCCCCCAATGTGGAGAGGAGATTAAACCGCTTCTGAACAAAGTCCTCGGGAAGATCCCGACTGACAAAGGCTTCGATTTTTAATACATAAGGATCGTCTTTTTTGGTCAGGTCTTTGACAAGTTGCACCGATCGCGGCGAAAGCGAACCGAGACGCTCGCTCGTAACATCCACTCGAAATAGATGCAAGGCTGCCGCTGCAACACTCACACTACCAGCGATAAGAATGAGGGCGAGAACTCGCAGCACATAATGTCCCGTCATTGAAGGTCGGTCGCGACCTCCCGTCCAATGCCTACGACCAATAAGAACCATCGACAGATAAATCATTACCGTGATAACCATCAGAAAATAGATCAGGCTCGAAGCACTGACCACGCCACTCTGAAAATCATAGAATTTTGCTGAGATACTGAACTGCGAGATTTTTCGAGCCACGGAGTCCGAAAACACAATGTCTGCCCACGATGCGATTACCAGCGGGGCACAGAACACCACGCCGAGAATAAATCCGACGGTAAGATTTCTGGTCATGAAGGATGAAACCATTCCGACCGCGAGCATGGCGAGTCCGACGACCCAGTAGCCAAAGTAATTTCCTAGGAAAAGTCCCAGATCTGGATTGCCAAGACTGATCAGCACCAAAAAGTTGCAAATCTCGGAAAACAACAATGAGACCGTATAAATCGCCACCGCACCGAGATATTTCCCCAGCACAATGTCGAAGTCCGCTGCGGGCATCGTCAGCAGAAGTTCATCGGTACCCTGTCGCCGTTCTTCTGCCCAGATGCCCATGGTGATTGCAGGAATGAAAATCAGCAGAATTAACGGGATATATTGATTCAGTTGATCCAGATTTGCCAAATTGGAGCTAAAAAATGCTTCGCTCCAGAAAGCGGTGATGGAAGAAAGGGCGACAAAGAGGCACAAAAAAACGTACCCCGTTGGATTCGTGAAGTACGCCCTGAAATCGCGCTTGAAGACGGCAAAGGCGGAGCGTCGCGTGGAGGCAATCACCGCTAAACCAATCACCAAGGGCGCGAGAAATAATATATCAATCCCGAACAAACCTAACAGTGATGAGAGTTTGGTGGCAAAAAGTTCCATCGTTTTCTTTGTCCGTTATTATTGTGTACTGATCTACTTCGGGAGTGCTCTACTTCACCTGAGATAAAGTCAGGGCATTTCCGCCGATGTCACTTTTGCAAACACGGCATCGAGGCTTTCACCCTGCGAACTCAACTCATCCAACAAACCGTCAAAAGCCAAACATCCGTTGTGGATAAAGATGACGCGGTCCGCCATCGCCTCGACCTCCTGAAGAATATGTGTCGAAAGCAGAATTGTCTTTTCTTCTCCTAATTGTCGCAACCTATTACGGACATCCGTAATCTGATTCGGATCAAGGCCCGCAGTGGGCTCATCGAGGATCAAAACATCGGGTTCGTGAAGCAGCGCGTGAGCCATACCGATACGTTGACGATATCCCTTTGATAATTTTCCTATTGGTTTTCGCAGCACATCTCGCAAGCCGCATAAATTGGTGACAGCATCAATACGCTCTGCGATCTGCCGGGCGGGCAACTCGCGCGCTTCGGCAAAAAACTGCAGAAGACCGAGCGGTGTCATCTCCGGGTAGAGTGGGCCGTTTTCTGGGAGGTAACCGAGTCTGGCCGAACCGGCAAGTCGATCTGTAGCCATATCGTGGCCCGCTATTTGCGCACTCCCGGAAGAGGGAGCAAGATAACCGGTGAGCAATTTCATCGTCGTACTCTTACCAGCACCATTGGGCCCGAGGAACGCCACAACTTCGCCTTTGTAAATTTTGAAAGAGACATCACGCACCGCTGCAAAATCTCCATAAAATTTGCAAAGGCCATCTGCTTCAATCATCGGGGCTTCTGTCAGATCATTTTGGCCATTCTGACTCGACATATCTACAAAACTCCACAGTTCATGAATGTTCCATCGTGTTCGAGCACCACACTCCAAACGCACGACCCGCACAAAAGGGAAGAAGGCGGAAAAGGGACTGGGAAACTTCGGCCGCGTCCCAAAACGTTAGAAACATAGGGCAGGAAAACGGGTCTTGTCGCAGTAAAAAAAGACCACACTCTGACACAAAAATGTATAAATTCATTGGATAATGTCAAGACTCATCGACGATTGCCACAACCTGTCCCATCAATGACAATCGAACTAACTGTGGGTAAGTGACTGAAATTGCGGGCAAGCCATCAAGTCTAATGGAGCTCACCGATTTGGCGTTGGTACTCCAGATGCCGTCGCCAGAGAGAATCGTTTGTTTCTTCAAAAGCGATCCGCTGGTGAACACCCCGAGTTTCCTCGCGAGCAAGTGCTGCCGTGATAATGAAATAGGCG
>MPMD02215577.1_pt1 | contig 11737 bp, 12 predicted proteins | sample 1617291 | NCBI WGS metagenome assembly MPMD02 (sample SAMN05944810, study PRJNA350692) | marine metagenome | biome: marine; feature: ODZ; material: water; isolation source: 120 m water sample filtered on 30 um supor filter | place: Pacific Ocean | collected 2012-04-09 | depth 120m m | reverse complement strand
CGAAGGTGACCCGGCGAAGCCGGACCTTGCGGCCACGACTTGTTGGCGGCTATTACGAATAACGGTCAAGGATGACGGTTATGCTAAAGGCTGACTCCATAAACGGTGGCTATAAACATAAAACTATAGAAAAATAGTAAGTATCCGATTAACGGGATGTAAATTATGCCTAACCCAAAACGCCACCTCTTTGGTATCTGCGCGCAACAAAGAAGAGCAAGGCCGACAAATCCACTGCCGATCAAAGCAACATAATCTCCAACCGCACTATCTAAATCTGTAACTCGGGTGACTAACAGGTAGATTGAGATTAATAGAAACGGCAGTAACACCGCACCGCCAAGACTCAGCAACATTTGACTAGATCGCTTGTTGTTTCCCGGCTCAGTCGATGTCGTTTGCGCTGACGGTGCAGCAGCCGGATTATTAGGCATTTTAGAACTGCCAATGGTGGGTGTGGCCGTCACCGCCCACACCGAGGATTAAAAGTTAAATCACACACTCATTGTATGCTGGCGCAACAATTGTGCAAAAACAGGGAAGGTGACGTGGGCGAAGCCGGGCCTAGCGGCCACGATTTGTTGGCGGGATATGGGCTACGGATGGATGGATGACTCGGCAATTTGGAAGTGTCGTCCGCAATTCTTCAGCTCCCACAGCTGTAATACCTGAGTCGAGCAAATTGAGCGCATGTAGTTGTTTCATTTTCGCTAGGGTTGTGACGCCGCCGTCAGTGATTCCCTTGCAGTCGGCAAGCGACAATTCCCGAAGTTCGGTGAGGCCCGTAAGATGCGCGATGCCACGATCTGTGATCGACGTGCCATCGAGACGCAGGAGCTTGAGATGCACCAGAGCCTTCAGCTGACGCAGACCTTCGTCGGTGATTTCCTTGTTGTGCCAGAAGGTGAGTTCTTCCAGACCTTTTAGCACGGTGACGTGGGCGAGCCCGCGGTCAGTCAATGCGACTGTGCCGAGATGCAATTCGCGGAGATTCTTCAGCTTGTGCAAATGTTGCAGTCCAGATTCGGTGATTCCGGGGTAATTGAAATCGAGTTTCCGTAGGTTCGTAAATGCTGGCAGATGCTTCATTCCGTCATCGGTAACACGGGAACTGTGCAACCAAAGACGATCAATGTGTGACGGCGTTTTGATAGCTGTCAGCTGCTCATCGGTCTCGATACGGCTCCGGTCGGTCGCCATTCGACCTTCGATCTCATGCTGGCCGCTACCGGAAAGCCGGTGATAGACAAAGGCCACCCACTCTCTATTTCCCGGCATCACCCAGACGCTCTTGACACGGCCCTTCTCGATCACGAGATCACAATGCAGCAGATGTTTGCCGTTTACCCAGAAGTAAATCCATCCATTACCGTCTTGAATGTCACGCTTCTCCCAACCGAGATTGTACATCTCGTCGAGATTCGTTTCGGCTGCGAGACTGTCCTGTTGTTTTGCGATGGCCTCCACTTCGGCAATGGTCAAGCCAGCCACAAGTGGAAACTCCGTGCGGATTTCATCGATGCTGAACGCCTCGACAAAGAGCTTCGCGTCAATAGGCGAATCGACGACCTCGTGTGGATTGGCCACCTTCGTGGCGTCGGATGACGGTGTTGGGCTCGCCGGGCGTTGTCCGCATCCAGGAACATTTGCGGCAGCAAGTAGCATCAGCACAAGGACGGACGTCGTTCGCTGGTCCATTACTTTTGCCGCCTAATGGTGGGTGTGGCCGTCACCGTCCACACCCGGATTAAAAGTAAACAACACACTCATTGTATGCTGGCGCAAGAATTGTGCAAAAACATCGAAGGTGACGTGGGCAAAGGTGAGGCCAGCAGCCACGACTTGTTGGTTGTCCGTTTCGCGCGTCATCCAGGGATCGCTGTGCACAATAGTAACAGCAAATTCAGGGCTATCCCAACCAGGATCAAAACATACCCTGCACCGTAACGACGACAGCTGGTCGGAGGTATCTGTGCTGGGCCAAAACTGAACAGGATACCCTGGCGAAAGAGGGGCAACTTGGCGGCGAGAAGTAAGGAAAACCCAACCATATACACCGCACTGCAGACAAAGAATACGGCACCACGGTGTCGCACTTTGGAGCATCACAAGACGGTTTTACTTGCGCGCGGGGCCAAATAGATACAGGTCGACACTTTGATGCTGTGGAGAGGTCGACTTCCACGGTCTGCTCCTTGATTTCACTCCGGCGTATGCTATTATCGACGTTCTAAACTCGGTCACTTTTCCTGGAGGATTCGCCATGAGTTTGTCCCACTCACCGATCCGGTTACCCGAGAACCTCCGGGGTCTTTCGATAACCGGCGATTTTATGATCGTGCTGTTGCTATCGAGCCTCTTCGTTTCCGCACGACCGGCAACCGGCCAAGATGCCGGTGAACAGAAAACGCCGTCTGCCTCGACCGACACTGAGCAACGACTGGAAACCGCAGAGTTTATGGGGAGCGTCGATGACGACGACCTGCTGCAGGCGCAAGGCAATAACGGCAACTGGCTGATGTACGGACGCACCTACGATAGCCAGCGCCATAGCGGCTTGAAGCAGGTCAACCGAGAGAACGTTTCGAAGTTAGTGCCCGTATGGACGTTTCAGACCGGAGTGCTCGACGGGTTCGAGTGTACGCCGCTCGTGGTCGACGGCATTATGTACATTACGACGCCGTGGAACCACGCGTATGCGATAGATTGTAAGACCGGATCACAACTATGGCACTACCAGAAGTCACTACCGGAGAACTTGGCGCTCTGCTGCGACGCGGTGAATCGCGGTTTTGCCATCTACGGCGAGCGGTTGTACATGTCGACGCTCGACGCGCACTTAGTCTGTCTCGACAAGAATACCGGCGAAGAGATCTGGGACGAAGAGATCACCGCTCCGGGTCCGGCGGGTGGCGCGGAGGAGACAGAGATTTACAAGTTGGCCTACAGCGCCACGGTCGCTCCGCTGGTGGTCAAGGGCAAAGTGATCATCGGCATCAGTGGGGCGGAATATGGAATCCGTGGCTTCATCGATGCCTACAACGCCGAGACCGGCAAACGCGAATGGCGATTCTATACGGTTCCCGCCGAGGACGATAAGGAAGAACATGCGGTGAAGGCGTTGAAGACGTGGGAAGGTCCCTCCTGGTTGACCGGGGGCGGGTCGGCGTGGGTCACCGGTACCTACGATCCGGAACTGAACACGCTCTACTGGGGTATCGGCAATCCTTCGCCCGACTTTAACGGCGAAGTCCGCAAGGGCGACAATCTCTTCACCTGCTCGATCGTGGCTCTCAATCCAGACGACGGCACGTACAAGTGGCACTTCCAGAACAGCCCTCATGACCTCTGGGATTATGACGGTGTCAATACGCCCGTGCTGGTCGACATCGAAAAGGACGGCAATACCGTCAAGGCGCTGGTGCAGGCCCATCGCAACGGATATTTCTATTGTTTGAACCGTGAAAACGGAAAGTTCCTCTACGGAAAGCCGTTCTGCGAGATCACCTGGACCGATCGGACCAAAGGGGTCGACGGCTTGGACCCGCAGACGGGGCGACCTTTCGTGAGCCCGACGGCGTTGCCGAACGACGAAGGTGTTCGCGTGTGTCCCGGGGCCGCCGGCGGCAAGGAATGGTGCCCCATGGCCTATCACCCCGGTACGGGTTATGCATACGTGCCGGTGATCAACAACTGTGCCAAGTTCACCTCAGGCAAGGCCTTTTTCATCAAGGGACAGCCGTACTGGGGCAGCTCGTTGACGTTGATCGAAAACCAGGCTTCCGGCGCGCTCAAGGCGATCGACACGGCAACCGGCGAGATCAAATGGGACGTGGCCACCCGCTCTCCCATGGTAGCCGGCGTGCTGACCACCGCCGGCGGACTGGTCTTCACCGGTGACGCCGAAGGATTCCTGACAGCCTATGATGCGAAGACAGGTAAGGACCTGTGGCATTTCCAGTGCGGCTCGGGACACCACGCCTCGCCGATGACCTATTCCTTGGACGGTCGACAGTACATCGCGGTCTGTGTCGGATGGGGTGGATGGACGGCTGGATTCATTGGGGATGGAGCTCCCTGGCTGAGCGACGCCCGCGGCGGCGACACGGTGTTTGTCTTCGCCCTGCCCGAATAGCCCCCGCTGGTGCAGCACCCATGAATCAAGAAGTCGGCCAATCGCGCAAGATTACCTGGCGGGCGCTCTCGGCGATGGCCCGCATCGTGCGCCCGCAGGTCACGTGCGTGCTGGTCTTAGCCGTGCTGGTCTTCCTGTTTGCTGCCAGGGCCGGAAGAACCGAATCGCCCAAGCCGAGCACCTCGGGCCAATCGCGCCGAGATTCACAGGACGACTCCCGCCGGCCGGCGGCTGCTTACGATACGTGGAAGCGCATCAAGGAACGGGGAGTGCTGACGGTCAGTATGGACCCGGCCAATCTACCGTATTCCGGCGCCGAGGGTGACCGGCCCGGCTTCGACGTGGAGATCGCACAGGCGTTGGCTCGTGAGCTGAACGTCAAGCTGCGACTCGGGTGGATCGACGTGCTCCGCGAAACGGCCATTGGAGAGTTGCTCGACGGCGAGTGCGACCTCGCCATGGGTGCGGTGCTGGACCCGGGCACCGTGGACGATGACGAAGAGCTTACCGGAAAGGTCATCTACTCGCGACCCTACTACGGCACAGGCTACATGATTGTCACGCGCCAGGGGACGCCGCGAGTCGCGTCGCTTACAGAGCTGAAGGGCGACAAGTCGCGCCGACTGGGAACCGACGCCGGATCGGTGGCGGATTACCGCCTCCGCCAGCGGGGTTATCTGCGGCGACTGTCCCGTACCCAACTTTCCGTACTCAAGTCGCTGCACGACGGTGGCATTGACTACGCATATCTCTGGGCCAACGTGGGTTGGATACTCCACGCAACTCCAGAGTTCGAACTGGAAATGATCCCCCGTTACGTGCCGGAGGATCATTGGAACGTTGCGATCGCCATGCGTCGGGATGACGGTGTGCTAAAGCATCACGTCGACGTGGCGTTGGAAAAGCTCGTGAGCAGCGGCGAGGTGTCCCGCGCGTTGGCCCGCTATCACGTACCCTATTTTCCAGCCTTTGCCGATGATGCGCAGAAACGCCATGAAAACAAAACGTCGGCCGTCGAGCCGCGACACCAGACCGTTCGGCGTCCGGTAACCGACCGCGGGCTCGAGCCGCAGAAGGATCGGCGACGACGATCGAAGAAGGGCTATGGCGGACTCGCGCGGGTCCGCTCCGCCGGAGTTTTGGTCGTGGGATTGGATCACAATAACCTCCCTTTTTCCGCGCTGCACCCCGAGCCGGCCGGTCTCGATTACGAGATTGCCCAGCTGTTGGCCGAAGAGCTGGGCGTGTCGCTGCGCGTCTATTGGGCCTACTCTTCTCACGATTCGTACGCGTCGAAGCTCGCGACCAAGAAGCTGTGCGATGTGATGCTTGGAGTCATACCTGACGATCGGTTCGGCAAGCGGGTTCTCTACTCAAAGCCGTATTATGTAGCGCGCTACCAACTGGTCGTTGCGACTGACGACAAAGGAGAGGTGGAACGAGCGAGTGGGCCGTGGGCTGTGGAGTCGGCTCTCGCAATCCGCGGTCTCGATGGGCGCCAGGTAGTCCCCTATCCCAGCCTCGCGGCGGTGCTTGAGGCCGTAGCGACTGGCGAGATGAAGACTGGCTATGTGCTTTCGACCCGCGGCCACTGGCTGACGGCGAAGCGCTGGTCGGGGACGCTCAAGTTCATAGACGCAGCCAACCCGGTCGAACAATTCCCAATCTTCGCCGCCGTGCGCAAGACCGATCCCGACCTGAAGACGGCAATTGACCGTGCCTTCGATGATTTGGCTCAATCGGGCCGGCTGGCCGATGTCTTTGCTCGCTGGCAGATTCCCTACGTTCCATTCAAGCATCAGGCGGAACCATTAAAGTAAGAACTGCCACGTCGGCGAAACCTCTACGCTGGTGGGTCGTGCTCATGGCGGGAACTCTTAGCTGCGCGGCGGTCACCGCTACGAAAGGCGATCCGCTGCCCTCCCTCGGGCAGTCGGTTTCCGATCAGCCGACCGATGCCGAAGTAACGCAAGAGACGACACAAGAGACGACGCAAGAGACGACGCAAGAGGCAAAGGAGGAGGTGCCGGAGGAGGTGCCGCAAGAGGCAAAGGAAGTGTTGACCGAGGAGGAAGAGCTTGCGCTCGCCGAGGGCAAGGCGCTCTTCCGCGGCCTGTGCAGTGGTTGCCATGGTGGCTCAGGGCGCGGTGGTAAAGGTCCCAACTTGACCGACCACCGCTGGCTATACGGCGATACCGACGCCGACATAGCCCGCGTCATCCGAAACGGCGTGCCCCGCACGACGATGAAAAAACTTGGCGAATCTCTGGAAGAGGAGCAAATCGCGAAAGTGATTGCCTACGTTCGTAGCCTGGCCCGCGCACCGGGTGATGATTCCTGGCAACCCTACATTACCGGCGATCCGAAGGTGGGCCAGCAGATCTTCTTCGATGAGCAAGGTACAGCGGTCTGTTCCAAGTGCCATACGGTCGATCGACGTGGCGGCCGGGTCGGTCCACCCCTGGATCGTATCGCCAGTCGTCGCGCCCCCAGTTACATCATGGAATCAATTCTCGAACCTTCCAAAGACATCGATCCTCTCTACGAGGTTGTCCAGGTGGTCACGGCAGAAGGACTTGTGATCGCTGGCCTGCGCGTCAACGAGACCAACTTCAGCCTCCAGCTGCGCGAGGAGAACGGCCGTTTCCATTCACTGTTGAAACGTGATCTGGAAGAGATTCACGTGCTCAACATATCCCTCATGCCTGGCAATCACGCCGAACAGTTGACCGTCAAGGAACTTCACGATCTGTTTGCGTTCCTGATGACGTTAGAGTAGGACCATGCGCAAGTTCATCCACTGCCAAACAGGTGGCTGAGATTCCGTTGGCGCAGTGCTTTCGCCAGATGGCCACCGATCGGCAGCAGGGTCTGAAAGCTGCCTGAAGCGCCCCGAAATGGCGACGCATTGGATTCGGGACCTCTATCGCCAATGGATTTTTTTGCTATGCTAGGAGGAGTTGGATCGTGACAATAAGCCGATCTTATATTCCAAACGGAGGTTCCCATGCAATGGACCAAGCCGGATTTCAAGGAAGTTTGCCTTAACATGGAAGCGACCGCTTACGTCAACACCGAGGATGAGCAGTCGGTCGTCGAAAACCACGTCGGCAACGCAGGCGTCTCTTCCAATCTTCCAAAGACGAACTAAACCCGTTATTTGTGAGCTGAGCGTCATGCACGTCCGAGTTCTGGGGGCCTCAGCGGGTGGGGGGCTGCCGCAGTGGAATTGCGGGTGTCCCAACTGCACAGCTGCCCGCGCCGATTCGCCAGACATTCGCTCCCGTACCCAGTCATCGGTCGCCGTCAGCGGCGATGGACAGGTCTGGTTTCTGCTGAATGTCTCACCCGACATCCGCCAGCAGCTCGCTGATTTTCCCGCACTCGGTCCCCCGGACGGCAAGCTGCGGGGAACCGCAATTGGCGGGTGTGTCATCACCAACGCCGAACTCGACCACACCACGGGGCTCTATCTCCTGCGCGAGGGTTGCCAATTTAGTATTTACAGCACGTCAGTCGTTAGGCGCTGGCTGAACCAATACAACCGAATCGAACCGGTCGTGACCAGCTTTGCCGATCGGCCGTGGTTTGAACTGACACTCGACGAGCCCTTCGAGCTACAATCCCCGGACGATGGTCCCAGCGGTCTGTGCGTGCGAGCTTTCGAAACCGATTGCCATGTGCCACGATTCGTGAGTGAAGAAGCCGAGAGGGCCACCGACTCGGAGATTGGACTCGTGATCGACGATTTGCGGACCGGCGGGCGATTCGTGTACGTTCCCTGTGTCGCCGCGCTCGACGATGCGCTATTCAACGCGGTGGAGGGTGCCGATTGCATCCTGTGCGACGGAACCTTCTGGAGCGACGACGAACCGCAGCAGTTTGGAATTGCCAATCGCACCTCCCGCGAGATGGGCCACGTTCCGGTCGATGGCCCGGAAGGAACCCTGGCTTGGCTTGCGGACCTGCCGATCCGGCATCGCGTCTATGCCCACATCAACAACACAAATCCGATGCTGAACCATTCCAGCCCCCAATACAAGTTGGTCCGCCAGGGCGGTGTGCAGGTGGGGCAGGATGGTGATCATTTCGAGTTGTAAAATTGGAGGTCCTGCATGTCCGAGTCTCCCTGGTCTGTAGAAGAGTTCGCCGAGCGTCTTCGTGCGGTCGGCCCGCTGAAGTACCACGATAAACACCCGTTTCACGTTATGATGCACGAGGGTCGACTGGATCAGGAGCAATTTCGGCTGTGGGTGGCCAATCGCTTCTACTACCAGAAGGCCATCCCGATCAAGGACGCGGCTTTTCTGTCGCGCTGCGATGACCGTGACGTCCGTCGCCGGTGGGTAGAGCGAATTCTCGAGCACGATGGTTACGGCGATAACCCCGGCGGCATCGAGCGTTGGCTCCTTCTGGCGGATGCGGTCGGCCTCAGCCGCGATGATCTGGAGGAGGACCGACTGCTGCTGCCGGGCGTGCGCTATGCGGTAGATGCCTACGTGAATTTCGTCCGCACGCGGCCTTGGCTTGAGGGGGCCGCCAGTTCGCTGACGATTCTCTTTGCGCCCGACCTGCATGCCAGGCGGATCGCGGCGCTGGAAAAACATTACACCTGGATCGATCCGGCCGCGCTGGCGTACTTTCGCATGCGGCTGGCCGAGGGTCCGCTCGAAGCGGACTTTGCCCTCTCCTTGGTGCTGGACCGCTGCCAGAGCCGCCAACAGCAGGAACGAGCGTTGGCGGCGCTCCATTTTAAGTCCGACCTTCTGTGGGCACAGCTCGACGCCATGTATTATCACTGCTTTGTGACTGCCCAGGATCTCTCGTCATGAACCAGTCGCTCACCATTCACCGGCCCATGCTCTCGGACCACGTTCGCTACCGCTGGGACGAGCTTCGGCGACAGCACCAGCTTGTCTTCCCCGAGGGACTACTGGTGCTCAACGATACCGGCGCCGCAATCGTGAAATGTTGCGATGGCAGACCGACCGCCGAGCTAATCGCGACGTTGAAGGAGGAATTCGACGACGAACCGCCGGAATCCGAAGTGGTCGAGTTTCTTCAACGTCTGGCCGGAAAAGGACATGTGCATGACGCCGCCGATAGCTAGACCGTATGCATTGGTGGCCGAACTGACTTATCGATGCCCGCTGAAGTGCCCCTTCTGTAGCAACCCGCTTGCACTTGGCCGTTACCTCCCCGAACTCGACACGGCGACGTGGCTGCGCCTGTTGAACGAAGCGGCCGAGTTGGGAGTGGTCCAGCTGCATTTCTCCGGTGGTGAGCCGCTGCTGCGCCGCGATCTGCCCGAGTTGCTCTGCGAGGCTCGCCGACTGGGACTGTATACGAACTTGAGCACCGGTGCCACACTGGCCGACGAATCGCGGTTGCGCGAACTCCGCGAGGCCGGCCTCGATGCCATCCAGATCAGCCTAGTCGACATTCGACCCGAGAGCAACGATTGGGCGACCGGCGCTCCTTCCTTTCAGAAGAAGTGCGACGCGATCGTGGCCGCCAAGAAGCTCGGCTATCCAGTCACGATCAACGTGCCGCTGTACCGGGGCAACCTCGACCAGATCGAACCCATTCTTCGAATGGCTTGCCAGTGGCAGATCGATACGGTGGAACTGGGCCATACCCAGTACATCGGTTGGGCGTTTCGTAACCGCGACCACTTGTTACCGACGCGGGAGCAAGTGGAACGAGCCACCGCCATGGTCGATCGGGCGAGAGACGGGTTCGCACGGGATTTGGATATCCTCTACGTCCTGCCCGATTACTACCAGAAGTACCCGAAACCGTGCCTCCAGGGTTGGGGCAACGTCTTTCTGACGATCGCGCCGGACGGTGCCGTGCTACCTTGCCAGGCGGCCCGTGAGATTCCGGGCCTTCAGTTCCCCAGCGTTCACGATGAGACATTGGAAGAGATCTGGTTTGACGCCCCGGTGTTTCAGCGTTTTCGCGGCACCGACTGGATGCCCGATCCGTGCCGGAGTTGCGACCGACGCGAGATCGACTATGGCGGTTGTCGATGCCAGGCGTTTCTTCTCACCGGAAACGCTGCCGCCACCGATCCGGTCTGTCATCTTTCCCCCCATCATGACATCGTGCAACGCGCGATTCCTGAAGCGGCGAAGGAGTCGGTCGACCTGCAGTTTCGTCTCTTTACACCTTGAAATAAAAGGGATGGAAAAAAACGGGACAGGCCTGATATTTTGTCATCGGTCTGTTTTTCTTGGTCGTCCTCAGCGTTGGCTGCCCATTCCGTGCAGCGTTAGCACGCCGACTTTCGGCTCGGCGGACCCTTCCGATGCAACGCCGAACAGAAAGGCGAATGTGATAACCAACGAAGTCGTCTTCACTTAACGAACATTTTCACATGACACCTCCAGGGGACGCATTCAGATTCGAATGACGAGTGATCTGCCAATGGTTAGGGTGGTGGTCGCTGCTCCTTACGATGGAGGCGGCGTTGGTTCTTCGTGCATTGCAGCAAAATGGTTGACGGTGGATTCGCCAGTGCGGCGATGGCCGAAGGCGACCTTGCCCACAGGCATTGTTGGCAGACAAAGTTGACTCACCAGCCATAATCATAAACGTCTAGGCACAGATCGGCATCGCCACATTCAACATCTGGCCAACTTCCAAAGACTCCTCCATGATCAACCCCACTTGGTCCGCTACTGTAAACCAGTGTGTATCCGTCTGCGATCTTGTAAACAAAGTCTGTCATTGAGAATGGATCTCGTGGGACATCTCGAATGAACTGTGGTGAAAGTTCATGTAACTGTGGTGGAGGCGTTCCGTTTCCTGCGCGGTACGCCTGGATCGCCAACTCAATACATAGCAAGCCGAGAAGTGCTTCGCCACGATTGTCCAAGTGTCGATGTAATTGATCAAATTCGTATTCCGGCAATTCTGCAATACTCCGGATCATCTCCTTAACTAATGATGCAGTATCTTCATCAAGGTCTTTTGTGTCCAGGCAATCGATATCAACAGGTCCATCGTTCGGGAGATCAACAGCCGCTTCCCACTGTTGATTCCGCTCAAATATGTCGTCGATTGATTCGCGTCGAGAGGACAGCTCAAGCACTCTATTTGCTAGGATCGCGCTCTCCTTCCCATTCACGTCGGTGCGCATCGAACGTAAGCTGTTGATCCCAATACCCTCAGCGGTCATTGCTGCCAAAGCATCCAAAATAATTCCGCCGCGCCGCATGCCGGTCGACAGTGCAAGAATGTCTAAGCCATAATCAATCGCCAAAGCCGTCTCACCGCGCCGATGTGCCGACTTGGCCGCCAGTGCAAAACTACGTGCCACGTCACACAGCACAAACTCACTAGTGTATGACTCGTTGTAAACCAATGGCACACACAAATCGTGGCGTAACGCTTGACGGCACGATTCCAGAGTGGAGCTATTCGCGGCCAGAAAGGCGGTGACATCATCTGCAGTTGGTTCGTTGTCAATCTCAATGGCGTCGGTCAGCTTTAGCGAAGAGCCAGCTTGGACGAGAAACTTATACCCAACTTTTCCCGTCATGATTTTGTTTGCCAATGGTGGGTGTGGCCGTCACCGCCCACACCCGGATTAAAAGT
>MPMD02172306.1_pt1 | contig 11775 bp, 11 predicted proteins | sample 1617291 | NCBI WGS metagenome assembly MPMD02 (sample SAMN05944810, study PRJNA350692) | marine metagenome | biome: marine; feature: ODZ; material: water; isolation source: 120 m water sample filtered on 30 um supor filter | place: Pacific Ocean | collected 2012-04-09 | depth 120m m | reverse complement strand
ACTTAGATAATTATAACGATATAGTAAAGTTAGCAAACCGACCAAACGATGTTAGGGGTTATGGTTTTATAAAGATAAAGAGTATAAAGTTTCTTTATAACAATTTGCTATGAATTTAAAACAACTGCTATAAGATAAATACTATATTATAGGATAATAGCATGTCACGAAAACCAACTTCAGCACGTAATGAAATAATAAAAAATTTACAAGCACGACTCGGCGGAGGTATGGTCGATGTGGAATTGGACCCAGAGCATTATAATATAGCCATTGATCGTGCTATTGCCAGATACCGGCAGCGAGCGGCAAACGCTACTGAAGAAAGTGGTATGTTTCTTACAACACAAACCGATGTTAATGAGTATTATTTGCCAAATGAAGTGCTTGAAGTTCGTAAAATTTATAGGCGAGCAATAGGTAGTGATGCTGGCACAGGCACAGGCATTGACCCATTTGATTTAGCATTTACTAATCTTTATATTTTACAAGCCGGCCGGGTTGGCGGTATTAGTTTATTTGATGCATTTAGTCAATATCAAGAAGTTGTTGGTAGAATTTTTGGATCTGACATTAACTTTACATGGCATCCAAATACGCATAAATTAGTAATGATTCGTCGTATTAGAAATGAAGAAAGTATTTTGCTTCATGTTTATAATGAAAAACCTGAGAATGAGTTATTAAGAGATCGTAGAAGTAAGTTATGGTTGGAAGATTATGCTTTAGCAAACTGCAAGGGCATGTTAGGAGAAGCAAGAGGCAAATATTCTGCTTTACCTGGTGCCGCAGGCGGCGTACAATTAAATGGTGAACAATTAAAAGCCGAAGCAGCCGCTGAGTTTGATAGGCTTGAAATTGAATTGCAACGATACTCCGATGGCAGTGAACCGCCAACATTTATTATTGGGTAACTTGACAACTTAATATAAATCGTTTATAATATTTGTATGATTATAGGATTAGTAGGCCTCAAAGGTTCAGGCAAAGATACTGTAGCAAATTATTTTATTACGCATTATGATAATTGGATCATAGGTAGTTTTGCTGATTCTCTTAAAGATTCCATTGCTTGTGTATTTGGTTGGGATAGAGAATTACTCGAAGGTAACACACAAGATAGTAGAGCATGGCGAGAAACTACCGATACTTGGTGGTCGGAAAAGTTGAACAGGCCTAATTTTACTCCCCGCGTGGCGTTACAAGTAGTCGGTACAGATTTGTGGCGTAATTTATTTAATGATGATATTTGGTTATTAAGTTTCGAAAAGAAGTTATTAACTAAACAAGAAAATGTTATTCTCACTGACTGCCGTTTCCCAAATGAGATTGAGTTAATTAGACGATTAAATGGTAAAATTGTTAGAGTAAAACGCGGCGAAGATCCTGAATGGTGGAATACTGCCGTTGCTGACAATGCAGAGCGTGTTAATCCTATGCACGAATTAATGATGCCAACAGTGTATCCTGAGGTACACTCAAGCGAACATTCATGGGCCGGATGCGATGTAGATTATACAATTTATAATGATGGCACATTTGATGACTTAGAACGTACTATTAAAAATCTGGTACAAGATCCCCTTGCCTCCACGGTATTCCGATATCACTGAGTAGTACAAAACAGTTAGAGCAAACTGTTTTTAAATTTTTCCAGTCATTATTATTTCGGTTCCCATCTATGTGATATACATTTAATTGTATGGTATGTTCTGCGGCAAAGTTACATCGCTCACATCGTTTTTTCTTTTTATAGCCGCTCTTAATCCACCTAGTCACCGGTGTTGCTCCTAATCCTTTTTTTAGTCGTAGACATTTGTCGCAGTGTTTGCGATAATATGTTTTGCTATTCTTTATATAGTTAATCGCAACAGGCCGTTTTTTACAAGGGCAAAGTGGTCGTGTTGTGCTCATACTACTATTTACGACGAACCCTTTTAAAGGTGGTTCTATATCAGTGTTATTTGCCGAGATTCAAATAAATATGTTTATAACATATTTTAGTTGGTTAACAACTAGAAATACAGGGGATAAAGAACATGGCAACATTAGTTTCACCGGGCGTATCAGTATCCGTATCTGATGAGTCCTTTTATGGTTCTGCTGGAGCAGGCACTGTACCGTTAATTGTTTTAGCAACAGGCAAAAACAAAGTACATCCAAGCGGCACCGGCGTAGCAGCTGGTACCACGGCATCGGCATACGAACTAAAATTAATTACTTCTCAACGAGAATTATTACAAACATACGGCAATCCTTATTTCCGTCAAGCAGGTGGCACAGAAATTCACGGCGATAATATGAATGAATATGGTTTATTAGCAGCGCATAGTTATCTAGGCATTGCTAACAGGGCATACGTTCTTCGCGCAGGTATTAATCTTTCTGAGTTAACAGCGTCTGGCACAGCACCAAAAGGTGACCCAGTTGACGGGACATATTGGGAAGATTTAACTAGTTCGAATATTGGTGTATTCACATACAATGCGCCAACATCAACATGGGTAGCTACAACAGTTAATGTTATAAGCGCGGCCGCCGATTATGATTCAGGCACAGGCGCACCGTTAAACAGTGTAGGCCTAGATGGTGAATTTGCATGGGTAGCAGTAGCAGGTGGTAATTCCCATAATAGAATTTGGCAAAAGGTAAGTGGGGTATGGTATCATTTAGGTACGACTACTTGGGCAACTGCGGCAAGTGCAGATTTCCAATTTGCAACACACCTTACTATTCCTACTAAACAAGCCGATGGTGTAACAGCATTAGCAACAGGCGATGTATACATCAAAACAACACAATATAATAGTGGTTCACAGTTTTTTGTAAAATACTGGAACGAAACAACAACTGCATGGATTACAATAGCGGCACCTGTCTTTGAAAATACAACTGAGGCATGGGCACATCACGTTACACCAGTGGCTGGTAACTTATTTGTTAAGTACAACCACGAACAAGGCACACATACATTAGAAGTTGCATCGCATCAACTTGTACGATTTAATGGTGACGCAACATTGGCAGTAACAGCCGCAACTGCAAGCCCAACGTTAACTACTACACAAACTATGGTAATTAACGGTACAACTGTTACATATACATCAAGCAGTGATCCAGACGTTATTAGATTAGCGGCAGTGATTAGCAGTGCAGGCATTGCAAACATTCAAGCAAGTGTATCAAGTAACAAACTTGTTATTACAAACACAGCAGGTAAAGATATTATTCTTGCTGAGGGCAGTGGTACTCTATTAGCAGATACAGGCCTCACAGCAGGATACAATAGTAATTGGATCCCATTAAGTTATGAGCCAAATACAATAGCACCATCTGGCACACCAGCCGATGGTACATTATGGTATGATAGTCGCGTAACAACCGTGGATCTATTAGAGACATATGACGATGCTGGTACTACAAAATGGCAAAACTTTAGTGGTACATTAACAACAGCGGCATCAAAGCCAACAGCACCTTCAGCAGGCGATGTCTGGTTAGATACAGTAGATGTTGAAAATTATCCAGCATTATACAAGTATTCTGGCGTAACATGGATTGCTGTTGACGAAACAGATCAAACATCCTCAGCCGGCATTATATTTGGTAACTTTAGAGCAACAAACAGTCTCCAGGATCCCAATCTTGAAACAGATGCAAATGCAGGCGCAGGCGGCACTATACTAAATCCAGCAACATATCCAGTAGGCATTTTGGGTTGGAATTACATGGCATCAGGATATGATGTTAAAAAGTATGATGCAACAAACGCAAAATGGTATAATGAATCTGGCGAACAGTTAGATGGTAAAATGTGGGCAGGCAGACATGCACAGCATCGTGTTATTGTTGATTCAATGGCCGCCGCACTTGCCGGTAGTGAAGAAATTAGAGCAGAAACTCGTTTCTTTAACTTAATTTCTGCACCAGGTTATGTAGATTTATTAGATGAAATGAAAACTCTTAACATTGATCGCAAGGAACAAGCATTTGTTATTGGCGATACACCATTTAGGTTAACAGCCGATTCCACATCATGTAAGAATTGGATATCCAATTATGCAGTTGCTGGTGAAAACGGCGAGAAAGGCCTAACAACATCAGGTTTTGATGTGGCATTATACTACCCAGGTGGTTGTTTGACAACAAACATCACTGGTGAAAATGTAGTACAGCCATCATCACATATCACATTGCGAACATATGCGTATAATGATCAAGTATCATACGAATGGTTTGCACCAGCTGGTTATAATCGCGGACTTGTAGGTAATGCTACAAGTGTTGGTTATATTAACAGTGAGGAAGAATATGTACCTGTAGCATTAAACCAAGGACAGCGCGATGTACTTTATGTAAATAAAGTTAATCCAATCGCATTTATGCCTAATAGAGGTTTAACTATTTGGGGACAAAAGACTTTACATACAGTATCAAGTGCGTTGGATCGTGTTAATGTAGCACGACTAATTGCATATTTACGACGACGGTTCGATGACATGGCACAACCATTCTTGTTTGAACCAAATGATGACTTCACAAGAGGTCAAGTAGTTGGTGTATTCAATGGTTTCTTAGGAGATCTAATTACAAAACGAGCATTATACGACTTTTTAGTTGTATGTGATGCAAGTAATAACACATCAACACGTATCGATCGTAACGAATTATGGGTAGATGTAGCAATTCAGCCAGTTAAGGCAATTGAATTTATCTATATCCCAATTCGTGTGAGGAACACAGGCGAAGATTTAACAATCGCTGGCTGAGCCTAATAAGAGAGATAAAACCCGAGTAAACGGGGGCCAAGCCCCCGGTTACTTTGTAGTAAAAGACAGATAAATAATTAGTAATAAAGGAGATTTAGAAATATGACTACAGCAGGTAAATTTGGTATTGGCCCCACGGACGCTGACCGCGCTATTTTACAACCAAAGTTAAAATATCGATACCGAGTAAAATTTAACATGGGGAGTAACTCCGATTCGGAGTTCTCACGGAGTGTAGTTACGTGTGACAGACCTAAACTTTCACACACAGAAATACCGATTCATTCATACAACTCTATTGCGTATATCTCAGGTAAACATGAATGGGCAACAATTAGTTGCACATTTAGGGACGATATAAAAAATAGTATTGTAAAATTAGTTGGTACACAACTACAGAGACAAATAGACCATCACGAACAAGCCTCGGCGAGGTCGGCAGAGGATTTTAAATTTGGTATGACTATTGATTTCTTAACAGGCACACACGGTACCGACGGCAAGCTTGATCAATGGGCAATGGAAGGATGCTGGATCCAAAACGCAGATTACGATCAAGGTGATTATGCTGGTAGTGATCCATTACAGGTAACATTAACAATTCGCTTTGATAATGCGTTACATTCAGGCGCTAGTGCAGGTGATAAGTTAATGCCAAATCCCGCGGCCTGGACTGGCACAAGTGCTACCGGTGCGATTGATCCTGCAGGTAATTAATTAGAGAAATAAATGGCCAATTACGTCGGAGACGGATCGTCATTACCTGACAATGTCTATGTATCCGGGGCAGTAACAGCACCCCGGATACATGGACACAATACCGCAAGGTATACAATACAGCCACGAATTAAGAATCAATACATAGTTAGTTTTCATTATTCAAACCTAACCGCGACAGCAGGTGGCGCTGAACTTCTTGATATAACACATCGTGTTAAATCGGTAGATTTACCAAAGATAGATATTAAATCTGAAGTATTCAATTCTTACAATAAACCACGGATTATTCCAACCTCTATTGAATATTCACCAATTAGCATTCAATTCTGGGATGATCGTGCGGATATAGTGCAAAACTTCTGGACAGGTATGTATGAATTTTATTTTAAAAACGGCAGAAATAAAAATGAAAACAATTATAATGCCACTGTGCCAGACTCTATTGTTAATAAACTTGGAACAGTTAATTATAAAGGTTATGAGCATTTCGGTTATAATATGGGCAACAAAATTAACAATAAAAATCTTTTTCAGTATATGTCGATATATTTACTTGGGGCAGCTCGATACTCAAGGATAGATCTAGTTAACCCATTTGTTGAATCAATGGGACATGATCAATATAGTCAGGAAATGGGTAATGAATTGGCAGTAATAAATACTACCTGGGCGTTTGAGGACGTTATCTATTATGAGCAGGCAGACATTGCTTCTAGTACAGTGTTAAAAGGTCTGATGCCGAAGCACCTTTTCCCTCAAAATACTACAGCAGTAGCTACTGCTGTTGCGCCATCTACTGACAAAAAAGCCAAAAGACCGGAGACACCTATGGATGCTAATGAGTTTGGCGACTTAAGCCGGAAAAGACAGAATGTAGGAAGGTCCGTCAATCGAGGAGAATATCCTTCTCCCCCAGATAAAGTCCAGCTTATTACCCAACCTGATAATATAACAGGGAAAGTGACAATAGTAGACCCAAACGATAACTACGGCCCAGATGAAGACATTTGGACATCTAACATTCATAATGTTGATCCTAAACTCCAAGCACGGATTGTTCGTGAAAAGGCGTATATTGCCGCACAAAACCAAGCCGCAGATGTAAAACGAGCAGATGCTCAGAATGCCAAAAAATTAAGTAAAGGTGTTGTTGAAAAACCGTTAACAAAAGAGCAATATATAGCCAGTGTTGAAGCGAGACGCCGAGAAAATGAGCAAATGAACGCCGCTGGTGATAATATTGATTGATAAATACTATTATGGCTACAACAGATCTTAATACCGAAGTAACTACGTTAGTTAAACGATTTGGTAGAAAACGCACAACAAATTTAGATAATCATACAATAGCAACTATAAATGATGCTGACTTGCAAGTCTCAGGTACAGATTTGGATATTATTGTTGGTATGTTTGATCGCGATGAAGTTATTGCAAGTAAAGCAGTTAAAGAAATGTTAGCAATATTATTGATGGAAACAGCAGAACTATTAGAAATTAGTATCGACGATGTACTGAAATATACTGAAGATAAAGGTTTACAACTTACTGCTACTGAACTATCATTAAGTTTAATTAATCGACTCCGGCCATTAACAAGTCAAATGGGAGTCACAGTTACTTCAGCAACCCCCGCCAAGACAGTACATGTTAATCGCAATATTCTTGCATAATGGCTAAATTTTCCCAAGGCGTATTTACTCCAAAAAACATTAAAAAATATTTAGGTACGAAACAACCTCGATATAGGTCTAGTTGGGAACTATCTTTTATGAATATGTGCGATGCTCACCCAAATATTACAGGATGGGCAAGTGAAGCAATTAAAATTCCATATATTCATCCAATGACCGGTCGTAGTACGCAATATGTGCCTGATTTTATTATACAATATACTGATAAACGCGGCAAACGCCACACAGAAGTAATTGAGATAAAGCCTTATAATCAAACTACAGAAGAACGAGCCACTCGCATAGGTGAGAAAGCCGCAGCTCAAATAAACAAAGCAAAATGGATAGCGGCAGTCGATTGGTGTAATAAGAAAGGTATGGTATTTCGAGTGTTAACAGAAAACGAAATATTTACAAATCCTACTAAACGTAAGCGTCGATAAGTATTTTTAAAAAAATAAATAATAGTATTAAGTAGGTAGTTATCTATGACGCGAAAACTCGAAGAAGAATTAAATTTACCGCCATTAAAAGAAGCGATAGAAGAAATTCAAGAAGAAATTCAAGAAGAAATTCAAGAAGATGTTACGCCATCTGACGCACTTACAGTGGAACGTGAGGAAATTTTTACAGCATTAAAAGCGGCTGATAAAATTGACCAAGCATTGCCAACGGTAAGAGGATTAGAAACAAATGATGTTGATATGGATTCATATTCTAATCAAGCAGAACAAGCATTTAAAGATTTAATGGACTTAGGTATGAATGTCGAAGCACGGCACGCTGGCGATATATTCGCCGCCGCACAACGTATGCTAAAAAATGCAATCGAAGCAAAGACAAGCAAAACAGAGAAGAAGTTAAAAATGATTGAGTTGCAATTAAAGAAAATGAAGTTAGATCAAACACAAAAAACAGATGATGGCACAATTGAAGGTGAGGGCTATGTTATAGCAGATAGAAATGACATTCTCAAAAGTTTCATAGATAAAGAAAACGATAAATAGTTAAAGTAAAAATACTCGTTAAGAGGGAAAATGATGAAAAATTTAAAAGAATATTTGGCTGAATCTGTAAAGGAATACAATTACAAGGTAAAGATCTTGGGCGAAATTAAAGATAGTATGATGGATACTATTGAAAATGAGTTAAAAAAGTATGACCTTAAGATAATGGGTTCCCCAACTAAAACAATATTTCAAAAGCAACCTCTAGATTTTGACGAAGGTGTATCAGGTGAAGTAAACATTGCTAGTTTTACAACTGGCATGCCTTTATCTAAAGATACAGTTCGCGACAGGATTGCCCATAGTTTAGGCATGCCGGAACGTTATATTAAAATTCGTTCCGAAACCGATCCTTTAGAATATGATCTAGTAGATAATGCAATTGACACAGAACTTACAGTTGGTGAAAGTAATCCTGATGATGCAGCTCTAAACAACGACTATCCTGCAGATGAACATAAAGCAGAAGATTATCATGGTAATGAATTTAATACAAAGTTTATGACCGAATTAATGAAACTTGTTAAAGAACGCGATACACACGTTAGTAATCAAGTACAGGAAGATTAATATGAAAAATGGCCACGGTACGAAATATAATGCTGATGTGCATAATGCGTTAGCTATTATTAAAAAATATAATGCCGGTCAAGAGATTGACGAAGCACCATATGGCATGGGGGCCAATATAGCAGATACTGCACGAAGAATGGCCACATTAGGTTTTGGCAAAGGTGCTAGAATGGCTAAAGGTCGAAAATCGTCAGGTAAAATAGCAAATCAAATTAATAAAGATTGGGAAGAACTGTTAGGCAAGAAGGGATATGACGCCCCAGAAAAAGCAACAGTACAAGATATGCGTGATTATATTGAGCAATTAAGACCGGGGACAGATGCTGATGCTTTCTTTAAAAAAGCAGGTGTTACCGCAACTACGCCAACAACAACGCTAATGACAAAATCGCAGGATGCTATTTTATTATCATTGGGCCAAGCATTAAATCAACAAGGTGGCGCATCGACAGGCGCATCAACAGGCGCATCAACAGGCGCATCAACAGGCGCATCAACCGGCGCATCAACCGGCGCATCAACAGGCGCACCTGCCCGCACAACAGCAACTAGAGCAGCCGGCGCTGGTAGTTTAGCCAGAGCGGCAACAGCCGGTTCGGCAGGCGCCGCAGGCGCACCAGGCGCACCAGGCGCACCAGGCGCACCAGGAGCCGCAGGAGCCGCAGGAGCCGCAGGAGCCGCAGGAGCATCAGCAGACGCAGACGCAGAAGCACCAGCCGATTCAAATACAAATAAAGTATTGTCAACAGATCCACCAGAAGTACAAGGCCCTAAAGGCATGGCTTGGAAAAAGGACACTACTGGACAATGGAAAAAAAGTGTTCATCCGTTTACATCTGCTACACCAGAATTAGCCGTAGAATTAGATAAAATTCTTGCTGGCGGGATGAAACCAAATGCAAAACAAGCAGAACTTATAGATTTTGTTTCGAATCTTAAGGATGCACAAAAGAAAGAATTAAGAGGTTATATCAGGAATGCTATGAGTGGTCGAGCAAAGAAGGTAGGGCACTAATAATGAGATTGCACGAAGTTAAACCAAATAAATCATTTTTGTATGAATCTATGCTTCATAAAAATGAATTGTCATCATTAACTCATGATCAACGCATAGTAATGGAGCAAGTTGAAGAAACATTGCTTCCTTATATTAATCAGTATAAGTCAATACTTTTAACTGAGGCACCTATATCGGCCTCCGAAGTTGGAAATGTTTTCCAACAAGCTGCTGATTTGCATAAGTCAACTCCAGCAGGCAAGGGTATATTACAAAAGTCTGCTAAAGCAATTGGCCAAAGTTTGCCAGTTAAAGTAGTTCGGCAAGCAAACGCGGCAATTGATGAGTTAGGTAAAAAGATTCAAGACACTGAACCAGTTCAAAATTTTGATGCAGCTGTTTCAAGACAAATACAAGAAATAAAAACAAAGTTACAGGCTTCAGAAGCCGGTGCTGAAATAGTTAAAGCAGTTCAAAAATATGCAGCTTTCGGTAAAGAAAATCCAGGAAAACAAGCAATAATTCTTTCTGTAGTAGTTCTTGCAGCCAGTTTCGCGGCAGGCCCATTGGGTGGTGCTCTTGCTGGTTTTATAATGAGAGCTGGTAATGATTTGATTGCTGGTAATAAAGCAAGTTCAGCAATTGGCGGAGCAGCGAAAGCCGCGGCAATTGGTGCGCTAGTTGGGTTTGCCGCAAGATGGATAGGTGATACTATTATTGGTAATATTGAGATGGCAGGTATTGAGGATATTGAAGCAATGTCGACATCCCTTGATCAAGCCGCAGTTGACAATGCTATGGCTGGAGTAACTGATCAATATGGTAATCTTGTTGGTGAATTAGATGGTGCTATGACAATTCAATTGAATGGTAATATTAATGCTTTTAATTATAATTATGATGTTATTATGCCACCTGATGCATACCAGGCATATGAAGCCGCATCGGCGGCCGTTGATGCCGCAGGCAAAACATTTTCACCTGAATGGTATACAGAAGTAGCAAAGTTTCATGATTTTATGGCAGGTTTGCAAGCCGACCCTGACCAATCGGGTTTAAGAGCTGCGTTAGCCGCAGTAAAAGAAGCACAAAAAGCAACTATGTCATATGCAGATATGGAAGGTATTATAGGACAGTATTCAAATCTTGAAGGGTTAGTTGATAATTTATCAACTGGTAATGAAGTAATAGCAGCCGCCGCACAAGCAGGCGCCCAGCAAGCAGACCAGTTAAAAGCGGCAGCAACAAGCGCAGATGAGCCAACAGAACCAGAGAAACCAGTACCTGCTGATATGATACCACCTGAGGCGAAAACCACAGAGAGTATAGATGAAGATGCTGAACTATATGAATTTGATTTTGCCTCATTAAGGAAAATGGCTGGAACAGCCGCAAAAGGCGCAATGAACGCAGTAAAAGATATCGGTACAGTGTCCGCAAAGGATCTAATGAAAGCATGGAAGAAGTCAGGATCGCCAGAGGATACAGACTCTATTAGAAATATTTTAGTTGGAAAAGGAATGTCACCGGATGTTATTGACACAGCATTTTCAACTGCTGGAGTTGAGGCTCCAGCAACAGACGCAGAAGCACCAGCAGGTGGAGAAGCACCAACAACAACAGGTACAATTCCAGCAGATATTTCAATGATGGATTTGTCAGCAATGATTTTAGATGCAGGATTAATTGAAATACCATCGGGTAAAAGACTTGATCCTACATTAGCAAAAATATTACCCGAAGAAGATACAAAGGAGAATGAAATGAGAGTAGATGAGATGTGTGGATGTGGAGGCGAAGAAATGGAAATGCCAAAGACGAACTACAATCTGAGTGTTACAAAAGACGAAGGTAGCACACATAAGACAATGACAGTTACAAGTGATCAACCAGATGAGTTAATTAGAATATTACAACTCTCAGGTATGGACACCGGACATTCAGTGCCTGATAGTATAGACATGGATCACCATGATTCAAGTCCAGACATGGATCATCATGATTCAAGTCCAGTGTCGTCAATGAAAGATTTAGTT
>MPMD02459745.1_pt1 | contig 11780 bp, 10 predicted proteins | sample 1617291 | NCBI WGS metagenome assembly MPMD02 (sample SAMN05944810, study PRJNA350692) | marine metagenome | biome: marine; feature: ODZ; material: water; isolation source: 120 m water sample filtered on 30 um supor filter | place: Pacific Ocean | collected 2012-04-09 | depth 120m m | reverse complement strand
GGAACATTGATCGGATGTTTTCATATTCCAGATTCTGCTGGTGCTGGTAATCATACTTTCCAAACAGGTAGAAATACATTTAGATTGACAGATAGTCCTATTAATAGTTTAACTCAAGGACTTGTTTTAACATCTGCTGAAGAAACTTTCTATTCTCAGGGTGATCTGGATGCTACTCAGGAAACTACTTTATCTCTAAGAAATGCTGGTGAAGTTACTCGTGCTGAATCTCAACCAGAGACTCGTGATTCTGTTACAGGAAGTGATGATGCAACTACTAGTTGGGAAACTCAGGAAACCAGAATGACTGGTGAATATACTGACCCTCTAGCTCAATCCTTTAGTGTAGGATCTGATGATTCTGGAGGAATTTATCTTACTAGTGTGGATTTGAAATTCCAAGCTGTTCCTGACCCCACTACAGCAAATTCCAGTGTTACAATTCAACTTCGGGAAATGTCCTTAGGTACTCCTACTCGAACAATTCTCGCATATTCTGAAGTTGAAAAATTCCCTGCAGATATTGTTGTTTCTGATGATGCAAGTAAGGTAACTAATTTTAAATTCCAGGCTCCAGTTTATTTGGCATCCGGATCAGAATATTGTTTAGCTATTCTTTCTGCCTCTACAGATTATAGAGTTTGGATTTCTAGACTAGGAGAAGTTGATGTTCCATCATCAGGAAGTAGAGAATCTGGTCAAGTTCTGGTTTCTGTACAGCCTTTACTTGGATCTTTATTTAAATCACAAAACTCTAGTACTTGGACTCCAAGCCAATATGAAGATTTGACTTTCCAGTTTTATAGGGCTGATTTTAACCGTGAAGGATCTGTTCAATTCTTTAATCCGGAGTTACCAATTGGAGATCAGAGTCTAAAGGTAAATCCAATTACTCCTTATCCTCAAGAAGTAAGAATAGGGTTGGGTACTGTAGTAAATACCACTACCTTAGTTGAAGGATGTATAGTTACTCAAACTGGTACAGATGGCCAAGGACAATTTGTTGGTTATGCTGGATCCGCTACAGGTACTCTTAATTTAATTAGTGCTGGTATAGGATATACTCCTATTTCTGGTGGATATACTTTCACTGGAGTAGATCTTACAAGCATTACTGGAAGTGGATATAATGGAGTTGCTGATGTAACTATTGAGAATGGTGTTGCTGTGGCTGCTACTATTAATGGTTATGTGGGAAGTGCTCAGACTGGAGTTGGAAATGGTGGTGGTACTGGATATCAAGTTGGTGATATTGTAGGGATACAAACTTTTGGAGGAGATTTTGGTGTTGGATCTTTAGGAAGTGGAGTAAGATTCTCTATAGGAGAAATTTTTGGAAATAATGAAATAGTCCTTACGAATGTTCAAGGTACATTTGGTACTACTGCTGGCCAACAGCTATTTTATAATGGAGTAAGTAATGCTCCTGGTGTGGGAATAGGTTCTACAATGTTGAATTTCCTTGATGGGGGTGCAATTCCACAAAGCCCAATTAGAGTTACTAATGATGGCCTTCATGCGAAGGTTTTCTGTAGAAATCATGGAATGCATTCTTCTGGTAATGTGGTTACATTGTCCGATTTTAGTGGAGGATTAACAAATAGAACAACATTGTCAGCTTCTTATCCCAATACTGGTACTGGAAATATATTTATTGCAAGTACCGCAAACTTTGGAACTTTTGAAAATGTTGGAGTTAGTGCTAGCAATCTTGGTTATGTTAGGATTGGTAATGAAATTATTTCTTATACCGGATTTTCAGCTGGAGGAGGTCTTACTGGTATTACAAGAGGTGTAAACAATACTACTCCAACCACACATTCTCAAAATGACATTGTTTATAAGTATGAAATGTCTGGAGTATCTCTTATGAGAATTAATACGACTCACAACTTGAATGATGTGGAACTCGCATCTCAAGGTGGTCCTGAGACTGCAATTACTTTAGATTCTTATACTGTAAAGGTGGATATGAGTTCTGGAGATAATGCAACTGATCGATCAGGTAGTGGAACTTTACCAGCCCTGAAGTTCGCTTCATCTCTTAATAATGGAGGTGTATCGGCTAAGTCTACTTATAATATCCCATTTGAAATGGTTAAACCTAATTGGAATATAACTAGTCCAACTGGAACATCTATTCGACCTTCAATAAGAACTGTTTCTGGTAGTAGTATTTCTGGTTCTGATGGATCTTTTGTAGATAAAGGATTCCAACCTTTATCATTGAACCAAGAAAATTGGTTTAATAGTCCCAGAATAGTTGCTTCTCCCGTTAATGAAGATCAGTATCTTACTTCTCTTCCAGCAAATAAATCTCTCACCGTGAATGTGAATTTAAATACTCGTAATACCAAGATTTCTCCAATGATTGATTTGGATCAAACTTCGTTAGTGTTTACTTCCAATAGAGTTAATGCACCAGTTGGAGATTATGCTACTAATTTGGATGTGAAAACCACTGATCAAGATCCTCATAGATTTTTCTATGTTACTAAAAATATAACACTGGAAAATGAAGCAACAAGTTTACAGGTGTGTATAGATGCTTATATGAGTAATGCGAGTGATGTGAGAGTATTTTACTCTTTAAATCAACCAGGTGGTGTTGATGATTCTATATTTGTTCCATTCCCAGGTTATAAGAACCTCAATCCAAGTAGGCCTGGAATTGTTATTGATCCAGCAAATAATGATGGATCTTCTGATATAAGAGTTCCAACAAAGGATACTTTCGAACCAAACCCATCTTCGGGTATGTTTAGTGAGTATAGGTTTACTGCTGATAGAATTCCATCATTCACAAACTTTAGAATTAAAGTTATTGGAACAAGTACTAATCAAGCTTTTGCTCCCCAGATCAGCAATCTCAGGGTGGTGGCATTAGCATAAGATGAGTTTAATTCCTATAAAAGATGAGAGGGGTTTATTTAAAGATAGCCATTCAGGTGCTATCGTGAATAAGAATAATAGTGAATACCAGGCCTATATTGCTCAAAGAGAAAAACTTCTTTCCGATAAAGAAAGACTTGATAAAGTTGAAAATGAAATAAGTGACATTAAACAAATGCTCCAAATCCTCATAGATAAGTAAAATGGCAAATAACGCTATCACATTTGATCCTCCTGATGGAGTATCATATGGTGTTAATTTAACTATTAATAGTGGTACAGATTTTAAATCTTCTTTTCATGTGCTAAAAAATGACAGAACCAATTTTGATTTTACAAGTTGGACTGGTTCTTCTCAGATGACGAAATCTGTTTCGGTAGGATCTACTGCTTATCCAGCTGCGACTTTTGCTGTAGGGTTTACTAGTGCAGCAGGAGGAAAATTTGATATTTCATTAGGTTCTACTGCTACTAGGTCACTAAATGGTGGAAGATATTGGTATGATATTTTAGTAAGTTCTGGGTCTACCATTTATAGAATTGTTGAGGGCAACATATTAGTACAGGCGGGGGTATCTTCCGCACCATAAATATAAAAATAGTAGTAGTATAAAATGGCGCAGCCCACCTCTCGATCAGAATTAAAACAATACTGCTTAAGACAGCTGGGCGCTCCTGTCTTAGAAATTAATGTTGCTGAAGAACAGTGTGAGGATCTTATTGATGATGCTCTACAAGTATGGAATGAGAGACATTATGATGGTGTTACCCAAGTTTATTATAAGCATAAGATTACTCAAGCTGAGATTGATAGGGGCAAAGCTAAGGCTACTGATGGAGTAGGAATTACAACATATACCACTACTGGAGTAGATACAGGAACCGGAGCTGTTGAATCTATCTACTATGAAAGTAGTAATTACCTTCAAATCCCATCAAATATAATTGGAATTAATAAAGTATGGCAATATGATGATGCTCAATCTATGAGTATCTCCAATATGTTTAGTTTTAAATATCAGTTATTTTTAAATGATGTTTATTATTGGGGAAATGCTGATTTATTGGGTTATTCAATGGCTATGAGTTATGTGGAGACTTTGAATTTTCTTCTTAATACTCATAAAGCTATTCGTTATAATCTAAGAATGGATAGATTATATTTGGATGTAGATTGGGGTAATTTGAGTAAAGATAAGTATTTGATTATTGATGCTTGGTCAGCCATGGATGGTAATACTTATACCGGAGTATGGAATGATCCATTCTTAAAGAAATATACAACCTCTTTAATTAAGAGGCAGTGGGGACAAAATTTAATTAAATTCCAGGGAGTTAAATTGCCTGGTGGTATTGAGTTTAATGGAAGACAGATTTATGATGATGCTCAAAAGGAACTTGATGATATTAAATCTCAAATGTCTTCTACTTATGAGATTCCCCCGTTGGATTTGATAGGTTAAGGTTATGGCTCTTAATTCTTACACTCTTAATGGAGCGACAGGCGAACAAGAACTTCTCCAAAGTCTTGTCAACGAACAGTTGAAGATGTATGGGGTTGAAGTTTATTATATTCCTAGAAAATATATAAAAACTAATACTGTTATTAAGGAAGTAATAGAATCCAAATTTGATGATGCATATCCTATAGAAGCATATGTTGATAATTATGAAGGATATGGGGGACAAGGAACACTCTTATCTAAATTTGGTATCCAGGATGTAGATGATTTAACATTAATTATTTCTAAAGAAAGGTTTGAGACTTATATTAGTCCCTTAATGAAAGGTGGTGCAAATGTAGAATTATATACCCGCCCCAAGGAAGGAGATATCATCTATTTCCCATTAGGAGATAGATTGTTTGAAATTAAGTATGTTGAGCATGAACAACCTTTTTATCAACTCAAGAAGAATTATGTTTATGAGTTGAGATGTGAACTCTTCCGTTATGAGGATGAAGTTCTGGATACTGGTGTTAAAGATATTGATGATGAAATAGAACAGATTGGATATATTCAGACTCTTTCTTTGATAGGAACTTCTGTTCAGGCAACTGCTACTGCATCTCATGTATCTAGTGGAGCAGTAACTCAAATATTCATGACCAATATGGGTAATGGATATCTATATCAACCACTTATTGGAATAGGTTCTGCACCTTCCGGCGGTACTACTGCTAGTGGTATAGGGTCTATATCAACTGAATGGATTAATGCTGATGGAAGTGTAGGTGGAAAGATTGCTTCTGTTAATATAACCAATGCTGGTGCTGGTTATACCGAACCCCCTTTAATTACTATAAATGATCCTACGGGATATGGTTCAGGGGCTGCTGCTACAGTTGGTATTAGTACTGATCAAGGATCTATAGGAATATTCTCTATTACTAATGCTGGATCCGGATATACTACAGAACCTTCTGTAACCATTTCAGCACCGCCTGCAGGTGGAACACAGGCTGTTGGTATTGCTACTATTAATGCTGCAGGTATTGTTACATCGATGTATATCACCCATTCTGGTGTTGGATATACTGATGCTCCTACAATAAGTCTCAGCGCACCATCTTCATCTGGTACTGGTGGTTATATCTTCAACGAAGTGGTAACAGGTTCAACATCAGGAACTACTGCTAGGGTTAAGTCTTGGAATGCTCAGACTTATGAATTGGAAGTAGGAATTATTAGTGGAGGATTTAGTCCGGGTGAGAATATAGTGGGAGGTGAATCTGGAGCTACTTATGCTTTAAGAGTTCAGGATACATGGGATTCTACTAACAGAACCAGTGATGATGGAACTATAACTACAACTCCATTCTCTGATAATGAAACTATTGAGTTGAGCTCAGATGATATCATAGACTTTACTGAGACTAATCCGTTTGGGATGCCGTAATTGGTTAAATAGTACATACACAGGTATAAGGTAATGTTTGAGTATTTTTATAACGAGATCTTTAGATCTGTCATTATTGCATTTGGATCCATTTTTAATGGAATTGAAGTTCGTAAGGATAGTAGTGTCATTAAAGTGCCTTTGGCTTATGGACCTACTCAAAAGTTTCTTGCTAGAATGCAGCAAGACGTAGATCTTAATAGACCTACTCAAATAACGTTGCCTCGAATGTCATTTGAGTTTTTGGGATTACAGTATGATCCCACCAGAAAAATGACTCAGACTCAAACCTTTGCAATGGAAGAGCCTGATGGAACTACAATTCAAAGAGCCTATCTTCCTGTTCCATATAATATGTCATTTGAACTTAGTGTTTTGACAAAGTTGAATGATGATATGCTTCAAATTACAGAACAAATTATACCATATTTTCAGCCCACTTATACTATTCCAATTAAATTTTTAGGTAATTTAAAAGAAGTAATTAATGTTCCTATTCAATTGGATAGTATTGAAATGGAAGATGATTATGAAGGAAATTTTGATACTAGGAGAGCTCTTATCTATACCTTAAGATTTACAGCCAAAACCTATGTTTATGGTCCTATTGCTGATGTTACTAGTGATATTATTAAGAAGGTTCAAGTTGGATATATTGCTGGCACTTATGATAAGAGTGTAACTCCATCCAGAGATCTTACTTACTCAGTAGTTCCCAGAGCCACTAAGGATTATGATGGTGTTGTTTCAACTCTTTTATCTGCAAATGTTAATTTGACTGATACTATTATTGAAGTGGATGATGGTACTGCAGTTTCTGCTCAGACTTATATCTATATTGATCAAGAAGAGATCTATATAGAAGCTGTGAGTAGTAATAAACTTACAGTAAGAAGAGCACAAGATAATACTACTGTTCAAAATCATGTATTGGGGGCTCAGGTCAAGACCATTACAGATGCTGATGATAACTTGATTGAGGTTGGGGATGACTTTGGATTTGATGGTTCTACGTTCTAAGTTTAATTTATGTCTAGCAAATTTGAAAAATTAAATAATACTTTCAATATAACTCCCACAGAAGTAGAAGTAGATTCTATTCAAGTTTCTGTTGGAGTTGATAAGGAAAAGCCTGATAGACTTGCAAAAAGTGATGTTGAAAGAGATTATGAATATACTAGAGGTAATCTTTACTCTATTATTGAAAAGGGTCAGGAAGCTATTAATGGTATTCTGGATGTAGCTGAACAAAGTGATATGCCTAGAGCTTATGAGGTTGCAGGTCAGTTAATTAAGAGTGTTTCTGATGCAACTGATAAGTTAATGGATCTTCAGAAAAAATTAAAGGATGTTAATAAGGAAGAAGAAACTAAAGGTCCAACAAATGTTACTAATGCCTTGTTTGTAGGATCTACAGCAGATTTACAAAAAATGTTGAAAGAGCAGGGTAATACTAAATAGGGAAGGGAGATAAATCCCAAAGTACTTTTAGTATCCATAAAATGTCAGAAGATAATAATGACAATTTACCATCTATAGATGATTATAAGGCAGAGGAATTACCCTCTCTTGATAGCATTTTAGAAGAATATAAATTACCTTCAGTTGAAGATTTTAAAGAGAAGGAAGAAGTAGTAGAAGAAGAAAAAAATACTTGTGGGGAAGGAGAATATTTCTGTAATGATGAACAAAAATGTAAGCCTATTCCTAAGGGACATAAAGTTCTGCCAGATGGGGAACTAGTTAAGGAATCGCAAGATCTTACTGAAGTCTTGCATCTTATTAATGCAGTTAGAAAGGATATTCCTGATATTCCTGAAATTAAATGTTATGATGAAGAATTAAAAAAACTTACTGAGTATGTTGATCAAATTCATGATTGTATTCTAGAAGTTCCTGAAGTAAAATATTATGATGAAAATATAACTTCTATTGAAGAAAGAATATCCTTACTTAAGGAAGAAATAGAAAATCTTCCAGAAGTAAAGTATTATGAGGATGATCTTCAGTCTCTAAAAGAAAATATTGATAATATAAGAGCAGAGATCCCCCAGTTTCCTAAATGGGTTAATGAAGTTAATGAGGTTCCTGATTTTTCATGGATTGGAAAAACATTTAGTGTAATTGATGATGATTTCATTAAAGTCAATGATCATTTAAATTTATTAAAAGGACATATTGATTCTGAAATTCAACAAGTTTCAGAAACTTTTGATACTAAAGATTTTGAGGCTAGAGTCGATATTAAAGAAATGTCCTCTGATTTGAAGAATTCAAAGGATAAGATTTATAAAGAATTAAAAGAAGCTGCTCTAAAAATTTGGGATCATCATAGTGAATTTAAAGATGATGGTAGAAAATTAAAGAAACAGTTAAAGGGTGAGTATAATCTTCTTAAACAGAAAATATCAGAAGAAATAAAGGAACTCAATGAGAAGAATATATCTTCTCAGAATAAGATTACTTCTGCTCTTACAGAATACTTTAATGAGGTAAAGGAAGATATTTCTAATCTTCCTGAAGTAAAATATTACGATAAAGATATTAAAAAGGTAAGAGAAGAGTTCAAACCTCTTTCTGAAGAGTTAAGATCTTTAAGAGAGATGGTGATTGATTTAAAAGTCAAACAACATGAGTTTCAAGATGTTCAAGAGGGATTATTAAATATTCCTCCAGATGAAGATAATAAAGATCCTCTTACTCCATTAGATCAGAAATTCGTTACTTTCAATGAGTTACAGGGTCATTATAGACTTTTTGTCAATAGAGTTCAGGAGCAGTTAGCTACCTATGGTGGAGGTGGTTCAGTTGATCTTCAATATCTAGATGATATTGCTGGTATTGCTACTAATATTAGTGCTTATGATGGAATGTATTTGAAGGTTGATACTTCTCAATCATCTGGACATAAGTTTAAGTTTTCTACTGTAAGTGTTGGAGCTGGTGGAACTTGGTCTTCTAATTCTATAGGAGTTAGTACTACTAAGAATGTTGGTATTGCAACAACTGCAAGAGCTGATTATGCATTATATGTTCAAGGTGATGCTTATTATACTGGGAATATTTCGGCTGCAGGAACTATTACTTATGAGGATGTAACTAATGTTGATTCTATTGGTATTGTAACTGCTGGCAAAGGAGTTAGAGTTACTACTGGAGGTCTTGTTGTAACTGCTGGTGTTTCTACTTTTAGTTCTGATGTTGTATTTGTTGGAGATATAAATCAGGTTAACTCTACCGGTATTATTAGTGCCACAGGTCTTGACATTGGAACTGCCGGTGTTGATATAGATGGTCAATTAGATGTAGATGAATTAATAGTTGCTGGTGTTTCAACATTCTCTTCTGCTTTAGATATCAATGCTACTGTTGATATAGATGGTCAATTAGATGTAGATGAATTAATAGTTGCAGGTGTTTCAACTTATAGTTCTGAGTTGGATATTAATGCTGGATTAACAGCTAATAATATTAATGTTACTGGAGTTTCTACATTTAATAATACTATAGTGGGTGGAGCAACCACTGAATTAGTAGTAGGTGGAGATCTTCGAGTTACTGGAATATTAACAGTAGGAACTGAGTCTATTACTATTGATGGTAGTAATAATATATTAAATGTTGGTGCAGGTATTACTTTAAATGCTACTACTGGTAAAATTGAAGCACCTGAAATTGTAACTTCTGGAACAACTGGTGCATTCTATCCTCCTGTAATGACTACTACTCAAAGAGATGCTCTTACTGTTACAGAGGGTGCAATGATTTATAATAGTACAGATTCAAAGGTTCAATTTTATAATGGATCTTCATGGATAGATGCTACTGGTGTTTCTCTTGGTCTGGGTATGGGTGTATTCTAAATAAGATTAATTATTAAATCTATTATGAAAAAAGAAATAACTGTTAATGCTCCTGAAGGAACTAACGTGGAAGTTATGCAGACCATTTCTGCGCCCCCAGCATTGGAAGTAGGACCTGTTAGTGTAGGTGATCCTTCAATACTTACTTGGAGTAATGCTGCTATAGTTGTAGTAGTTGTTGGTGCTATTTTGGTTATTAAAAAGTATTGTGGGGGGAAAAACTGATATATATTAAAGCCTTGTTATTTAATTATGAATCGTAAGGAACGACGTGAAAGTAGAAGAAATTATAGAAGTAGACCTTCTTTTAATTACCTTAAGTGGTTTTCTATTGGAATGGGTGCTATAGTAGGAATATCTCATATTGGTATGATTGGGATACTTGCTAATCGTAAGAGTTTTCCTAGTGTAAATCTTCCTGTGGGAGAATTTACATCATATGAAGTAGAAGCAGGAAAGGAAGGTTATAGAATTAAGTATAATGCTAATGATCCTTTAGTAATGGAGGTAGAAAAGGACGTGGATCGTCCTGCTGGCTTTCTGGGATTGGGTAGGGCAAAAAGTAAATATACAAAACAATATACTATGGATGGGTCTAACCACCTGGGGGGTAGGGACCCGGGAAACCTCAGTGCCGCCCAAGTCGAGTGCATCAAGGCGGCAGGTGGAGGAGAGCAAACAGGAAAGATTGTGGGGGGTAGTATCGGTGCCTCTGTTGCTAGTTCTGGTCTCGCCTCTATTCCTTATGTGGGGTGGGTGCTCGCTGGTGCTGCTACTATGTTCGGTATGGAACAAGGAGGAGAAATAGGGGGACAGATGGCTATGGACTTTGCAGAATGTGAAGATATAGATAAATAAAAGAAAAGCGTTTTCCGATGAAAAAGTGTCCTCTAAGATTAAATCTACCTCTTGATATTGAAATTCCAGTCACTTCAGGTGAACGTAAATTGGGATTAATGTTTAGAGAAAGTCTGAACTATAATAGTGGAATGTTTTTTATATTTGATGAAGTAGGAAGACCAGCATTCCATATGCAAAATACTAGTATTCCATTAGATATAGCATTTATCAGGGAAGATGGTATTGTAGAAAGTATTAAACCTCTTGAACCATTTACTTTAGAAAGAGTATCTGCTGAAGGAGATGTCCTTTATGCATTAGAAGTCAATAGGGGTTGGTTTGCTGAGAATAATGTAGAAGTTGGGGATCAAATTTTCGAGGATAGTCTTTCAGAATCTATAAGTGTTCCTCGTCAAACAGGTAATGTTTATAATGTAGGATTTTCCTGGAAAGGAAAGATGATAGGATTGAAATTATTCTTCCCTCGAATTAAAAAGCCTAAGAGAAAGGAAATGCAAGCCGCTATTCAGAAGGTATATCCTGGATCCCAATTAAGGGATTTTGACTTAGCTCGCTATAAACCAGGTGAACCATATTTAAATGTAGGAAAATAATTTATGAATGCTGCTGATATCTATCTTGGTAATCCTAATTTAAAAAAGGCCAATACTGCTGTTGAATTCACAGAAGAAAATATTCGTGAATTTATTAATTGTAAGGATGATCCAGTTTATTTTGCTAAAAATTATGTAAAAATTGTAAGTCTTGATGAGGGATTGGTTCCTTTTGAACCTTATGATTTCCAAGAGAAATTAATTAATAATTTTCATGCAGAACGATTCAATATTTGTAAGATGCCTCGTCAGACTGGTAAGTCCACAACTGTCGTTGCCTATCTCTTACATTATGCTGTTTTTAATGACAGTGTTAATATTGGTATTCTTGCTAATAAGGCTGCTACTGCAAGGGAACTCTTAGGTAGATTACAAACCGCATATGAGAATTTACCCAAATGGATGCAACAGGGAATTGTATCATGGAACAAAGGTTCATTGGAGTTAGAAAATGGCAGTAAGATATTGGCAGCTTCTACATCTGCGAGTGCTGTCCGAGGCATGTCGTTCAATATCCTCTTCCTCGATGAATTCGCCTTCGTCCCTAATCACATCGCTGACTCCTTCTTTGCATCTGTTTATCCTACTATTACTTCTGGTAAAAGCACAAAAGTCATCATCGTCTCAACGCCACATGGAATGAATCATTTTTATCGTCTTTGGCACGATGCTG
>MPMD02004778.1_pt1 | contig 11795 bp, 11 predicted proteins | sample 1617291 | NCBI WGS metagenome assembly MPMD02 (sample SAMN05944810, study PRJNA350692) | marine metagenome | biome: marine; feature: ODZ; material: water; isolation source: 120 m water sample filtered on 30 um supor filter | place: Pacific Ocean | collected 2012-04-09 | depth 120m m | reverse complement strand
TGCATAGATCGACTCAGAAAGTGCCGGAAAATCGAGGACACCGAACTCAGCATCATCATGGCGCATCAACGCCACCATCGTTCCATACAGTGGAATACCGGAAATAAAGGATTGCGTTCCATCAATAGGGTCCAATAACCAGCAAAATGAGGATTTTGTTTCTTTCTCTCCAAATTCCTCTCCCACGATGCCGTCGAGCGGAAAAGATTTGGTTATCATTTCCCGTAATAATTGTTCTGCCTCCCGGTCTGCAACCGTAATCGGCGTCATGTCTTTTTTCCGATCCACAACCAGATCGGAATCACAAAAATACTTGAGTGTCAGCTGTCCTGCCTCGTGGGCACATTGCCGAGCCAAGTTCAGACGATTTGAAATTTCGCATTCAACTTCCGACATCATTTTTCACCTAATTTCGGCGCATCTGCGGACCCAACAAAAAGGCCCTAGTACCGACCGCGATCAGAGCATCGCACGGGGCGCAAAGTACGATTCGAGATCACACAGTCGACTGGCGATTAGTCTACGGCTGAGCGTGGGCCGGTACAAGTAACCCTTACAGGCAATGAACAAACCGCTCATATAGGCCGCTTGCACATGCTGATTGTTCTGACAGATCCCCCAGGAAAGCGGCTCACCTGAGAGTCGACCGGAAGAAGGACCACCGAAAGCGTTTGACATATCCTTCATCGATCCGGTGAACGCTTAACTGGCAGAGCCCCCCAAACTTTGCCCAATGCGCATAAATCGTGAAGTCAAGCTCACAACGTTCATTAATACTGACATAGACGGTATATCTGGTTTGACGGTTTGACCTTTGAGAGTAGGTTTGCTGTGACGCATTTGTCGAGTTCGTTTGGATCGACTGCTTCAATATGCGAGCCATTTTTCTCGCAGATTTCCTCACAGGAGACATCCCATGTCGCAAACCGCTACACCTACTGTCGCTCCGGATTATCAGGAAATGAACATCTGTGATGGGACTTTTGTAGACCGCCGCCATTCCGATTCGCAGGCCAACAATCATCGCGCAGAACGCCGTCAGTTCAGTAATGCACACAATGATCTCTCAGCAGATGCGCGTGAATTGGCCCTGGCGATCGATCAGTACAAACTCCGGCATCGGCGACGTTTTATCAATTACGAAGAGATGCTCTCCATTGTGCAGGACCTTGGCTATCGTAAGTAGTGGCTGAACCTTGCGTGCATTTGACTGGAAGCAACGATTTTCTCTGAGCGGTACAATCGCTTTCTTGAGTCTAGATGTCACCGCTAAAAAGCGGTTCACAGAGCTGCTCGGTGGATACAAATCCCACCGTTTTTCCATCAGGATCAACGATTCGAGCAAGCACCTCCGAAGCACGGCGCATTTCCATGAGTGCCGCCAAATGGGTCGAACCATCATCGATTTCCAGCAACGGGTGAACCGGTACCTGAATCGCCGCCTCGTCAATATAGAGTTCAGGAACGCGCAGGTAGCCCGTTAAGTGGTCTCTTTCATCTGCGGACTTCACCAGTAGCACGTCCAGTTCATATTGATGGGCCAACGCGATTGCCTGGCTTGGATCGACATCCTCAGACACGGTTTGCATATTCTCACAATTCTGTCCAAACTCAGTGACTGGACGGCTTGCAACAGCAAAAATCTTTTCTGCCAATCGTCGCTGGCTCGGACGCAGAATGCCGGCATGATGTCCCTCCTCCAGAATCCGGGTCAAATCGGTCCGGGCCAATCTCCACTGGAAACGCTGTGGTAATTCTCCGAACAATTTTTGTGCCAGGTAACTGATCGCCCAAAACAATCCACTGAAAGGAAGAAGCAGGAGTGCAAAGAGCGCCAACAGGGGCCCCCAACGGCGCAACAGACGGTTGGGCATGTAGTAAAACACGCTCTTGGGCAATAGTTCGCCATACACGAAGAGTATGGGCGCAAACACGATCGGCACGACCAGCTGCAGGGAAGTACTCTCACCGAACAGATGGCCAACATCCATCACAATGGACAGAGCGGTAAAGTAGTTCGCGATATTATTACCAATCAGTGTGGTTGCGACAAAAAGAGACGGATGGTTTGTGAGCCAAAGCAACCCGCGCGCAAACCAGTCTCCTCCGAGGGCGTCCAGACGAAGTCGTACCCGGGGAATTCGGTAGAATCCGGTTTCACTTCCGCTGAACAACGCGCTCAGGGCAAGCCCGAAAAGGAACAGAACAAGGGTCCAGCCAATCACTCAAAGGGCTCCGGTTTCTCTAACAGGGTCAACACCAAAATCATCTGGCCACGTTCAGGAACGTCCGCCACTTTAAAATGGAAGGGTCCCCAATCACATCTGTCTCCGGTTTGTGGTACTCTCCCCAATACTTCTTGAACCGCTCCGGCAACCGTCGTATTTTTTGTCGCTGGCAACGTGACATCAAAACGGCGGCCCAAACGTCTTAAGGTCGTCATCCCAGTCACCTGCCACCGACCCGCAGAGAGATTCTGAAGACTCTGGCGCCGGAATAAACGCTCGCTCCGACTCGCCTCCGGAGTGAATATCGTGTCTAGAATGTCATCGAAAGTGAGTATGCCAACCGTTTCTCCAAACTCATTGACCACTGCTGCCACTTGTGAATTGCGATCTAACATCTGCTCAAGTGCCTGCCCACCAGTCGCACACCAAGGGAGATAAAAAACTTGCTGTGCGTGTGATTCCAAATGATGCCGTGGCAGTTTTCCTAGCGCGTTTATCGAAATTGCTCCCGTCACCTCGTCGCTATCTTTTTCCGTGATGAGAATATAGCCACTGGGGGTCGGACGACCGTGCAGATCATCGATCCCCACAGGTGGAGAAAAGGTGAGGAATTGCATCCGTGGACGCATCATTTCATCGACACGAATGGTAGAAAGCACGACGATGTTCTGCAAAACCGTTTTTTCATGTCCGAGAAGAATCGCATCACTCGTAGAAAAAGCCACTGCCCGTTCAAGATCTGTCACATCCAAATAGGGCTCTGGTTCAAACCGCGGCCAGAAAAGTCGCCTCGAGAGAATATTTGTCCAGCGAAATACCGGCAATAATGGATCAACGACGCGAATGGCAACCGCCAGGGGAATCGCAAAGAGCGTTGAAATTGTCTGTGGCTTAAGGACTGCCACCGACTTGGGAAGCATTTCGCTAAAGAGCATGATCGCAATCAATGCGCCCAAGGTGAACACACCTGCCAAATCAGAATTTCCGATGTGCTTCAAATGTAAGGCGACGATTGAGATGATTGCAAAGTAACCGACATTGATGACTAAATTCCAGAACAATACGGCCGTCAGCAGACGGTCGGGGTCAGACAACAAAAGGGCGGCAACCCGCTGTGGCCGATTTCCCTTGGCGAAGGATTGCGTCTCGGGAAGATTCAGCAAGAAGAATGCTGCCTCGCTAGACGAAAAAAAGCCTGAGCCCAACAGCAGAACGCCCATTGCAATAAGCCAGGGTAGCAATTCAACCATAGTGTTCAGTTGGTCCCCATCAGTCTTCCGTTGTCCTACCGATGGCCATGTCAAATTCTGAAATTGCAGGCACCAACATGGTCAGCGTCGTAAACACATACGTTACCGATGCCACCAGAAAGGGTGCCAGTGTTTGGTCCTGCAAGTAGCTTGCAATAGCCCAAAATGTCAGAAAGGGAGCTGTAAAAGCCGCACAAAAAATAGCGGGCGAGGCATTTTTCGCCCCGAGAGACACATAGAGTCCAATGCCTCCTCCAAGCATAAATGCCAGAAACGGAGCCAACTGGTAGCCAAATGTCCCACTGAATGCCACCATGATCCGCATGCAGGTCGCAATTCCGATAAACAGGAAAAACACTGTCCCTAAACTTGTCGCAATCGCTGTACGGCTGTTGCCATGAATCAAACCACAATGCAGACCGAGTACAGCAACGAAGAAATCCATCACCAACAGTCCGAATCCGACATAGAAAACATTTTCCGCACTAACCCCACCCAACCACCACAAGTACACACAACAGATCAATGGTAGCAGAACCATTTCCTTCGCATTGTAAAATACGCCGCCAAGTTTTCCAAAAATGAATTCTCTGGGAGTTAAATCGGTCACCAGAAGAAGATCCAATGTTTTTGCATCACGCTCCGTCGAAACTGCTGTTACCGCCTGGGCATTGATCAGAAATAGGCTAATGAGGAAGAAAGGCAGAACGACAACCAAGCTATTCCCGCTGTCTTGGAGCGTGTGTACACCCAGCAAAGCAAACAGGGCCAGAATGAGATATCCCATACGAACCGCTAGGACTCTACGACCATAGGCCCAAGTTCTGATCTCTCGCCATAGCACCGGATAGGCCCAAACGCGGCGACTCCGCTCTGGCGGGACGCCATCGTGTTTTGCCGAGGAAGTCGATTGCGGGGAAACATTCGCATCGTCCGATCGGGAAAAAATCGATGTCTGTCTGATCACACGAGAAGGATTCCAAATACGGACTCGAAAAATCGCAATCCCATTGAGAATCAGTGCTGCTCCTGCACAGACGAATAGAAAAAGATACTTTCCGTCAGCAAATATTCCCCCGGACATTTCAAGTGATCCACCAGGTTCTGTCGTCGCCAGCACCGCCCGCCACGGGCTTGCCGCGACTGCCAGTTCACTGCACGCGATTCCGGCAATGGACATATCCTGACCAAGATAGAACAATACTTCCCAGACTGCCAACCATGCAACGAGAACCAGAACCGTCATTGCCAGCGCCTGAAATGTCTTCTCCCGCCAAAGTGCTATCGTCGATCCAAGACTTCCAGCAGCCAATGCCGCCGCCATTGTCACAGCAAAGGCATTCATCACTTGCAATGCATCCACACCACCAAGGAGCATAATCCCCATAAAGACCGGTAGCGCGGCAAGAATCAGAACGAATACGGTAAGCATGCTTGCCAACAGTTTTCCAACGACTAACTCAACGTTAGAAAGATCTGTCATCAACAATAATACAAGTGTTCTTCGATCTTTTTCCTGGCTTACGCTGCTGGCTGTAAAAAGCGCAGCAAAGAAAACTGCAATTGCCAACTGCAAAGGGGCAAGAATCTGAAACAACATCGCACCAAAGCGTGCGAGGTCTCCAAGGCTGCTGATCGTTTGGGTTCCAGCGAGCACGAGCCATGCCGTTCCCATGAGCATCAGTAGCGCAGCTACATAGACACCGCGCGCGACGTAATGCTTCACTCGGCGGGGAGCCGTCACCAGTTCACGAACGAAAACAGGACTAGCCACCAAGAACCGATCTTCTCCGATGCGGACAATATTGGCTCGCAACCGTCAACGCGAGCAACCAAGAGATATTCTAAATAGGTTGGGCGTCGACGAGAAGCGGAAGAGCCGAAATGAGAGATTTTCCGTCCATTTTGGGCTCCGAGTAGCAAATCGATGAAGTTTTCGAACCTGAAACCGGACAGGCAGCACTTCTTAGCCCATTTTGTGGGCAAATCGACCTCCCATAGCGGCACCGCTCGAGAACCGTCGGCGAAGGCGGGAAAAACCACGCGCGATGCGGAAGGCCCACCTGAGAGTTCGCTGAGAGTACAAAAATCGGTGGCTATAAAAAGCTATTAAAAAAGGTCATGCCAAGCCATTCCGTTGGCTTGCCATGACCTCTATCCTGAAAACACGCGCGTGTGTATCCCGTCATGCTATGACGGTATATAGGTCTATCGGCATTCAAAGTTGAGCGACTCAAGCCCAAATCACCAGTGCCCCCCTGAAAGAAGCCTCGTAATAACTCCTACATTCGCACCTATGGCCCTTGTTTCCAGGGCTCTAGAGGTGGTGGTGCTGGCCGACTGATCGCCCCCTCGCGGATCATTTAGGGCTCGTGACCAAACCGTTTCTCCCCAGAAGGTTCGGCCACGAGCCCATTGATTTATCTGACTGATGTTGAGTACACGATCCTTACAGCATTGAGTGCCGGTGCACAAAATCATGGCCTACGAGAGTACAACAGGCAAATAAAACGGATTCTTTTAGCCAAATTCCCTTAACCACATTGCCGTTATAATCGTTACGCATTGTTTTAAGATACCAAAAAAGACTTTTGTCGATGCCTCACACATTACTCCTGACAATTCTTGGCTGTGGCATATTGCTGGCCCTAACCTTCCGGTGGCAGAGGCTGAAAGGAACCACACTCATCGCTCCCTGGTACTGGTCCTTGATTGCGATTTGGAGCATTATTGCCATTGAATGGCTTCCGTTTATCTTGACCGACCGGTTGTGGGCAAGTGGGTCCACATCACTGCGTTATTTCGCTGCGATCACCACATTGTGTCCGATTGTCTCCCTGCTTGGCGCAAAACGCCCACAGCATCACGCATGGCAATGGATCGTATTATCTCTCTGGGTGATTCTGGCAATGCCCGCTGCAAGGACCCTCTTCTTTTCACATGCAACGCTCCATATCGGAATCCTCTGGTCCTGGTTTCTGCTAATTCTTGTCGGAATGACCGTCGTCAATTATCTCCCCACCCGCTACTGGCCTGTCGGCTTGCTGGTTGGGACAGCCCAATGCTGCCTGCTTGCCAACGAGCTTCCTGGGGTCCGCTTTTTGTCGGCTTTGCTCACTCCCCACCGGTCGGATGAACCGATTCGGCCGTATTTCGGAAGCACGATAACTGCGTTGGCATTATTGTTTGCAGCAGCCATTCTCGTTCAATGGATTTCAAGAGAGCGAAATAGACCCAAGCCCGACTGCGTTGAACCGCTCGATCTGCTCTGGCGGGATTTTCGCAACTCCTATGGTTTTTTCTGGGGTTTGCGGGTGGCGGACCGCTTCAATGGGCTCGTCGAGTCCCAAAACTGTACACTCCGTCTCCGCTGGAATGGTTTTGTGCCAATCGCAGCGGAGCCCAATGAACTGTCGGGACAAACGCCGCCGAAAATTGCAGCATCGATGGAGCAAACGTTCGTTCGACTGCTGACCCGATTTGTCTCGACCGGGTGGATCAACAAACGGAAAGCAGAGTATGCAGAAAAAGGCCACTGCTGAAGCGAACATGCGCAATGTGCCATTTGCGGCAAAATCACATGATGGTGGCCGAGGCAGAATCGAGGCAAACACCACCGGAAAGAGCAGTCAGTTTTTCGATCACCGTCAACAATGCTCCAGGATCGAAAAAGGTGTTCATGTCTTCATCTTCCTGAGACATCAGATCGGACAAGCGTTCAAAATGCAAAAGGTCTAAGCAGGCATCATATTCACTGAGGCTCTCGAGTTTGGCCAGATCCTCAGGATCTTCCAGGATCTCTTTCATTTCTTCCTGGATCTTGCTGATCTGTTCGTCTCCTTGATCATCTGCCACATACGTAATATCAATCGCTGCAAAAGCCTCCGGGGCAAACACTGTCACCGATTCAAAACAGCCCGATTCATCCCCCTTCAAATCCTCCAACTGGTATTTTTCGCGGGCATTGCCGAGCACCCTCTTTACATCCTCAAGAGTAGGGCGTCGCGTTTTTTTATGAAACAGCTGATAGGTTTCTCGCCAACGGTATTCGGGATGATCAAAGAGCGACATCACGATTCCCACTCCTCTCCGGGCGTTTCTAAGCCCCCTTGCCACCGTTCTAAATCTGCAAGCACCGCGTCTCTTTCATGGTCTGTTGCCCAAACAACTTCGCCCTGTTCAAGCCGGATTTCATATTTGCCTTCTGCCATACAATCATCTTCTCCACAGAAATGAGGGACCGATGACACCCACATGATACGATAGAACGGAACGTGTTTGTCATCGACATTTGAGAAAATAGACATCAAGCTCTCCCAGGGAAGCAGATTTTGTCGGTCCTCATCTCATGGCCCAGATGGCAGCATGAAAACCAGCTACTAATTTGGCCAACCGGCGGCGTTTCGGCAATGGCCGAAAGTGATTTTTCTCAGGCACGATTGTGATCGGTTCTCAAAATTCGAGTCTTGGATCTTCTCTCGGGAAGCCCCGGTGGACGGGTATCCCGCGTATGCATCGCCAGATGTTACAATAGCCCGCCCGAAGAGACACCTTTGTTTCTGCCACCCTATTGCAGGCTGTCGCATATCGTCCGATCAAGGAAACCGCATTCATGTCCCACGCCAAAGCATGCTCCCTTGCCATCTGTGTCGCTCTTTTGAGCCTGATTCCAGCGGCGGCCCAAGAATGGAAGAGCGGTATTGAGTGGAAAAAACCGAAGGTGGTCGATCCCGGTGACTTTAGCAAACCACCCGCCGATGCAATCGTTCTTTTTGACGGTGAAGACATGTCCGCTTTTGAAGGGGGGGAGAAATGGAAACTCCAAGATGGTTATGTGGTTGCAGATGTGGCGGGGATCGCCACCAAGCAGCCTTTCGGGAGTTGCCAACTCCATTTGGAATTTGCCTCACCATCGGAAGATCAGGACCCGGGGCAGGGCCGTGGAAACAGCGGAATTTACCTGATGGGCCGTTATGAAGTCCAAATTCTGGATTCCTATGAAAATGAAACCTATCCCGACGGACAGGCCGCCGCGATCTACAAACAAAGCCCTCCATTGGTCAACGCAAGCCGCGCTCCCGGTGCGTGGCAAAGCATCGACATTATTTTCCGCGCCCCGCGTTTTTCTGATAAGGGAACGCTTCTGCGACCTGCAGCGATCACAGCGCTCCATAACGGAGTGGTCGTGCAAAATGATTTTGAATTAAAGGGGAGTACCGCCTGGGATAGTCCGCCTGCCTATAGGCCACACGCCGACAAATTGCCTTTTCACATTCAATATCATGGCGACCCGGTCCGCTTCCGAAACATCTGGGTCAGGCCGCTTGATGAAGGGCCAAGAACCAAGCAAACCGGGAACGCCGGTTCTTTAGCACCGCAGACCAAGAAGCTCTGGCCCGATGGAGCCCCAGGTGCTCTGGGTAAGACTCCCAACGATTCCCCCACGCTCGAAATATATCTTCCAGAGGCGGCAACATCGGTCGGTACCGCCGTCGTGATTTTTCCGGGCGGCGGATATGGCAATCTCGCAGACGGCCATGAGGGCCAAGAAATCGCACGCTGGCTCAACCGTCTGGGAATCGCGGCATTTGTTTGTAAATATCGTCATCAGGGCAGGGGGTATCGGTATCCTGCACCCCTTGAAGACGCACAGCGGGCAATCCGCATAGTTCGGGCAGGTGCGGAAACCTACCGGATTAAACCCGATCGAGTGGGGATCATTGGATTTTCCGCGGGAGGACACTTAGCATCCACCGCAGCGACACAATTTGCTGCCGGGAAACCAAACGCAGCAGATCCTGTCGAACGTGTCAGCAGCCGTCCTGACTTCGTCATCCTTGGCTACCCACTCATCGCATTGGGGGAATCCTACACCCACCGCCGCTCGCAAAAAAATCTCCTCGGTGAAGATCCAAGCCAAGAGATGCTCGCAAAACTCTCCAGCCAAAAGCAGGTCACTCCAGAAACACCACCCACGTTTCTCTGGCATACCGGAGAAGATACTGGCGTGCTTGCAGAAAACAGCGTGGCGTTTTATCTTGCGCTCCGCAAGGCAAATGTCCCGGCCGAGTTGCATATTTATGAGCGCGGACGTCACGGCCTAGGACTCGCCCATTCGGTTCCAGCGACGGCGGACTGGACAGCACGCTGCGTCAACTGGCTTCGTCACCATGGGTTGCTCGCGCAAGAAGCAACGCCGCAATAATAAACACCGCAATAAGGTGGCGCAATGCAGTCTGCTCACTACGCAGTCTGCTCACGAGTTGCCGAGTTCCCGCGATCGCTCGGTAGCTGCCTTGATGGCAGCAACGAGTGCCTCGTGCAGAGAGTGTGACTCGAGGGCCGCTAGACCCGCCAGCGTTGTACCGCCAGGGCTACTGACCCGTTTTCTTAGCGATTCCGGAGATTCACCCGTAGCTTGCAGGGTTGCGGCCGTCCCGGCCATTGTCTGCAAGGCGAGGCTGTTGGCCACATCGGCCGGCAAACCCATTTGAGAGCCGCCATCGCTGAGGGCCTCGAGGACCGCACAGAAAAAAGCCGGGCCAGAACCGGATAGTGCCGTCACCGCGTCCAGCAGTTTTTCCTCCAAGAGAAAGGCATGGCCCACACTGCGGAGCATCCGATCTGCAAAATCAGCGTCTTCTGCGGTTGCGCCCGCTCCGAGTGCATAGCCACTGACCCCCTCTCCGATGAGACATGGGGTGTTGGGCATCACACGGATAAGGCGGGATCGGTCGCCAAGCTGCGCACTAAGCTGAGAGAGTTTTACACCAGCTGCGATGGAGATCAACAGTTTTGAGTCATCTACTGCGAGGGCAATCCCGTCAACCACCGCCGCCATTTGTTGTGGCTTGATCGCAAGAATAATGGTGTCTGCTGCGGAAACGACCTCCAGGTTCAAAGCACCCACATTCGCACCGGGCACCCGTTCCTCAAAGGCAGCTCTGGCCTGAGCATCCGGGTCACTCGCAAAAATCTGCTCACGGCGAATCATGCCTGCACGGACCAACCCCTGGGCAATGGCTCGAGCCATTTGCCCGGCACCGATGAAACCGATCTTCTCTGACGCCATTACTCTATCCGCATCATTGTTCTGGAAGGTAAAAAATTATTTCAAAACAACCCTACCACCACGATCTACCCGCAATCCACTTCAGGCCTTTATGGTAAGAAAAAGATTGCCTGCAGGCAATGCAACCACTGCTTGTCACAGCGGACTTTTCAGGGTGAATAGGGAGTCGTTGTACTCTCTTCCACACCCCTGCCAGCACAAAACGGCCTGGACGCCTCACCCCTCATCTGGGAGACTTCCGCCCCATCCGTTGGCCCCAACTGGCTCCGGCCTCTTTGATCCAACCATCGTCTTGGGGCGTTTAAAACGAGATGTTTGTCATTGCGCCTTTGCAATCACCGATGAGGCCGAAAACAAATCACATTGGGCAAACTGAGTACAGGAGTGTTTTGTCGTGAAAGTACATGCCATGGTTAAAATGATTATTATGTTCGCGCTATGTTCTCTCTTTGTACTTACAGGAGCACGAGCAGAAGAATCTTCATTGAGAAAAATCAATCCGTTCAGAAAACACAAAATCCAGAAAACCTCCAACTCCGACAAGGTGAATTCTACAAAGGTAAAGGATACGGCATCGCCGAGTAAGGCAACGCAAATCTCCCCAACAACTCAAATCAAACAGGGTTTTGAGCGACTGGGGCAGGGAACCACTGCGGCCATATCAAAGACGAAGGGGATGCTGGTGCGGAACATCAAATGGCCCACTCTCAAACGCATTCGAATGAGAAAATCCGGCTCTCCCGATCCAAGCACCAAGAAGCCGGAAAAAGTTGCAAAGCGTGCATCGCAAAAAAAGTAAAGTAACAGAAATGATCGCAACCGCTCGATCCATCGCCAGAAGGCTGAGCATTCGAGGCTGCTGTTTTGCCGCTCTGGCGCTCTCATGCCTCAGCAGTGGCTGCAGCTGGGTCCATCACACGATCGATCACAACTCACTTGGATCGCTAGTGGGCAATGATTCGGACGACTCGATCAGGCGCGAGGCGCTCGAAGATGATTCTTTCCCAGCAGCAACCGATGCGATCTCTGAGCCTTAAGACATGGGGCTGCTGTAAAGTGTTTCTATTTCCTAGAATAGTGGAATGGCCATCCATTTAATTCTGGGAACCGCCGGTCACATTGACCATGGCAAAACCGCTCTTGTCCGCGCACTGACCGGCGTCGATACCGACCGACTCCCAGAAGAGAAAAAACGTGGCATCACGATTGATCTGGGATTTGCAGAACTATCCCTGGAAGACTACC
>MPMD02162815.1_pt1 | contig 11829 bp, 6 predicted proteins | sample 1617291 | NCBI WGS metagenome assembly MPMD02 (sample SAMN05944810, study PRJNA350692) | marine metagenome | biome: marine; feature: ODZ; material: water; isolation source: 120 m water sample filtered on 30 um supor filter | place: Pacific Ocean | collected 2012-04-09 | depth 120m m | reverse complement strand
TTCCTGGAGGCTTCCTGGAGGCTCTGGAGGCTCCCATGGGTGCTCCCTGTGGGAGGCTCCCCTGGAGCCTGGACGCTCCCTGAGGCTCCCTGGATGCTGGAGCCTCCCTGGAGGCTCCATGGAACCTCCCTGGAGGCTCCCTGAAAAGCAGCCTGGCTGGCTGGCTGCCCCCCTGCGTTGACGTTTTGCTGGGAGATGTTGCCGTACGAATGGGCCGCAGCGGAAGTGTGCACTCTGCGCATATGGATTTCACAGCGTGAAACGGCGCAGAAAAGGCACAAACAAGCGAAACGGCAACAACGGCAAGCGGAAACAAACAAAAGCAAACAAAACGAGCAGAACGTACACAAGAACACATACGCAAGAACACACGAACAAACACACGCACACAAATCACAAACACATCGAAGATGGACACGATCACAAAACTTCAATCATTCCACAATGATAAAGATATTCAGCGCGATGCGAAGTACATGCCGCACAGCAGTGATGCACGATACTGAAGCCTAGGAACCCTGTATCTTTATGAGCAAGCCAAATGCTCGGAAATGGATTCGTATCATTTTGCAATTCGATGCAGCCAGAAACAAGAATCGAATGCTTGAATAAGGTGCTCGGATAAACATTTAGCCGCTGGAGCACACAAGACTCTTTTAGCAAGGAAGACGCGCAGCAGTCACATGTGTCAAGGTCGCAAAAGCAGGCGGCTCGGTGCAACATCCCGGTTGCTGTTGGGGATGCGCGGGCTCGAGCAAAAATAAGGTGGCACACTCAACGCTGCATCATCCGCTCTTTGTCGGAAAGCTTGGATAGGCCCCGTGTACCTCGAGACGGGAACTACGGAACATCGACGGTACGGCTACCACCACCGAATTGGGCACGTCGTCTGGCACCTGGGCGGCCCCAAGAAACACACTAAATCGCGACCATTCCGCACCGGCTTGTCGCTAAACATCATATCCGAAACGATTTGGAGATCGATGCAACGAACACACTTCCAGTCGTATTATCATTTGCGATCATTGTGTGGCAATGTGGCGCTTTGTGTGCCAAAGCGTTGTCTGCCAAATGCAGTTAGGGCCGGCACGCGCAAAACTTCCAAGACACCAAGCTTAATCCCGCCGAAGCTCTTGCAGCAAAAGACGAGCTAACTCAGGATCAATGTTGGCGACGTCTTCAGGTCCGTGGCCGTGGGCCTCGAGACTGGCTTCCAACTCGCGGCGCTCTGCGTCCAGGAGAGGCGGCTCGGCGAGCCCAGGGAGGGGCAACTTATCTGTACCCAAGGCTGCCGCCTCGGCAGGCTCGATGGGCAGCAAGATGGGCTGCTCATCCGTCATGTATTCCTTGCTGCCGCCAAGCACGGACGGGCCCATCGAACTTTGAGACGGGGATTCCGGAGCATCAGCAAGTCTTTCGGTCATCGATCCCGGCGGCTGCAACCAACTAATAGGCAGGACGCAATCTGGAACCTGAGCGGCTTTCAAAACGCATGTTGGAAGGTGACCGTTCGGTCCCGGCTTGCCGCTAGGAATCGCATACGAAAATCTGCGACCGAGGTAGATTTAATGTTCTTAAGAAGAATCGCGATCAATACAAGGCGGTTTGAAACGCTTTGCGTGCGACACGTGCTCGGCCAAATGCTGCTAGGACCGGTACCTCGAGGAGCGGCGGACATTCGGCACCACCTGCTCGCGGCGCATTGCCGAATGCAGCATGTCCGTACGTTGGCTCTTTGCAACTCTCGTCGCTGGAGCTGTCGGAGAAGCCGTCGCGCAGGCCGCCGTCGGAACCAACACCGTCGCCCACAGCACCGCCGTCATCATCGAGTCCGCCGTGTTCGCTGGTACCGCGCTCCGCGTCCGAATCCGAGAAATCTGGGTTCTCGAAGTGGGTGGCCTGTGTCTTGGCGGTGTTCTTTTGTTCTTCGGGCGGCCGTCGCTGCTGAACATCTGTGAGCCACCATTCGCATTCGCCGGCGTTGGGGAAGATGGGGCCACCTGTTTCCGTTTCAAATGCCGGTGGCGGCTCGCCCGCGCGGACGGCCTCGTTCTCCCGACCGACCCAGCCCAGGAATCGACCCATCACATCCGCCATCTGCTGCTGCGGCTTCAATATTTGCTCGAGGGTGCGAAGTTGGACTGGCACTGTGCGTCCTCGCTTGTACTTCCGCTTCAAGCGACTGAAGACGTCGACGGCTGCAGCTGACGACGTGCCATCCGCTGGGCCGAGGCTCCGGTCGTACTCCCATTCATCGGTCACGGTGACCGCAGCTTCCATACAGTCGTGCACGTTCAAGCGCCGGGCCCTCCAGCACTCAGCCACATCGTCCAAGAGATCTTTGGGCGGCAAGCCGACGCACACAAGATTTGCCGGATCCGTGGACCTGGAGCAACTCACGTACGCACTGCCGTGCGCAAAGATCCCTTCCAAACACAACTTGACCGTGTGGCTAATAGTAAGCGACTGGCACTTGTGGATGGTCAATGCGTACGCCGGAAGGACGGGGATTTGCTCCACGACGGAGTTCCCGTGTTTGCCGGAAAGGCGCTCTGGCACTGGCTTTAACTCAATCTTGTCGAACTCTTCGAACAACACGCTCTTCCCCGAGTCCAGCGACGACTTCTTGACAAATGTCACCGCGAGGGACTGCTCATCGACGGCAACGATGTATTTGGACCGCTTCCGCGACCCCACGGAGCAAGGCTGCCACCGCAATATGTAGCCTTGCGTGCCGTTAGCGAAGCGCTCCTTGACGTTGACATTTTTCGTCAACATCACTCGCATGAACACCTTCTGGCGGCTGAGCATGTCGATGTCCCAGTCGCCAGCCAGCGGCAATGTCCACAACGCTTGTGGGTTCTTACATTGCTTGCGGATATGTTTTGTGTGGGAATCGTCGTGCCAATGCCTCTCGGAAGCATATTTCCCTGTTGAATACCACTCCGGCACTGCCAGCTAACGAGTATCGGACCACTGCGCATAACTGCGCCAACCCCTAGGGATTTTCAATTGAATTCAAAACAATCTGGCTTTACAAGTCGGCAGTGCCGGAGCGGTAGTGGGGCCTGCATTTGGCGCGGACGCTCTAGGTATGTCCTGTTTGCTTCTTTAATTTTTGCACCAACCGGTTGTTCCACTTATCTCGGTAGCGGCGCTTTGCAAACACACACGTGCTCCCCTCCAAGGGCTCCTTGTTAGCCGTTGCCAGCCTCCTTCTCCATACTTCTGAACGAGAAAGCGCTTCACCGGGTCCGACACGATCCCCTTGGAGATGTCCATCAGCACCCGGTGGTAATTGTCGAGCTCCTTCTCGCGACCCGCCCCTGCTTGCACCACACGCCGGTTCTCGCGCAAAGTCATGAAACGGAATTTCTCACGAACGCGCTCCTGCGTCAGGAATATCGGTCTGTCCGTTGCCGGCGGCAGCTGCTTCACGTCAAGGAAGAGGATGATGTGATTTGGGCCGAGGTCATCCGGCGGCGGCTTCTGGGCGCTGCGCTTTGGGCGCGGCATTTCCGCCAGCACGGCCGCAAACTTCGCCCAGAACTGGTCATCGACCATGGAAAATTCGTCGCCCAAAAGCACCTGTGTGCCCAAGAGCTTCTCGACGGCGGGGTCCTTAGGATCCTGGAAATTCAATTTGCTGGCGGCCTCGAAATCGAGGCCGAAGAGTTTGTGCAGCGTTGACGCGGCGACCTCGACGCCTTCGATCTCCAAATTTGCCGCAGCAATGCCAGTAGGCGCGCAAGCGTTGGACTTCAGGTCGCGCAGCAAACACCAGATGGACACAGCTTTCAATACGTAACTCTTGCCTGCTCCGGCGTCGGCTTGCACCACCAAACGCACCCACTCACCTGCGTCAATGCGAGTCACGATGTAGCTGAACACGGCCCACTGGTCAGAGATGCCGTCGTCGCTCTTAGTCACCTTCATGTTCCGCTCCATCTCGGCAAGTGTGTCTTCCAACTGCCTCCGCAGCTGTTGCTTGGTGAGCGGCTCGCGTTGCAGCATCGCCCCTGCGGCTTCTGCACCTCCACCTTCGGCACCGTCACACACTTCTCCAACTATACCCCGGTCAGCCTCGATTTGCTTCAAAACATCCTTGCCGTGCTCCCTGGTTATCGCCCCGAGCTCGATGTACTCAGCGACTTTCGCTCTCAACTTGTCCAAGTTCACGCCCTGCTTGCTGGAGCGCATCAGCGCGCCTTCTGCGTCCAAGGACCCTTTGAAAAGAGTCCCGCGTCGCCAGACGATATGGCCTCCACCTTCCTCGGCAACGCACTTGTGGAAGCCGACGGCGTGCCTGCAATTTCCGCAACGAGCCCCGGCCAGCTCACCCGCGCAACAGCGACAGCCCAGCTGAGAAGAATACATGTTTTCAAGCTCGTGGCATTTCATCTCCCAACTGTTCTCAATGGACTCGCCGACCGTGACCTCTTCCACAGGGACTTGGACGCCCCCCGCCGTCTTGGTCGATTCGGGCGGCTCGGACACAAGCTTCCACGTCACGATGGGGTCGGCGCCCTCTTGTTGTTGAACTTCTGGGCCATCGCCAGCAGAACGCCACGGCAGAGCTAACAACAATCGCTGCTGGTAGAATTCTTCGCGGGTCTCCCCGACCGGCTCGAAGTCGTATGTGGTCGAGCAAGCAAGCTCCAAATTTTCTCGCCGCTTCGCGACAGGCGCCCTGGAGAACGAGGAGCGGCTGCGAAATGAAGCGCCGGGCTTCAACTTGGAGGCGAACTCGTCGTAGTGGCGATGGCTCACAGGATCACTCGCGAGATGGCCCACGGTCTTGTGTTCCTTGTCTCTGGTGTTCTCTCGGCTGGCATCCGCCTGCTGGTCGGTCTTGGGATCGCTGAAATAACGGACGAATTGCTCGACGCGAAGATGTCGCAATTCCTTCGCCCTGAGGAAGTACCATTGGTTCGTACCGACGTAGCGCACTGGATCTGGGTAGTCCGGGCAATTCTTCACATGGTCTGGGGCCCGGATGCTTGGCGAGAGGAAGCCCGACCCAAGAAACACAGCCGAGCGCGTGGACCGGACGATGTGAAAACCAAGCAAGCGATTGAGGGCTAAGGGTAAGCCAACTGTACGCCCCAGAAAGAATTGCCTGACTGGATTGTCTGCTGGCCCGCTGGAGTCGATGTAGTACTGCGGCTCGGGCTTTGCCACGTACTTGGTGCCGTACAGCTTGCCGAACTCGACGTTCCTGAATGGATCCCACGCCGTGACGTGCACGATCGCTGTCATGAACACGGCCATGTCCAAGTCGTGGCTGATGACATAAGTGTCGTCCGCTGGGTACAGCCGTCGGTATGCAATTCTTTCCATGTTCTCGTCGTATTGTTGCTGCACTTGCTTCGGCCAGGGGAAGAAGAACCTGCAACTCGAACTGTGCTTCAAACAATATTTCGGCGAGCAATGGTGTATGTAGGACCGCGTTTGCACCGCCCTCGCGAAGCCAGCGACGACTAACTTGTCGAACGTGTACCCGCCCCACAAGGGACCGCCCTCGACAGAGCGGACGTCCGGGCGCACAAGCTCTGCAATGACACGGGCCACGTGGTTTTGATAATAAACTTCATCTTCCTGGTACGGCTCCACCGCAACAGCTTCGGATGTCTTCGGCCGTTGCTTTTGGCCAGCTCCGCGCACGGCCCTTGTGAGATATTTGCCGTCCTCTTCAGACCACGTCTTGACCGGATCGATCGCAACAGGCCTCTGTTGGAAGCACCGCTTCTTCCACCATTCCAATATGTGACTGTGCAAAGCGCCGCGAACCTGAGCTTCGACCCTCTCAAAGAAATCTTCCAGCCAACCTCGACAAGTACGCTTGTGCCGTTGCATGAACATCTGCTTGAAGGCGAGCATGCGCTTCTGGTAGCTGATGACGTGCTCGTACGAATGCATGCCGAACCGCATAGCACCGCTGGTCTTGATCGAGCAGACATCGCCGCCGTCTGTGCTGCACCACTTTCCACGCGGCGGCGTCGAAGCATGCGATTCCTTTGCGTACCGAAACTCATCGGTGGCAGCTGTCCTGTTCACGCACCACTGCGCGCCATTGAAATACCGGCATGGCACTGCCCCACAGCGAGAACCAGTTCTATATTCAAAGCCCGGACACCAGAAGAGCCTGACGGCATCCGTTTGGGGAATTGGCCCCGAAGCTTCCCAGATGCGCGCCTGAATCTTACTGAAGGTCTCTCGCAGCGGGTCCCGGGTTTTCGCTGTGAGGCAAGGCCGTGCCGGTAAATGACGGCACCGCGCTCGTTTCGATACTTCTTGCGGGCGTTGTGGTCGCCGAAGGGGAGATATGTGCCATTGCACTCTTTCACCGCCGCGCTGGAGATGACCACTTGGTCGCCCTTGTGCCGGACCAAGTGCAGATACTCGATCATCTCGTCTTCGGTGGGGGCTGCCAACGGGCCTCTGCGAATTGCTGCCAACATTTCTGGCGTCCACTCGTTCGCAGTGACGGTGGTCATCGTCGCAAAGGCGCCGAGCTCTGCGTCGTCAGCCATGGCAAAGAGTTCTTTCTGCTTCCTCCTGAACCACGCTGGGGTTTCGGGGAGGTTTGACGGCAACTTGTCTCCGAAGATTCGCTGAAATCCATCCGTGTCGGCGGCAACGTTTGCCGATCCGCGCCGGTCATTGAAGCGGTGCTTGCTTTGCTGGTATAACTGGTTCATGGACAGGCGCTCGTACATTTGAAAGATCCACGTGGCAGACCTCCTGAACCAAGACTGCACCAAACCCAGGCGGTTACGAGCGACCCCCGACAGGCCACCGGAACCAAACTGAGAGTATGCTGAGCCGGTGCCGTAAGGATGGCTGACCGGATGGGCCTTCGCATCGAAGTGCGCATCGCCAGGGTCCACCCAGGTGTGTTCCACTACAGCTTTGGCGCCGGATGCCAAATCGCGGCGCCATTCCGACCCGAGCACTTCACACTCCGAGGTGTCCAGCACCGACGGGCGTTGTCGCCACGACTTCCCGTCGGCCGTCGGCCGCCGAATTTCAACGACCAACTCCTGATCGTAGTCGAGCCCGCCGAGCGCGTCATAGCCCCCCATCGTCCTCACCCGGCCGGCATCGTTCGTCTCGACTTGGACCAGGCCCACCGACTCGTGACCGAGAGTCTCGCCCAACTCGCCCGTCATGGCGTTGGGCCCGTGTTTCGGCACCATCCGTATCTGCGCTCGCTTGCCGCCTTGGGGCAATAACTCCCGGTGGACTAGCTCTTCGCCCAACTTGTCCCAGAGGTCTGCGAGGCGCTCGTAATTCGTCATGTATGAAGACACGAACTGGTTGTTACCTGGCACGCGCAGCCAGGATAAGCACTCGTGCCAAGCTTCCAGCTCCAACCGGCTCAGGCCTTTGTAGGGCCGATCTTTCGCATTTAGGACGCACGAGCGCGTCGCAACCACACGGGCATGCGCCTCCTCTGCCGAGCGGCGCCGCGGGCACGCCAAGCCAAATTTCTTAGGAAAGTGCTCGACTCCGTTGTAATACTCTGGCTCCTTCACAGGCGTGCCGGAAGGTTTCACCACCGATAGCCGACACTGCGCTTCAGAGGACTGTAACAAGTCAAACGGTACCCACGGCACGTCTTGCATCAAAGCCGGGCACGGCCTCGGTACCAAATTGGCGTGCGAATAGATGTCGTCATTGCTCTTCGTGTGCCTGGCCTTCGCCTGGTCCCACTTCTGCTTGTATTGTCGCAAGGACGGAAGGGTCAGCAAATCTGGTTCAGCAGCGGGTTCTGCAGCATCGCCAGGCGGATCTTGGGGCGATAGACCTCGTTCACCCGGCGCATCTCCACCGATAACGCATTCCGCGTCGTCGTGCTGAGCGCCCTCCTCGTCAGACGCTGCAACGCCCACAAGGCCAGCCGGTACAAGGTCGTCATCACCGACGTCCTCGTCGCTGCCATCCTGCCAGGCATCGCCGTCAGCCACAAGGATGGCCATCATAGCCTGTGGTGTGCTGCCGGGGAGCTACGAAAAGATCTAGTTATGAATGCGGGGTCGCCCTGAAGTTGCAAATTATAATCTTGCTGACCACTGGGCGCCGTGCCAATGGAGCGCACAACTAAGACGATCGCCCTGATCATCCGATCCAGCTGTGAAGCTCGCATCCTGCTCCACATCCATGGCAGCCTCGTCTTCCTCCACAATCTCGCGTGGGCGACGAATCCCTGGCGGTTTCAACAAGCATTGGGAGTTCTGATCCCTGAACGCGACGAAGCCTTTCGACGGCGTCTCTTTTCCAACGCGGGTCTTGGCGCAACACCTGCAATACAACCAAGTGTTGGTCGCATCTGCCTTGGCCCACCTACTGTTCCGACCGGTGGTGCGGCGTAACCACGGAGGCGATACACCATCTTGGAGGGACAACTTGTTGGACTCCGGCTCGTGTTTGAACACGGCGGGGATCTCGTATGCCAACAGCGCAGGGCTGAATCTCAAGAGGAAGGGTGGTTGTTGGTCACGCGCTTCCGCGCCCGGCTTATTCGCAAGCAGCTGCCCGTCGACATCAACAGGAGGCCCAAAAGCTTTGTTCGAGACTGAGTTGCCGACAGTGCCATACAGCAACTCACCGCAATAAGCACAGATGCCGTCATGCAACGGCTTCGCGCTCAAGTTCTGACCCTTGGCGAAATTCTCACCGAGCAACAGAGTCCGGTTCGCGGAGACGTTCGCGACGCCAATGCCAGACCAATGCGTACTTCGGGAAAAGAACAGCGCCGCCCAAAGGACTTCGAGCAAACGGTCCAAGACGTCAGCCGTGGTGTCTTGCGACTTCTCTGCGCGGGTCTTCAGCGTCTTCTTGTCTCTGAACATGGCAAGGTCCTCCTTGCGCAGCGGCATTGCCAGCTCTGTGCCGAGAGGTCGCAGGCGCACCCACAAACCGCGCTCGGCTTGGATTGCAGCAACTGCAGCTTTCGCATAATGTTCATGTTGGGCGCCGGCTTTGCAATGAGGGGGCCTCAGTTCAAGGCGGGCGCCCTTCGGCAGCAACACCGCCGACGGGTTGCGGAGGTCGACCACGTCGACGCCCAACCTCGCATGGGACCCGGTGAGCGGGTCCTCGAGAATGGCAGCCTCTACTTTGCTTGCAAGGCCGTCTTCGCTCAGCGGAACATGCTGCCGACCTTCGCACTCGTCCTTGACTATCCGTCTGAGCTCTTCGAGCTTGCCCCAATCATTCTCATCGCCCGGCTGGCGCAGCAAGTCTTTCACAGCGGGCGGCAAGTCCAAGACCTCGAATTTATTCTCGAGCTGGTTATTGGCAGCCTTCGTGAACACGATGTTCTTGTTTGCGTGCCGTTTTGGCTTCTTGGCCGGGGGTGCCGCTGAGCCTTCGTCGGGACGCGTTGGCCGGCGCCATCGCTGAGCATGCACTTTGTCGTAGTGGCCCTCCAGCCTGAAGCGCATCTCTTCGACGTGGACGCGGAGGCCCCTGGCGACTACTTGGTCCCAACCTTGAGGCTTTATCGGGGCTTTGTACCGCTTGAACTCGTCTGGGTCGACATGTGGGTCTTTGGACTGCGTGCTCGGCGAAGAATCTAAGTTCGACCACGCCTCGTCTTCGGATTCGCTGTCGTGCACCGCGCTCCACACCTGAGCTGGTTTGCTCGAATCTCCTCGCCGGGCACGCTGCTCCTGCAAGAGGAGCTGCCGGTCGAACCGCGACTCGGCAGCGCGAGTCATGTCCTCGTACCATTCCCTGGGTGTGTTTGTGAACTTCTGCGACCAAATCGCACTCCACTGCGTCGCTTCGAACGCTTCGCCGGCGTCGCTCAATCTTTGCACGACGCGACGCCTGTCGTCGCCGCTGAGGTCCGCCAATGCTGGGTGCTCGGTTGCCACGCCTGCCGCCAGCTCTTCTCGCAACCGCGCACTTGCTCGCGATGCGTCCTGGCATCTCTGCACGGATGGCTTCCTCAAGTCTTCCAAGCGAGGGCCGCCAGCACCTTGCCAGATGTCATGGAAATCCCGCAGCACGCTGATTGCTTCCTCGTTCGCCTCGCATCGCCGCAGCCATTCGCTTGACAACTTCGCTGGCGTTGCCATGCGGTGGTGCTGCAGCTCCAGCTCCAAGCGCTTGAGGCTGTGACAAAGCAACTGCGGCGCCTCGTCCAGCTCACCAGAGAGCACGACCCACCAACAAGGCGCCATGTCGTTTTGCGGGGCTGCGCCCTTCAACTGCTGCCACTCTCTTCCGCCGAGGGTGCCGGGGTTAGCTTTGAATTCCTCTAGCACGGCGTCCTCTAGCCCGGCTCTGTGCTGCGTACCGCGCCCCCCTCGGTAGCGTACCGCGGTACCACTGCGGGGGTCCCTCGATTCGACTTTTGCTAATTTATCAATGCTTCCAAGGACGTGTCTGGGAGCGCGGCCGTGTACCGCCGTTGTACCGTGACCCCCGGACACCGGGCTAGGTCCTCCATGTACCCGAGGCACCAGTAATTGAGCTCCTTCGCGATAGCAGCGTAGACTTCCGGGCCAAGGCCTTCCTTGAGCTCCTCCTGCTGCATGCGGACCAAGTCGCGCACCGACTTGTGCACCGTCCGCCCGCCGGGCAACGTCCAATACACGGGGACGTCTTGTATATCTCGACCTCCGCCCGGCACGTCCTCGACAAACTCCACGCTCTCTCCGTCCAAGGCGATGCCGCGGTACTTGATGCGCGGGTCCTTCGCCTCGGCAGCTTTCTTCATGAAGTCGACTGAGAAGTGCAATCCTCGAGGCGCCACGTCGCCGAGCGGATCCTGCGGCACGCCTCGCTCGATCGCATTGTTAGCTGTGACTGTAACCCTGTGCGGGAGCAGGCCCTCAGAAGTCTCCCGCTGCACGTGTTCCCATTCGTACCAAACATCAGCATGCGACATCCACCCACTATCCCGTAGCGATCCCGCATCGAACTTCGCAGGGTCCTGCTCGAAGTCTTTTGCTTCTGCAGCCCACGGCCGGTCGAGCTTGCACACGCCAAGGAACTTGCAAGCTACAGAAGGCTTGCGGAAGTCACGTTTAGAGTCGTCCTCGACGGAAAGCTTGTGGCAGGCTGCATTCGCCATCAGTTGCCGCAATCGCGGTGCCTCGAACGCTGGCGGAAACGGTACGAGCCGCCGGTGGTGGAGCAAATCGTCCATGCTCGCGAAGGTGATGTGTTGCTGCCACTTTGGGTCGTCGTCCTCGCCGCTCGGCTTGGGGAGCCAACGCCACAGGAATGCTACACGAGAATGCGTACCATGCGGCAGCTCGCTGGGGCAAGGGTCGAATATCTGCGAACACGTGTCTGGGTCGACGTCTCGGAGTTCGTGTGCTGCACGGAGCTGCTCTGCCTTCCACGCCCCGAGTGCGGCGAGCTCTTGGAAATGTTTGGCTCCACCTCGCTCGTCTCCAGCGACGACCACCTTGCGACGAAGCCGGCGGCGCTTAGGCCCGATCGCTGGCAGCGCCGCTGCAGACGACTGCGAAACGTCTCTCTCCACCAAAGCTTCGACGGACAAATCGAATCCGCAATGACTACCACCACAATAGCAGAGCCAGTGGTCGCCTCGGACGTGTGCCACCAAACACGATGACGATACCGGACCGTCATGTGACGATGTGAAGACACAATGAATTTGGTAATTTCCAGCTACTTGTCTGAAGAAGCTCCCCCTTGACAGCTGACTTCCAGGAGCTTCAGCCCAGAGCAAAAAGATAGAAACGATAGGCCTTCATGCTACTAACGTCTTCTCTAAGCGGAAGCTTGGACAAGACGCTGCGACAAGACGATGAGCTTCGACGTGAGGCTCCGTCCAGCTCGGCC
>MPMD02237615.1_pt1 | contig 11854 bp, 6 predicted proteins | sample 1617291 | NCBI WGS metagenome assembly MPMD02 (sample SAMN05944810, study PRJNA350692) | marine metagenome | biome: marine; feature: ODZ; material: water; isolation source: 120 m water sample filtered on 30 um supor filter | place: Pacific Ocean | collected 2012-04-09 | depth 120m m | reverse complement strand
TTCAATGATATCGAATCTCTGTCTACCGATTAAAGCACCGGTGCCGTCCCGGACAATGGTCGGATCTACTCTTTGTCCTGTAACTTTCCCGCCATCAGAGGTCGTGGTTACATCGGTCTCCACATCCAATTGTAGGTCAATTGAATCTGTTTGCCAAGAATTCCAATCTATTAGGGTAGTTTTATCTCCCATCCAGGACAACCATTGGGCATAATCTCCTTCAACGTTTACAGTAAAAGCAGGTTCTCTATCAGTATCAATCCACAAATCTGATTCTGGATCCAAGGTTACTGTCCCTTCCCAAAAAATCACATTAAATGGATTAAGATTTTCTAATCTAGAAGCATATGGGTTACCATGATTAGCTAATTTAGTATCACTATAAGGCAACATAACCATATCAGTCCTTCTTACATAGTGGTCATCAAGCCGATCCGAATCTGTTGTATTTTCTTCAATTAACTCTACAGCCTGAACATCATGCTCAGGTCTAAATTCACCTTTAAACTTATCTACAGAGCCACTGTAATCTTCGTGATAGATATTTCCTACACCGTGATCTTTAAAGCTATCTACAATAAATCCTGTTTTAAATCTATCAAACCCATTAGCATCCAAAATTCTAAAATTCTCTGCTTCTTTTTCTAATAAAGATAAAGTTACTGTACGCTCAATCGACCTTATACGTTTTGAAAGACCAGTAATATCTTTCATCGTCCAACGCCTATTTGATGGAATAGTTAATTTCACATCACTTGTCCTACGAGTATATGGCCAAATATGGATACCACACAACATCATAGCTTTTGGAATTATTTTATTTGAATAAGCCGGCTGTTGAGCTGAAGCGCCCTTTGATACAATAAGCTGACCTTTATCGTTTATATATAATTTATCAGCACGTCCTAAATAATATTGATAATCTAATTCTATAACCGAATTTGGTTGCGGTATATGTGTAAGAGAGGATCCAGTACCTTCAAAATCTCTATTATTATGTGAGAATGGAGATATCGTAGCTGAAGTAGGTGTGCCTACCATTGGCCGGAAATCCATTTGATCACCAACTGACTCTCCAGAATAAGTCGGCAATAAATCATATTCAACTTGGTTAGCATAAGAGTCTACAGAAAAATATTCGCCAGAAGAATGTGTGAAATAATCAAAGATAATAGCTATTTGTCCAGTAGGAGCTGATTCATTTCCCCTTCTCGTAATTCTAGCCAAATCATAATATCCATCTCTCTGGCCACCATCAAAGGAATATTTTTCACTAATATCGTCCGAATAAGCATTAGTTGTTACAACATTAGCAGTTTCTTTTGTGGTTTGGCCAGTAATACTATCTAAAGAAGTAAATGTTCCGGTTTGATATACAAATTGTAAAGTGCCGGCCGCATCATCATTAACTACTAATGCAGTAGCTTTAGAAACTGAACCTAATATTTGCTCACCGTCTGAAAAGGTACCGGTATAACTTGATATTGTTAAAGATGGTATGACAGGAGCATTTGCAATGTTATTAGATTCAAAAACACTCCAACACCTATAACCATCAGCAACACCTAAACTCAGCTGCCGGTCTCCTACCCGGAGACCATAAACAGAACTTGAAGCATCATTTTCTGATATAACTTTAGTTTCCATTTTCATCACAGTTTTAGCTGCTTCATTAACATCAGATAACTGTAGGGTAACTGAAACTTTTATTTTAGTATTTGTTCCCCAATCATTGTTAGTCATGGTTAAGGTTTTATTTGAAGCCGTACGAGTAAATCCAGAATCTGCTGAAACTATATCACCTTGAGCAATACCAGTTGTTGATGTGCCTAGTAACATTATACTTAATGTATAATCTTTATCAGCAAATGGTAAAAATGTTTCATTCGTACCTGCGTTTATAGTAAGAACACCACCCGTTGTTGTTTCCACCCAATACTGCCTTCTAACCTTTACTTGTGTATCAATTGGATATAATGATTTAATATTTCTTTGTGGAATTTTCCATATCGACAACGAACTACCAGGTTTTTTAATTTCTCCTCTATAGCGTATAGCTTCTGCTCCAGTTGTATCTAAAGTATAAGAAGAATCAACTGTTGCTAAATTAGAATCTAATCCAGTACCTATGAATGATATTCTCCGAGTTTCAATTGCACCGCCGGGGCCTGCTGGCATACCAATAATATCTCCTACTACAATTTCTTCATCATAGTGAGAATTAGTACCTACTATCGAATTACTAATTTCTTCCCCAAGGATATTATCACCTAAATCAGTTGGTGCTACAGTGGGACCTTCTTGTCGTAAAACTCCTAAACCATCTTCTAATCCAACCTCATCTACTGAACCAAAAGCATAATTGCCTGATAATGTAAACTCTACATCTAAAGAAAGATCAGCTGTAAAATCTTGTCCAGCTGCAGCTGTAAATGTTTGAAATATTTGTTTAACATCTTGGCTGAAACTCCTGTTCAAGATTATTGATGTTTGGCCTGCTATTGTATCGCCTGAATGGCTGCTTATAATAGCTTCACCAGTTGAGAAGCGGCCTACAACATTTTCTAATATGAACTGTGTATTATTAGTTGTGCCTGAGATTACCATACCAATTGCACCAGAAGTTTGTCCAGTAATTAATGTTCCGGTTGTTAATGAACAGTTATCTGACATAGTAACATTAGTAAACATGTTAATGTCAAATAGATATAGTTTGTATACCGAAGTATCATTAGTAGAAGAAGATCCTACCAGGCCAGAAGAATACTCCATCGTTTTAGCTCTAGCATAACCAACATGCTCTCCATTACTTTGGCCTCTATTAGCTGTTTGTCTATTAAACAATTGTAGTGTTTTGAATGTTTTAATATTTGTGCCAGCTGATGTATCTGGATGAATATCTGGAACTCCATAAACATTTGTTATATTAGCATATTGTCCCATATCAGTAGAAACATTGCCATCGACCATAGTTTCAGCTTCACGAGCTTTATCAAACTCTACAGTTCTTGCGGAAAGAATTTCAACCTCTCGGCCAGCTACATAAGCTTTTCCTGGACTAATTACGGCTACAAATTTACTAGAATCACCAGCAGGAACATCTTCAAGTGCATACATTCCATTATTAATGCCATTATTTAAATGCTCTTTAATATCAATTACAAAAGGACTTACTACATAATCTCCAGATTCTTCTGAAGTTCTCCTAGCTATCATATCCTCAACTACACTATATTCTGGATATCGAATATGGTGAATAATTCTACCAGCATCCAATCTCAGCAATTCTGTGAAATTGGTGTCTGTTGCATCTGTCAAGCTATATTTTGCTAATACCAATTCTACTTTAAGGCGATCAGCGCCATCTGCTGAAAAGTTTGATGCACCTTGAGCATTATCTAACAGTGCAATATTAGTAAGAGAAGTTTCTACAGTTTCGCGGACATCAAATCCTACTCTACAAGTAGGTACATTAGTATACTTCTCTATTATTAATGCTTGATCAGCAGTCTGTACAAACATACCACGAACAAAGAAAACACCAGCTGTAACAGTTACAGCACACCCAGTATGTGTAGCACTAGAATTTTCTAATATAGCTGAATAAGCACTAACTCCGTAAGATGCTCCATTAGCAGCAAAGATAGTGCCATCTGATTTGATTTGCTCTCCGTCTGTAAAAACCTTTGTAGTGTTATTTGTTCCTGCTGATATATATTTTACAAAAAGGGTATCCGCATCTGTTCCATCTCCAACAGCATAATTAATAACCCTAGCTGTAACACCAGAATCAGCTCCTGTGATTATGGTATCTTTATATGTGGATAAATAAGTCGATACTTCCCATACTAGGTTTGGATCAGTACTTGCATTATCAGCTAAGTTTGAGCGCCCTACTTTAGGTTGAAGCTTAACTGCAAAATAATTTTTATCAAACCCAACATTTCCAGGAATTACAATTGAACCTTCTTGGAAGATGTGTCTACCAAATCGTTCAATTTGATTTTGTAAAATGGATTGTAGTTGTGTTAATTCTCTAGCTTGAACTGCTTTAGCAGGCTTAAAAAGTACCTTATGAAATTGATCATCTTCATTGTAATCATCAAAATAAGGACTTACGTTTAAATCTGTTTTCTGTACCATTTTATATTTTTCCTAAAATTCGATTACCAGCTTAATGTTTTCTGTCTGGTCTGTAGCTCGAACAATAGGCGCTCTTTGTTCACAATATAACATGTCTCCAGAAAAATAATTTATTTCTGGATTACTTAATGTGTCTACAACACCTGTAGCTAAACTTGCACTAGTAATAGTTTCTGCAGCTGTAAATGATTTAATTTTCTTATCAGCCGAAACATTATAATCTGTTTGTATATAATGTAATTTTTTACTTCCAGCATCAAACCTAACAACCTCAGCTTTAGCTCCGGATGTTCCTCCAGTAATAACTTCATCTACCAAGAACGCTCCAGGAGTACCACTAAATGTCAATGTTTTTAAAGCATTTAATGTTGTATCTGTTGCTAATGTAGTTGTACCATATTCCTGTGGATTTCGGACTACACCGACCCTTCTAAAATCCTGATCAACTACAAAGTCTCCAGCACCTTCTGTTCCTACAAGTGATGTGTTTGTCATAACATAAAATGCATAAAGTTCTTTGATGGAATCATTTCCGTGGCCGCCAGCTGGCCCAATAACAGCATTAAACACCGGAGCAGTCACCCCACCCCCCATAGAAGGTTTCGATGTTAAGTCTATATCTGCATATCTATAATTTACACCTTGAGTTGTTACAGTAACTTCTGTAATAACTCCAGCAGCAATTTTAACAGAACATTCACCACCAGAACCATCACCTTCAATTTTTACATTATGATAATCTCCATCTGTAAATCCGGATCCACCAGACGTTATAAGAATACGCCGTATTTCACCATCAGCTGCACTAGATGATACTGATGTTTGTGTGCCACCTGTAACAGCTCCTAAAGTATCATACACCGGCATAAAATCTACAGTTAAAAACTTTTGTACTTGTGTCGATGTTAAAGTGTACATATATTTCCAATAATAATCATCACCGGTTTTTACTTCAACATTAGATGTGTGTGTAGGTTTAGCTGTTGCTGTAGCACCACCATTATTCCACATACATTTATAAACTTTAAACTCGTCAGTCATAACAACAAAGGTAGAGTCTCCTAAGTTTGTAGCACCACTAGTTGTAGTGTTAGAAGAACTATAATCATGCATATATTGGTCATATACAGTTCCTGAAGTCCAATCTCGTCTCGGAATCACAAATTGAACATCAGCTGAAGTTATTTTTTTAGCAGCAAGCATATCCCGATAATTACGGAATTCTTCTTCTACGTTGTCGATTGGGGTTGGAGGAACTGTATCTGTCCCGCCGCCTGTTGTTGATGAAAATGGTAAAGGCCGGCCCACATATAGATAATAATGTGTTTTTGCCGTTTCATCAAAAGACTCATAAAACTGCTCTGCATTATGAATCCTAAATTTATTGGTAATTATTGCTGACATTTTAAATCATATCTCCGAGTTTATCTTACTATTTATACATTTTCTATTGTAATTTCTGACGGTGCTGGTATATACCAACGTCTTCCTGGATAATCTATAATATCTCCCAATTTTACGTTAGACCAATCTTGAATTCGGTATCCATGTTTTTGTGTTATTACAAACACATAATTATATACATCAGAGCCGTCTGTGTGTGTTGTTGCTGTGGTACTATTAGCACCCCTAGCACATCCAGTTAAATCGTTTCCGGATTTGCCAGTATATGTAATTTCTTCACTGTCTATTAATATGGTCCCGACAGCAGGGAATTCTGTAGCATCTGTTAATGTTATTGTTGCATCTCCAGCAGACAATATCGCACCTTCATTTAGAGTTGTTCTTTGTCGTGACTCATAAAAACCGGTATTTGTGCCTGAAGTAGTTTCGTTTCTAGCAGATAACAAATAACTGTTTGTGAATTTAAATTCATCAAAATTTCCTAAATTGGGCTGGCCATATCCGTTATAACCAACTGTTTCTAAAGGATAACTAGGTTCTCTACTAATAGACACTCTTAGGAATAAAGTAACATCTTTATCATTACTTAGCTCAGTATTTCTACTAACACCGCTTTCTGGAGCTGTACTTAATGTTTCTGCTTCCGTTCCTAATCGCCGACCATGCTTAGTTGTAAAGATAGTCTTAAAGGTTGAGAATAGTGGCGGAGTAAGAAGCTCTCTTGCAGTTCCAGCTGTAGATGTTGAAACTGTTTTAATCCTCAAATCTAATCTTTGGATTGGATTAATTTCTCCAAATAAAGCAAACCCAGCTGGGTGTACTGAACTCAATAAAGAATCTCGCCACAGGCCAATAGATGTAGCTGTTTTTACTACATATGAAAAATCTTGAAAATAATAGCTGTCTTGTATTTTTTTAGAATCTTCTGATATCCATCCATCTTGATTAATATATGCCCCAAACGTTGCAGCTCCGGAAACAATTGAACTAAACACAGCCTTATCAGTACTAAAAATTTTGCCAGTAAAACTAGAAACGGATTGTGTTAGTGTATCATCAACAGAAAAATCTCCATTAATTGAAGATATCTTCATTAATTGTGTTTTTGTATTATAACCTTTAATGAGGGCTGTTCCGCCAGAAGAACTTGTGACTATTTGGCCTACAACTGGAGGATTTCCAGTTAAATTAATAAGTAAAAGGTTTTCTACTGTTGTTATTGTCGGAGCTGAATAATGTACTCCAGGCTCAGAAATAGATGTTGCTGCTATTTTTCCTATATTGCCGTCACCATAAGCTATAACAATGCCATCTTTTCTAGTTTGGCCAGCAACTATATCATAAGTAATAACAGCCGATCCATCATTATGTTGATACGCTGTAGTACCTCCAGCTCCCCTAACACATCCAGTTAGAGTGTTTAAAGCTATTCCATAATATTTTATTTTTTCTTCGCCTATATAAATTGTTCCTGGACTCGATGGTAGAGGGAAGTGGAATTCAGCTACAGACGTTAATGTTATACTTGTAGCATCGGACTCTAAAACTGCACCTTCATTTAAAGTTGATGATCCTGCTGGCAGATATATTGAAGGTAAGGATTGATAGTTATCTCCAAACCGTTTCAACCTAATATCAGTAATATCTCTAATACCGGTATCTCTTTCTTGAATTAACTTATTCCCGGAGATTGTATCATATAGCACCAACTCATCTTCTAATATAAAATGGTCTTCAGCTCCCATACCATAATTTATTTCTTGGGTTAAATATAACCCATTTTCTATTAAAATTTCATCCCCAGCATTAGCTCCCGCTCCATCAGTTCCACCATCTTCTATGATGAGCCTAAATTCATTTTCTAATGAACCAGTTTCTGGAGCAATACCTCCATTAACCACGCTAATTTCTCCTTTTAAAGAAGCTCCAAAAGTTCCGGTATTATCTACAAACAATTTGTCACCAATTTCATATCCTTGGCCTGGTGTAGAAATAATAACATTATCTACCGAACCAGTTTTAAGTTCAGCAATTTCTGCTAACAGCCCATCACCGTGGAGGGATGATATATTTAAAGGATCTTCTTTAACGAAATATTGTCCAGAATCAGAAGTATCAATTTTACCTACCTGTGATGCTACTTTAGCCCAAAGAGTTCGCTCTGATTTAGTATTATCTTGTCCAGATATTTTTTGTCCTGCTATAAAAGTGCCTTGAACACTAGATAAAACCAAATCATAAACAATAGATGTTCCTATTTGCAATTGAGTAACAGCTTCAACAAGACCTGTAGCTTTTTCTATAACCGGATAACTATTAGTATCTGGCGGCGTTTTTGTAGCATTAACTTCTGTAGAAAAATGGCCACCTTGTCGGAGAGAAAGGTCATTAACTCGCTCTTGTGTTATTGTTTCTCCAACAAGATTATTTAAATTATATTGTTGAGAATAAGATACTTCATTTAAAATTTGATTACCTGTTTCTAATACAAGGTATATATCATCGTTCTGCGAACCACCAACCTCTAAATTATCCTCTAATAATAAAGTATCATTAATTTGCTGCACTCTTAATATAGGATCATTTGACCATTTTCCACCAGAAATTCTAAATACGTTTTCTGTTGGATAAAATATTTCAACATTTTCATCCAATAACAGTCTAAAAAATATCTCATGCCCCTTTCTAGTTCCTTTGGTTCTATAAAGATCGGTAATATTTTTTAAAATGTTTTTCTTATTTACTCCAGGAGCTAAAGTCTTTGGAATAGTTTTTAAGAAAGCTGTTTTAAATTCATCAAAGAAAGAATCTATAGTATCATCAACATCAGCATATTTCATAAGGTCAGAAATAGATTCTACTGGATTTGGTGTATAATTGAATATGTAGCCAGCCGCATTAGAGGTTTGGCCAACAATTTGCTCATTTTGTAAAAATTTATTTTGGCTTGAAATAAATAATCTAGAGTTGTCATCAACATCTACAACACGAATTGTTGCTGTAGCTTTAGAAATTTGTCCTATAATAATTTCACCATTTACAAAATGGTTTCCTGACCTAACTAATACTGGACCGCCGGCTGTCCAATCATAATCTTCTAATAGGATTTCTTTAGCAGATGGATCTCTATATAATGATTTACTAATAGTTTCATCTTCTAAAATCATCCTATCAAAATCTTCAGTTATAATAGAATCTTTAGAGCCTAAATTATTTAATTTAAGCTCAGCTGATTCTAAGAACTCATAATATATTTTTACAAACTCTGCAAAAACATTATGATCGGATTTAATAAACTCTGGTAAATTTTCAGCTACCAGAGTTGATAATTTCTTTTTTAAGTCTGACATTTATTAATACGTAGCTGTTGTAGAGTACCCTGTACCGGCATTAGCACTACCAGATGCTATTGTGTCTGATTCTCCTGTTACTTTCAAATTAGTTGTATCTATTAATAAAAGTTGATTTCTAACTGCAACTATATCATTTGAAGCTGGAGTAACTGTAATTGTAATTGTTCCGTCTGTGTTCTCAGCAGATATAAAATTAAATGATGTTAATATTAATTGTCCAGTATCATAATCAATTGTACCAGCTTCAAGGTCTACATAAGACATAGAAGATCCAACCAGTTTATATGTTCTAATATTCCCTTCACCGTCATCATTTAAATATAAAATATCTGAACCACCTTCTAAAACAAATCCAGTTGTTTTAAGAATACTTTGATGGCCTGCATGTGGATGATGGAGTGGATTATTAAAATCCATTGTATATTTTGATATTGTAGCTAATGTAGGTGTCAATGCTTGACTAATTTGTATTGTAGTAATATTTGATAAAATAGAATCATCGACCTTATCAATTAAATTTGTAAATTTAGAATGCCTAAAAACACCTTCAAACTGTTCCAAATACTCATCACTATATTCAGCTACTTTAGCAGCTATTAATGTTTCTATATCCAACGCTGTCTTTGTTGTATTAAACTCATTGAATTTAAAAGAAATGTTTGGAATAATTTTTGTAATATCTGGATCAACAAACACAGGCGTAATACTAGCAACAGTATATTTTTTTAATTGACTTTTTAAACTATCTTTTACCACATTAGTTAAATTAGAACCGGTGTGCGGTTTAATACTAATATAGACCTTTCCATATACAGGCGGATTTGCAAATTCTCCACCCCACACAGCAATAGACTCTATATCTCCATATAATTGTGGCAATAAAGCTTTATAATCAGTAGCTGTTACTCCTCTATTTTGAGAAGCAAAATGTAACGGTGCATTATATCTAATTGAAGCTAAATTTTCAGCTGTAGCACCACCTGAAGAGGAAGTAATTGTAGTAACTTCTATATTACTAAAACCTGAAATGCCACTTCCTGCATTAAATGAAGAAACGCCATTAGCAGCTTCCACATTAGTAACAACATATTTAATAGATATTATATTTCCATCAATTAAAGCTTTTCCTACAGCGTCATCTCCAAAATAAATTTCCCATTTATTATCTATTGTTTCTTGGATAAAAAAGGCTCTTGTCGCAGCATCAACATCTATAAGGTCATTAGCTTTAGTAAATGTTTCTTTAAACGTATCCACTGAGCTTGTTTGTACCGAAACTAATATTGTAGACATGTCAACATTAATATTAGGAATTATAAATCTCTGGTCAACATCTGTTAAATCTACAGTAAATTTTGTTTCTGTCCAAGAACCTTCATAGACAGGAATCCCAATACCGTCATCTCCAAAAACATAAGTTTGTGTTGCTGATCCTGAAGAGGTTGGAGTTATTGTTCTATCTTCCGTATTTACAAATTGATAATCTCTACCATCAATTGTTGTAGTAAATAAATAACCTTCTGGCATTGTTATTGATGGTGTATTAGCATCATGTACTTGCACCTTTAAATAGGCAGTTGGCGCTTGTACTGATCTGGGTGTATAACCAAGAACTTTAGCATGTGACACTACAGAGTTTCTTTTAACAGCAGTATCCAAAAACATTTCATTAGCTAACATATTAGCATAAAATGCTTGATAGTGTGTGTTGTAAGCAAGAACATCTAGTAAAATATTCATGCCAGAACCTTCAAAATCATAATCAGTAAAATGAGATTGTCCTTTAAGGTAAATTTTTAGATTGTTTTTGATATCTTCAAAATCCAATCCAGTAATATTCATTCTGCCTTCTGTTGTTTTCCCTGCCATTTATCTTGCTCTCTTTAGTATAAGCTCTAATTCTTCAGCTATATTTGGTGCACTTTTTAAAAAAAATGATATAAAAATTCGTAATGTATTTGTATCTACTTGTAGCTCTGGTTCTGGAATTAATACCTCTATAATTCTAACTCTAGGTTCATATTTATTTACTGTTCTTGTTATTTTAGCTGCCACGTCCGTTATAGTAGGTATATCGTAATTTTCAAACAAAGCCCCTCTAACATTAGGCCCTAGTTCTGGATGAAAAGGTTTATCCCAAGTATTTAAAAGGATTATATTACGAACCGCTCTTTTTATGTCTTGAACATCAGTCACCGCAGAGATATCTCCAGTAACTGGATTTTTATTAAAATATAAATTTAAATCTCTGTAGAATGTTGTGCCTTTATCGCTATTGTTTACAGCTTCAGCATCTGTGTGTCCAGTAAATATTGTCTGTGGCATAGGACTATTTATCTTTCTTTACTACCTTTTTCTTCTTTTTAGTACTCTTATTATGGTGATGATGGTGATGATGTTCTTCTATAACACTTTCATCCTTCTTCCAAAACAACTCAAACAACCCATATACTACTAATCCTAAACCGGCTAATTTTGCTGGAAATATCACAAATAGTGCTCCAACAATAACCATAATAATTCCTAAACTACATTCTCTTTCTTTAATTCTTTCTAACATTTTATTCTCCATTTAATAATTAACTTCCTACAAACACATCAGGCGACCCAGAATTTGTGTTTGGTCCACAATGTCCTCCTGGTGAGGGACATAAATCATCAGCTGATGCTAATGCTACATCTCCACAAACTCGAATATTGTGTACATAAACTTCATCAGCATTTCCTACTAAATGACCAGCGCCGTGTGTATTTATATCACCAGTAGATGATACAAGTTTCCAATTCGCAAATACATCATCCTGATTAATTACATCAGTTGCTGCTCCACAAATTCTTCCATCATCTTCTCTATGTGTTGGTAATACTGGTAATCCCATTTATATTATCTCCTTATTATTAACAAGGTGGTGCAACCGGCGGATATCTTACAACCCTTTCTACACCAAGTGGCA
>MPMD02144401.1_pt1 | contig 11860 bp, 10 predicted proteins | sample 1617291 | NCBI WGS metagenome assembly MPMD02 (sample SAMN05944810, study PRJNA350692) | marine metagenome | biome: marine; feature: ODZ; material: water; isolation source: 120 m water sample filtered on 30 um supor filter | place: Pacific Ocean | collected 2012-04-09 | depth 120m m | reverse complement strand
TGTCGTCCCCTCAAACCGCTTAGCGACGAAGCCCTGAACCTTCTTCGTCACTATACCTGGCCCGGGAATGTCCGGGAACTGCGTACCGCCATCGAGCACGGGGTCGTCATGTCCAATGAAGAGGGCATTGAACTCCACCATCTCCCTGCCTTTCTCGACCAGAATGCTCTCTCCAACCCGGCTGAAAACGCAGATCTCACCAACGTGGCGGAAAAGGGCCTTGCGCCTCCCCGAGAATTCAACTTGCATGACCTCGAAATGCACGCCATTCGGAGTGCCCTGCGGCACACGAGCGGGAATCGCACCAAGGCGGCAGATCTGCTAGGCATCAGTCGGCGCACCCTGCAACGAAAACTGAAAGACCTTTCGAGCGCTTCGGACGCACCCTGATCTTAAACCCGCATCATGAGTAACGCAAATAACCCTGTCTCCATCAACGCCGGCATAATCATTCGCCGCGTTCTCTTTTTCATCCTGCTGATTGGCCTTTCACTCCTCTACCTCCTCGTCACCTTTCGGGGCCTGGACTCCCCCAAGGGCATGGACCAGGCACAGATCGCACGCGAAATCGCACGCAACGAGGGCTTCACCACCAAGGTCCTGCGACCAGTCTCGATCTGGCAGAACGGTGAAGTCCGGGATGGTCAGCCAATCATCAAGGATGCCAACCGCGACACCTATCACGCACCCCTGCATCCCATCCTCCTGAGCTGGGCTCTGCGGTTCGTCGACGGAGACGACGCGGACAAGTGGCGCATGACCGAAAACGACACCGTCTACAAGCTCGATCGAGTCGTGGCGGCCACCTCGGTGATCTGTTTCCTCATCGCCATCGGGGTGAACTATCTCCTCATCTCGCGAATCTTTGACGCCAGGATCGGGGGCGTGACGGCCATGCTCATGCTGCTCTGTGATCTCAACTGGAAATTTTCCCAGACCGGGCTGCCCCAGATGTTCATGCTGCTTCTCTTTTCCTGCGCCTGCTTCTTCGCATACCGTGCGGTGGAAGCCTCAGAGAAAGGCCAGACCGCCCTCGGGCCTGCTCTCATTGCAGCCACTTTCCTCGGACTCCTCGCCCTCACCCACTGGCTGGCGATCTGGATTGTTCTGGGCTTTGCAGTCTATGCCGGATTTTTCTTCCGTCCGCGAGGAGCCGCCGGCCTCGCAGCCCTGGGATTTGTTCTCCTGCTGTCCCTCCTGCCGCTGATCAAGAACAAACAGTCCAGTGGGAGCATGGGGGGCACTTCCATCCTGGCGGTCTTCAATGGCCTCGGTACCAGCGAGGACTCCGTGATGCGCACCTACAACCTCCAGGATGCCATCCTACCCCTGCAAAACCTTCCCTTCAAGATCGTAAGAACTACCATTCTCCAGGCCGGGGATCTCTACATCAACCTCGGATCCCTCCTGACCGCACCACTCTTCTTCCTCTCCCTGCTTCATCCCTTCAAGCGAAGATCCATTGCCAATTTTCGATGGTGCATTCTCCTCATGTGGCTCTTTAGCACTATCGGAATGGCCATTTTCGGCCTCACAGCAGGCTCCGCCACCGATCCCAACCAGTTGCACGTCCTCTTCGCTCCCCTTTTCGCCGCCTACGGCCTTGCCTTTGTGGCCATCCTCTGGAGCCGGCTCAGGATTCACACCGAAATACCGCCTCTGCGTAACGCCCACTTCGTGGTCGCGATCCTGATCAGTGCCGGCCCCATGGTCCTCGACCTCCCGCGCCAGATCCGGGACGTGGGCAAGGCCGGCACGGTGCCTCCTCACTGGCCACCCTACTTTCCGCCAGTTCTCAATACCGGACTGGCCGCACAAGTCCGCGAGAACGAAATCGTCGTCACCGATCAACCCTGGGCGGTGGCCTGGTACGCTGACCGTACTGCACTCTGGCTGCCCAATCGGGTGGATGATTTCAAAAAACTCGAAAGTCTCGCTGATTCCCAGGACACGCCCTTCGCGGGTCTCATGATTTCACCCTATTCTCATAGCCGCAAGGGGCTCGAAAGCGTCTACTACGAGTACGGGGAATGGTCTCCCCTGATCCTGGACGGCTGGGCCGCCCTCTCTACCCGGAGTGGGGCAGGTGCTCTCGTAAGCCGTGATCCTGAACTCAAGGCGCTCCTCTCCCGTTATCCCAATCCAGTGCGCTTTGTCGATACCCGTCTCATCTTCTGGTCAGTGTCACCCACTGCAAATACTCCCTAGTTCATCCCTTAGGGGCCATGGCTGCCAAGAAGGCAACAGAAACCGAAGTAAGCACCTTCGAAGGTGCCATGGGGGAGCTGGAAGCCCTCGTAGAGGCCATGGAGAACGATCAACTGCCGCTGGAAGACCTGGTGGCTCACTACGAGAAAGGTGCAGGACTGCTCCGGCATTGTGAGAAGGTCCTCTCCTCCGCCAAAGAACGCATCGATTTGATCGAGGTGGGCAACTCATCTGAAAAGGATCTGGCATCCGCCCCGGAAGAAGATGATGCTTCTCCGAGTCCCGACAGCTCCCCGGCCGCCGAATCCCTCGACGATGACATCCGACTCCTCTAGTTCGCGGCCTGCTCCCGAGACCTCCCTCCTCTCTGATCTCAACGGTCCGGAGGATTTACAAGCCCTGGATGACGACCAGCTGGTACCGCTTGCGGAGGAAATCCGTGAAGTTCTCATCCGAACCCTGTCCCGCACCGGTGGCCACCTCGGACCCAACCTCGGAGTGGTGGAACTCACCATCGCGCTCCACCGCGTTTTCAACACTCCAGCCGACAAGTTTATAATGGATGTCTCCCATCAGGGTTACGTCCATAAGATGTTGACCGGTCGGGGTGGTCGGATCGAGTCCATCCGCCAGTATGAGGGACTCAATGGATTTCTCCTGCGCACCGAATCGGAACACGATTGCTACGGCGCCGGCCATGCCGGGACTGCACTCTCCGCCGCCCTCGGAATGGCTGCCGCCCGCGACCTCAAGGGAGGTGAGGAGCATGTAGTCGCAATTGCGGGTGACGCCGCCTTCACCTGTGGCCCGACTCTGGAAGCACTCAACAATATCGAGGGAACCACCAAACGATTCATCGTGATCCTCAACGACAACGAGTGGTCCATCGATAAAAACGTGGGAGCCATCGCCAAGTACTTCAATGCCCTGCAAACCAACAAGGCCTATTCAGGCGTACGCCAGAAGGCCGCTGACTTCGCCTCGAGGGTCGGCCCAGGTGTCCGGCGACTTGCTCACAAGATCGAGCGCAGTGCCAAGAACCTCCTCTTTCCCAACGTTCTTTTTGAGAAGTTTGGCGTGCGTTACTTCGGCCCCCTTGATGGACACAACCTGCCCCTTCTGGTCAGAACTTTTGATTACCTGAAGGATCAGGAGGAACCCGTCATCCTGCACATCATCACTGAAAAGGGACGAGGCTATAAACCGGCCCTTGACAAGCCCGGCAAGTTTCATGGGCTCGGCCCCTACAACGTGGAGGATGGTTCCACCCGCGGGGACGGCACGCCATCCTACTCTGAAGTCTTCGGACGCACTGTCACCAACCTGGCGAAGAAGGACGAGAAAATCGTGGCAATCACTGCCGCCATGCCCGGCGGCACCAAACTTGAGATCTTCAAGGAGGAGATCCCGGAACGTTACTTCGACGTCGGGATCGCTGAGGAACACGCCGCCCTCTTCGCCTGTGGACTGGCCACCCAGGGCCTCAAACCCTTCCTTGCCATCTACTCCACCTTCATGCAACGGGCCTACGACATGATCATACATGACATGGCCCTGCAGGAACTCCCCGTCCGACTCTGCATGGATCGCGGGGGACTCTCCGGAGACGATGGACCGACTCACCATGGACTCTTCGATATCGGCTACCTGCGCCACATCCCCAACATCGTGCACATGCAACCCATTGACGAAGACCAGTTCGTCGACATGCTCTGGACCATGGCGCACTATGAGAATGGCCCGATCGCCGTTCGCTATCCACGTGGCGCGGGCACAGGGGCTCAACCCAAGGAGAAACCCCGCCTCCTTGAGATCGGCAAGGGAGAACTCATTCACGACGGTTGCGATGTGGCCCTCATCGGTCTCGGAGCCGTCCACGATCTCGCCGTGGAAGCCAGGGCAACACTGGAAGCTCGGGGCTACTCGGCAGCCCTCGTCAACCCGCGTTTCATCAAGCCGCTGGACAAAGAACTCATCCTGGATGTAGCCAGGCGCTGCAAGGTGATCTGCACCTTCGAGGACCATGTCATCAAGAATGGATTCGGCGCGTCCGTCATCGAATGCCTCCACGACGCCAGAATCGACACCCCGGTCGAGCGGGTGGGCTGGCCGGACGAATTTGTCGAACACGGCAAAGTCGACATCCTCCGCGACAAGCACGGCATCACCTCCGATGCTGCGGTGGAGAAAGTCCTCCCCCACCTCCCCCGCAAGGCGGCTACTGCGTAGACCCGAAATGCTGGCTGCTTCCCCGTGCTCCGCTGCACCTGGCGCCATGCCTCAATCGTGGAGAAACAGGCCGGATAGTCCACCGAATGGATCCGCGTGGGAATACCATCTGCAGCGTTGGATCGCCCCTCATTTCCGCGTAACGTGCTGCTGTGCCAACCGCCGCGAAAGTCCTGATCGATGGCCCCTCGGAACTCATCTTTGACTACTCTGTCCCGAAGGAGGTGACCGCCCTCCCCGGTTGCCGCGTGCGTGTGCCCCTCCGCAACAAGTCGGCCACTGGCACCATCCTGAGTGTCGCAGAGAACGGGACCGTGGACTTTGAACTGAAGCCCATAAACTCTCTCATCGACCCCGAACCACTGATCACGGAAAAACTGATCCAACTCGCCCAGTGGATGGCAACCTATTACGGCACGCCCCTCGAACAGATCATGCGTTCGCTTCTGCCCGGCGCAGTGCGCCAGGAGACACACTCCGCCAAAACACGCCAGGTGGCCGAACTTGTGCAAATTCCCGACGAGGAGACCCTCGAAAAACTCTCCCGTCGTGCCTCACGTCAGCATGCTATTCTTCAACTACTCAAGGATTCCGGTCCCATCCCGATCACTGAGCTGGGTGGTGCTTCAGTGCGCCCCAGCGTAAAATCCCTCCAGGAAGCTGGCTACATCACTGTGAGGAACGAGGAAGTCCGCCGCGATCCCGATGCCGGGGATGAATTCCTGGAGAGCAAACCCCACAAGCTCAATGAGGGACAAGGTGCTGCCTACAAAGCCATCTGTCATGCCATCGATGCCTCCCTCGACCGTAAAACCGGAACTGAAGACCCGGCCTCCTCCCCGAAACCCATCCTTCTGCACGGGGTCACCGGGTCGGGGAAAACCGAAGTATATCTCCAGGCCGCCCAGCACTGTCTGGACCGCGGAAAATCTGTCCTTGTCCTCGTCCCCGAGATCGCTCTCACCCCCCAGACCGTTCAGCATTTCAAATCGCGCTTCTCCGCCTTGCAGGACCAGGTCGCCGTACTGCACTCGCATCTCTCGCAAGGCGAGCGCTTCGACGAGTGGCACCGCATTCGGAAGGGAGAAGCGAAAGTGGTCGTCGGCGCACGCTCCGCTATCTTCGCTCCCCTGCCCAGACCAGGCCTCATCATCGTCGATGAGGAACACGAGAATACCTACAAGCAGGAAAATCCGCCCAAATATCAGGGCCGCGACCTGGCAGTGGTGCGTGCCCATCTGGAACGCTGCCCCGTGATCCTCGGGTCGGCCACTCCGTCCCTGGAGTCCTTTCAGAATGCTCAATCCGGCAAATACGACCTGGTGGGCCTGCCCGAACGCGCAGACGGCCAATCCCTGCCGCTCATCCGTATCGTGGATATGCGAACCGAGACGCGCAAACACAAGGGCGGTCCCACCATCCTCTCTGATCGCCTCCGCATGGACATGGAGAAGAAACTGGAAGAAGGACAGCAGGTCATCCTCTTTCTCAACCGCCGCGGCTTCGCCCGCTCTCTCCAGTGTCCCAGCTGTGGTCACGTTTGCGAATGCCAGCATTGCACCGTGCCCCTCACCTACCACCGGACCGAAGAACGGTTGATCTGTCACCTCTGCGGATACCAGTCCATCGTCCCCCGCGCCTGCCCCAAATGCCAGGACCGCTCCATCCTCCTCCAGGGCTACGGAACGCAGAAAGTTGAAGAAGTTCTTCGCAAAGTATTTCCACGCTCCCGGCTGGCTCGCCTGGATGCTGATACCGCCCGCAAAAAGAATGCGGTGCGCGACATCCTGCGGGATTTCCGTGCCTGCAGGATCGACATCCTCCTTGGCACCCAGATGATCGCCAAGGGGCTCGACTTTCCCAACGTCACCCTGGCGGGCATCCTCAACGCTGACCTTTCACTTCATGCCCCCGACTTCAGGGCTGGTGAGCGCACCTTTCAACTGCTCACCCAGGTGGCGGGCCGTTCCGGGCGTGGCGAGATGGAGGGCGAAGTGGTGATCCAGACCTTCACTCCCCATTCTCCCTCCGTTCAGTTCGCGCGCCATCACGACTACGAGGGATTCGCTGACCAGGAATTTGATTTCCGTCGCCAGTTCGATTTCCCCCCCTTCAGTCACGCTGCCCTTCTCACCAGCAAGTGCAGTCACGAACGTCTGGCCGAGTTCACCCTGCAAAATCTCCACCAGCGCCTCTCCAAAGACCTTCCCTCCGGCATCGAACTCGGAGTGCCCAATCCGGCCCCCACTCCCAAGGCGCATGGCCTCTTCCGTTTCCAACTCCTCCTTAAATCGACCAACCCGCGCACCCTCTCCAGGCACGTGCAAAAGGTCCTCGCCGCCACCACGCTCCCGGAAGAGGTTACCATTGTCTTTGACATGGACGCCTACGACTTCGGTTAGGCGACACGGACGACAGTCCCTTTTTCTCTCTCCCCTTTTCGGGATTCCCCCGAAGGAATCCCTGCCTTCAACATGCAACCTGCACATCAGTCATTCCCGGTTCTTATTTAAGCAGCCCTAAGCAATGTTAATATTCTGTTAATACTCCGGCGACCTGATAGGTGGTGACTGCTCAACTGCCACCCTTGGAGCCCGGTCCGCATCCCTCGGATGCCGACCACATAATCCAGCCCTCCTTGCTCATGGACGCTACGACCGGGGAATCCGTCACCATCAACTTCTTCTGCTCCACCTGCGGGAAAATCCTGAATGGACCACCCGACAACCGCATCGCCTGTTCTTCGTGTCTTATCGGGATCCCGATCCCCACCAGTGCATCCGAAGAGTCTGGCAAGGTTCTGCATCCCGGAGACGGGGAAATCTTCAAGTTCTTCTGCGGTCACTGTGAGCAGAAATTCTCCAGCCCGGTTGGATTCGCGGGCAAGCGGTTCAATTGCCCGATCTGCTCGAAGAAGAATGTTGTCCCCGGTCCGCACTCCGTAGCTCCTGCACAGGAGATCCCATTCTCCTCTGCGGTCCCCGCACGAGATGAGTTCTTCCCGAAATTCGAATTGGAGCCCTGCGCGGCAAACCCGGCATCCGGGCAACCCGAACAATTGCTCCTCCTCGATGAGACATGCCATGCAGTTGCAGCCGCACCCCGGGGAAAGAAAATGCACGGGGAGGAGGCCAAGATGAATCCCACTTCGGCGGAAACCGACCGGAAACCAGTGCAGAACCAGGATCGTTGCCTCGACAACCCATATACGGAGGAATGCTCCAACGAGGAACTCGAATCAGTGGACACCCAACCCATTCGCATCACCCACACCGGCAATGGTGGAGATCGCACCATTCTTCCCCGGCACAGGGTCGAGGAAGAACCCCATGAACTCATTCCCATTCGCCTGGGAGAAGAGAAGGGGGCCCTGCCGCCCCCCAGAGTCAGGCAACCGGACTTCATCGCCGGAAACGGATCCGGTCTCTTCCCCGACCCTGGCCCGAAGGACGATTCCTTTGATCGCCTCTTCGGCGATGACATTGAAATCGAGAAAATCTTCCCGGGAACAGAGACACAGGTGTAGAGCAGGGATCCAAAGTGAACGATCGCCACATGTTCCGTTTTTTGACCAGTCTCTTTCTCGTCGCCTGTGCCTTCCTCACCGGCAACCCCTCTCTCCAGGCGACAGAGACCACCACGATCCGACTGGTTTCCTACAACATCAAGCACGGCCGTGGCATGGACAGCAAGGTGAACCTGAAGCGAATCGCATCAGTACTCCGCAAGATCAAGCCGGACCTGGTGGCCCTTCAGGAAATCGATCACACCTGTACTCGATCCGGAAAAGTCAATCAGGCCGCAACCCTGGGAAACCTTCTCGGCATGCATCATCGGTTCGGGAAATTCATGGACTTCCAGGGAGGCCAATACGGGCTTGCGATCCTCTCCCGCTTTCCCGTCCAGAAATCTGTTCGACATCAACTCGCCCCCGGCGCGGAACCACGCTGTGCACTGGAAGTCATGGTGCGCCCAACTCCTTCCGGTCCGCTCCTCTCCTTTGTCAGTATTCACAACGACTGGACCCGGGAACCCTTCCGGGTAGCGCAGGTAAACGACCTCATAATGGGCCTTACCGGACGCAAGCATCCCGTCATCCTGGCGGGCGACTTCAATGCCGAACCGGAGGCGGGATCGCTGGCAAAGCTCAAGGCCTCGGGCTTCACCATTCTTGCCAAGAAAAACGGCGCCAAGACCTTCCCCTCTCCGTCCCCCAGGGTCGAGATCGATTACTTCATGACGCGGGGAATCGTCTTTGGAACTCCGCCGCTCACCCACGTGCTCGATGAGCGCCTCGCCTCCGATCATCGCCCCATCGTGATGGAACTCCCCCTGCCGCAGTAACTCCCAGTCAACCGGCAAAGGCACTGACAGGCAGTCCCCGGGTTCCCACTGAGGGAAATACGAACAAGCGACCCGCCTCTTCCTCTACCTCCTCATGAGGTTGGCCCGTGGTCAGGTAAAGATCGCCGAGGTCTTCTCCCCCAAAGGCCGGCGCGGTCACTTCGCGACAGGGCAGGATGAGACGCTCAAACTCCTTGCCGTTCTGATCAAAACACACTACGCAACCTCCATGGCAAAAGGCGATCCACAGATGACCCTCAGCATCAATTGCCATGCCATCCGGAACACCGGGCACCCGTTCACAGGTTGAAAATGCCTCACGCCTGTTGTGCAGTTGGCCCGTATCCGCATCATAGTCGAATGCCAGAACGGCGAGACGTGGCGTGTCGATATAGAACATGGTGTCTCCATTCCCGGTCCACACCACCCCGTTTGAATTAGTCACTCCCCCGAAGATCTTCTTGATCTGTCGATCGGGATCGAGTCGATAGAATGCGGCGTCGCCCTGCTTCCTCGCCAGGCTGATCGAACCCGCAAAGAAACGTCCATCAGGCGAACATTTTCCATCATTGAACCGGTTCCCGGGCTTGTCAGCTTCAGGATCCCCCAGCGGAGTCAGGAGACCACTCCCCGGATCGAGAAAGGCGAAACCTGAGTCTCCCGCCATCACAAGTCCCCCGTTCCGGCGGGGCACCACCGTACCGACCCTTTCTCCAGTCTCCCACAATCTCTCCTCCCCCGAATGTGGGTCAAACGCGAGCACCCTGCATCCTTCAATATCAACGTAATAGAGGCATCCCTGCCACCAGAGTGGCCCCTCGCCCCACTGTGCACGGTATTTTCCGGCAACTTCCGCAATCACATCGCAGGGAGCCGTAAAAGCGCGGGGCTCCAGTGTCGAGAAGCTTTCTAATTGCGAGAGTCTCCCTTTCAGGCCAATCTTATTCCCAAAGACCCGCAAAACCGGCCGATTACGGCGTGTATTCTCCAGCGGTCACCCCCGTCAATGAGTTTCGTTTCCCGATCCTTCCGTAGATCCCTTCTGCTTCTCCTGGGCGGACTGCTGTTCCCTGCACTAACAGCCTCCGCTGCTGGCTGGGAGCCGGTGCGGCATGACGGCCGCGACTACGTCACTGTCCGCAGCATCAGGGACTTCTACAAATTCCAGTCCATGAAGGTGAACGGCTCGTTCCTTGAACTAGAGAACCGGGCCGTCAAGATCAGGTTCAGCATTGGCGGACAGGAAGTCTTCATGAACAACGTGAAGTTCGTGTTCAGCTTCAAGGTCATTCCTCACCAGGGACGCTACCTCGTCTCCCGTATCGACCTGGGTAAATTGGTCGATCCCGTCCTGCGCCCTTCCTACATCAAGACTTCCAATCCCTCGACACCGTCATCATCGATCCCGGTCACGGCGGCAACGACCCGGGGGCAGTCAATCAACACGGAAAAGAGGCCAACTACAATCTTGCCGTCGCCCGTATCCTGAAACAGCAACTTGAGGTTCGCCGCTTCAAGGTGATCATGACCCGGAACTCCGACCGCACCCTTTCCCTCACGGAACGTGTCGATCTCGCCAACCGCTTCCAGAATGCGATCTTCATCAGCATCCACTTCAATTCCGGAGGCCGTGGACGCGCCCAGGGCATCGAAACCTTTACCCTCTCTCCCGCCGGGGTGGCCCACTATGGACGCGGGCCGCGCCTGGATGACAACAAACTCCGCGATGGCAACACCCAGGATTCCGCCAACATCGCCCTGGCCACTGCCGTGCATAGCACCTGCCTGCTCAAGACCGAACGACCCGATCGAGGAATCCGGCGCGCCCGCTTCAGTGTTCTCACCGGGGTCAGGCATCCTGCCATCCTCCTGGAAGGCGGATTCATGAGCCACTCCTACGAGGCCCGTCTCATAGCCAACACGACCTATCAGCGCACGATCGCCAGTGCCATCGCGGATGCGGTCATGAAATACCGGTTCGCCACCATGCGCCGGCCGCAACGTTAGGACATATTGCGGATTGCAGGATCGCTCGCAGCGGAGATGTCTCGCGGTGCAGGCCCGGTGCGACGAGCGAACCGGGGCGGCTGAATTTCCACTCGCCCTGCGGAAAACGGATTCGCTACTCCATGAGTTTCCACTTCATCACAAGATGAACCGGCAGCGTTGATCATGCATGTGCACTTGATCCTGAACTATGTTCTCACCCGGAAGTGCTATGCTCCCGCAATTTCGGAATCGACGGATCAGGTTCCAGCACATGCAATCTGCAGGATGGCAAACAGACCGACTCCCCCGCCACCAGGGACGCTCATTCTTCGCCACGAGCAGGACGCCCCGCGGGAACGCAGCGCCTGTGGACACCGCTATCGACTCATCAGCAAGGGCGATCAGAATGTTGCCGCGTGGGCTCACACCGTGGATATCGATGGTGCCAGACCGCACTACCACAAGCGCACCACCGAACTCTACTACGTGCTTGAAGGGGAAGGCTCCGTGATTCTTGATGGTGAGAAACATCCGGTTCACCCCGGCACCATGATCCATATTCCTCCCGGTGTCCTCCACGGCGCAGTGGGGAAAATGCGCGTCCTGGTGGTGGGCATTCCCGACATTGATGATTCCGATGTATTCTATCCCGACTCCTAGCTCATGAAAGCGACCCACCTCATTCTCTCCGCCACTCTGACGACCCTCGTTATCGCCTCGCCTGCTTTTGCCGAAATCGACAGGAATGCGCTCCCTGAAGTGGGGAAGGGGTTCGAGATCAATTTCTTTGTCAAAGAACCCCACATCATCAACCCCTCCTCACTGTGCTTTGACAAGCGCGGACGCCTTTACGTTGGCGCCGGCCCCCAATACCGGCATCCAAAACCGGACTCGCCCACAGACTACATCAAGATTCTGATCGACGCGGACGGGGACGGCATCGCCGAGACGGTGAAGACTTTCGCCGAGGGGCTGAACTGCGTGCAATCGATGGCCTGGAAGGGCGACGAACTCTGGGTCGCCAATGCCCCGGAACTCACCGTATTGCGTGATACCGACGGCGACGATGTCGCCGACGAGTACCGGATCA
>MPMD02141614.1_pt1 | contig 11863 bp, 11 predicted proteins | sample 1617291 | NCBI WGS metagenome assembly MPMD02 (sample SAMN05944810, study PRJNA350692) | marine metagenome | biome: marine; feature: ODZ; material: water; isolation source: 120 m water sample filtered on 30 um supor filter | place: Pacific Ocean | collected 2012-04-09 | depth 120m m | reverse complement strand
ATCGCAGTCATACAGAACTGGTGGTGCTGGATCTTATAAACCTATCATATTCCGAACAAGTGGATCAGAAAGACTTCGTATAGCTTCTGATGGTAAAGTTGCTATTGGTGCTGATGCATATGGTAATGTTGCTCCTTTAGCTAAATTACATGTTTCAAGCACTGGAACTACAACAGCAATTGGCGCTGATCACGGTTATTTGAGAAGTTCTTGTCAGATTCTATGTCAATCGAGTGATAATGTTGATAATTCTAAATCTGGAATTATGTTCTCTGGAGCATTGCACTCCACTGATGGATGTAGTGCCGCTGTTGTAGCAACTCATGAAAATGTAGCAGAAAATTCTGAAACAACATCTTTAAGTTTTTATACTTCACATAATGAATCTCTAAAAGAAAGTCTCAAAATAACTTCTGCTGGTAATTTGAATATTGCTGATGGTAATTTGATAGTAGCTTCGGGTCATGGTATTGACTTCTATGATTATGGATCTGGTACTGGTGTCACTAGTAATACATTAGACGATTATGAAGAAGGTACTTGGACACCAGCAATTAATGCTGGTTCTGTTAGCACTTATAACTGGGCAACAGGAAGATATACTAAAATTGGTAACGTAGTGACAATTTGGTTTGATGTAAAATGGACTGGTGCATCTAGCATCCCAGAAGCAGGACATCTCACTGGATTACCAATAAATGCAGTAGCCAATAATCTGAAAGGTGGTTATGGTGCTCCTGTGTTTAGAGATGCTGGTGGAGTTCATTCAGATATAAGAATATACGGAAATAGTTCCTATGTCAGTGCCCCAACTTCAATAGTTATTCAAGGATATGAAAGTAATGGTAATACAGCTGCAAAAACTTTTAATTCTAGTGGAAGAGTGACAGGATGGGCACAATATTTTACTACCGAACCATAATGCTTACTAAATAGTACGCCTAAACCTGTTTAGTTCGGAGGACAATCCTAATGGCACTTACTGAAAGATTTGAAAACGACAAGATTGAAGTCGTTGGTACATACAAAGCTGTACAAGTTCGTAGAGCAGAAGTTATTGAGAAGGATGGTGTAGAAGTTGCACGTTCATTCCATAGACATGCACTCGCATGTGGAGATTTAGATGAGAGTGATGAACTGGTAGATACAGACATCAGTGGAGAAGATGATGATGTTCAAGCAATCTGTAATGCGGCATGGACACAAGCAGTTAAAGATGCATATAAAGTACACTTGATTGCAAACAAACCAGAAGCTTCTGAGTAATAAATATAGCTTCTCTTCTGAACCCCAGCAGAGTTATTCTACTGAGTCTCTGTAAATAATATAATAATAATCATAAATAATAAAAAAATACTGACAAATGTCATCACCTCTTAACAATTTTCGCAAAGTAGTTAATAAGAAAAAGATTAACGAACAGACTATTGAAGATTTGAATGGAAAGCCTGCTTATGAGGTTATTGATTTAATTAAACCTGAAAGAATGAAGGGCTCTGTTAAGGAAGATATTAAAAGAATACCTATTCAATATGGAAATGTTTATTATGTTTGTTTTATGTGGCGTGGTATGATTTATAATATGAAATTATTTTTTCCACAAATAAGAAAGCCTACTAGAAAAGATGTTGAAGTAGCTATACGCAAAGTTTATCCATCAGCTATTTTAAAATATTATGATATTTCTAGTATTCAACCAGGAGATCCATATATAAATGTAGGAAAGTAAAAGTGTAAAAAATATTATGTCTGGTGCTGATATCTATTTGGGTAATCCAAACCTTAAGAAGGCCAATACTACAATTGAGTTTACCCAAGAACAAATAGAAGAATATATTAAATGTAAAGACGATCCAATATATTTTGCCAAAACTTATATAAAAATTGTTACTCTTGACCATGGTTTACAGCCATTTAAATTATATGATTTTCAAGAGAAGTTAGTAAATAATTTTCATCAGAATAGATTTAATATTTGTAAGATGCCCAGACAGACGGGTAAATCTACTACTTGTATTGCTTATTTACTACATTATATCGTATTTAATGATAGTGTTAATGTAGGTATTCTTGCAAATAAAGCAGCAACTGCAAGAGAATTATTAGGTAGATTGCAGATTGCTTATGAGAACTTACCTAAATGGATGCAACAAGGTATACTATCTTGGAATAGGGGTTCATTGGAGTTAGAAAATGGCAGTAAGATATTGGCAGCTTCTACATCTGCGAGTGCTGTCCGAGGCATGTCGTTCAATATCCTCTTCCTCGATGAGTTCGCCTTCGTCCCTAATCACATCGCTGACTCCTTCTTTGCATCTGTTTATCCTACTATTACTTCTGGTAAAAGCACGAAAGTAATTATTGTATCAACGCCTCACGGTATGAATCATTTTTACCGTTTATGGCATGATGCTGAAAGAGGTGAAAATCAATATAAACCCACTGAAGTTCATTGGTCTGATGTTCCAGGTAGAGATGAAGTATGGAAAGAACAAACTATCGCAAACACATCTGAACAACAGTTTAAGATTGAGTTTGAGTGTGAATTTTTAGGGTCTGTTGATACTCTTATTGCTCCAAGTAAACTTAGATCTTTGGTATATGATAAACCCATAAAAACAAATGGTGGATTAGATGTTTTTATAGAACCAATAAAAGAACATGATTATGCTCTCACTGTTGATGTGGCACGAGGTGTAGGAGGGGATTATTCTGCATTTATTGTTGTAGATATAACAGAGTTTCCCCATCAATTAGTGGCAAAGTATAGGGATAATACTATTAAACCTATGTTATTCCCAAGTATAATATATGAAATTGCTAGGAGTTATAATCAAGCATTTATTCTTTGTGAGGTTAATGATGTAGGAGACCAAGTTGCTTCTATTCTTCAATATGATTTGGAGTATCAAAATCTTCTTATGTGTTCTATGAGAGGAAGAGCTGGACAGGTTGTAGGTCAAGGTTTTTCTGGTAATAAGACACAGCTTGGTGTTAAGATGTCTAAAACAGTTAAAAAGGTTGGGTCTCTTAATCTCAAGACAATGATAGAAGAAGATAAGATTATCTTTAGGGATTATGATATATTGAGTGAATTAACAACTTTTATTCAAAAGCATGGTTCATTTCAAGCGGAAGAGGGTTGTAATGATGATCTTGCTATGTGTTTAGTAATATATGCATGGTTAGTTGCACAGGATTATTTTAAAGAATTAACTGACCAGGATGTTAGAAAAAGATTATATGAAGAACAGAAGAATCAGATAGAACAAGATATGGCACCATTTGGATTTATATCTGATGGAATGGATGATACTAGTTTTGTAGATGATGATGGTGATAGATGGCATACTGATGAATATGGTGATAGGTCCCACGAGTTTTCTTATATGTGGGATTATTGATGTGGATATAGATTATCAAATAAAACTTGGTCATTTATTATTAAATACTAGGAAATGTAAGACTTGTGGAGAAGTAAAAAATCTTATTAATGATTTTTATAGGACACGTAAAAGTAGAGGTCCTGTAGCTTCTTCATTCTCATATGAATGTAAAGTTTGTACAATAAGAAGATTAGTTGATAATAGAAAAAATAAATCACCATTTGTTGATTGGTCATATCCAGATTGGTGATGTGCTTACACCCATGCTTCCCCGTGTCAAGATGCTTATTTTCATAAATATTTCTTAGATAAACGAGACTTATAGGGAGAAAAACATGGCGACTCCTCAATTATCTCCAGGCGTACTCGTCAGAGAAGTTGATTTAACAGTCGGAAGAGCAGAAAATGTTCTTGATAACATTGGAGCAATTGCAGGTCCATTTTCGATTGGACCGGTGGATGAGGCTATAGACATCCAAACGCAGCAACAATTTATTAATACATTTGGTAAGCCAATTTCTACTGATTCACAATACGAATACTGGATGGCAGCTTCTTCTTTCCTTTCTTATGGAGGAGTTCTGAAAGTAGTTAGAACTGGTGGCACTACCTTAAGAAATGGTAATGCTGGTGTCAATGCTGCTAATGAGAACCAATTGGTTATTGATAATTATGATGATTATCAATCCAATCATACTACGGATAACTCATTCACATTTGCTGCTAAAAATCCAGGAACCTGGTCAAATACATTAAAAGTTTGTGTTATTGATAATGCAACTGACCAAACTATTGGTATTACTACTACCAACCCAGGAAAATCTGGAGCAGAAGTGGGTTTTGGTGTAACTACAGCACTTACAAATGTAGTTGTAGTTGGTAATGGAAGTACTTCTGAATTTAGTGGATATCTCAAAGGTATCATTACTGGTGTTAGTACTGATGCTACTAATGGTAAGAGTACAATAGATGTAAAAATTACTTCTAGGGTATCTACAGCAGGAACAGATTATCCAATCACATATACCGAGAATGATTCTGGAAAATCATTTGAAACCACGAATACTTTGTGGTTCAAAAATACATCCGGATTAAGTTCAGCTACAGCTTCTTCTGCAACTACTGTTGTTGATTGGTATGATGCACAAACTTTAGGATTAACAAATTCTACAGTATATTGGAAGAGTGTTGCACAGAAACCATCAACTAGTAATTATTCCGATTCTAGAAGTGGTAGTAATGATTCACTTCATGTAGTTGTTATTGATGATAGTGGTGATGTAACTGGCATTCAAGGAAATATTTTAGAGAAGCATACATTCTTATCTAAAGCATCTGATTCTCTTGCTGATGGTGATTCCCCACGTAAAACATATTACAAGGATTCATTAGCATTAAATTCTGAGTATATTTACGCTGGATATAATCCATCACAGGCTGTAGATACTCAATGGAATACCGCACCATTAGCAACTGGATTCTCAACTTCATATACCGCAGTAACAACTGGAGCAGGTTTGTGGGGTCAAGAGGCTCAAGGTGTAACATTCAGTGGTATTGGAAATGTAACTTATGAATTAACAGGTGGTGTAGATTATTCCGCTAGTGGTGGAATGAAAGCAGAACTTGGTAAATTGGTAGCTTCATATGGTCTATTTTCCAATAAAGATGAAATAGATATTGATTATCTTATTATGGGTCCAGGTCTTGTAAAAGAATCTGAATCACAAGCTAAAGCAAATCATCTGATTTCATTGGCTGAAGGTAGAAAAGATTGTATAGCAACTATTTCACCTCATAGAGAAAATGTTGTTACTGTAACCAATTCAACTACACAAACAAATAATATATTAAGATTCTTTAGTCCACTTTCTTCTTCATCTTACGCTGTATTTGATAGTGGTTATAAGTATACTTATGATAGATTTAATAATGAATTCCGTTATATTCCCTGTAATGGTGATATAGCTGGTATGATGGTTAGAACTACTATAGATGCTTATCCTTGGTATTCACCAGCAGGTACATCGAGAGGTGTTCTCAATAACGCTATCAAGTTATCTTATAATCCAAATAAAGATCAAAGAGATAAACTTTACTCAGCTAGAGTTAATTCCATCGTTACCCAAAGAGGTAGTGGTATTACTTTATTTGGTGATAAAACGGCCCTTTCATACGCTTCATCTTTTGATAGAATCAATGTTAGAAGGTTGTTCCTTACAGTAGAGCAGGCACTTGAAGGTGCTGCTAATGCTCAATTGTTTGAATTAAATGATGTTAATACAAGATCAAACTTTGTTAACATTGTTGAACCTTATCTTCGTGATGTTCAAGCTAAGAGAGGAATTTATGATTTCCTAGTAGTTTGTGATGAATCAAATAATACTCCTGATGTTGTTGATAACAATGAATTCAGAGCTGATATTTTCATGAAGCCAACCAAGTCAATTAACTACATTACTCTTTCCTTTGTTGCTACCAGAACTGGTATCAGCTTCCAGGAAGTTGTAGGTACCGCTTGATTTATATCTAAAACCATAGGAGGATCTTAAAAAAAATGGCTGAAACAAAAACCCTTTCACAATTTAAATCAAAACTATCGGGTGGTGGAGCCCGATCTAATCTATTTGAAGTATCCATTCCCAGTTTCCCATCTTCAGTATTTGATGCTTGGGGTACTGGTGATGGTAGCGAGAATGGTGATTTTAAATTTTTATGTAAAGCAGCTTCACTACCATCTTCAAATATTGGAGATGTTACAGTACCTTTTAGAGGAAGACAATTACATGTAGCTGGAGATAGGACATTCGATCCTTGGTCAGTTACTATTATTAATGATGAGAATTTCAGACTGAGAACCGCTTTTGAACAGTGGGCAAATATTATGAGTAAGTTGGATGACAACACTGGTGTTGCTAATCCATCTTCTTATATGACAGATGCTTATGTTCAACAACTTGGTAGAGGAGCTACTATGAATTCTTCTACTAATGATGGTGGTCAAAGTTCTATACTTAGAACTTATAAGTTCTATGATATTTTCCCAACATCAATAAGTGCTATTGATTTAAGTTATGAACAAAGTGATACTATAGAAGACTTTACTGTTGACTTCGCTCTTCAGTACTTTACTGTTGGTAATTCACTTCAGTCTAATGCAGCTTCTCCAACAGAGACTCTAATTAGCTGATAAATACCTTTAGGTAAAATTCTAAGTAGAATATTGATATGGCACGGTTGTTTGGTTTTTCAATTGAGGATACTGAAAATAAATCACCAGGTATAGTATCTCCGGTCCCCCCTAATAATCAGGATGGGTCGGAGAATTATATTAGTTCTGGATTTTTTGGTTCGTATATAGATATTGAAGGTGTATATAAAACAGAGAATGATTTAATAAGAAGATATCGTCAAATGGCGCTTTATCCAGAATGTGATAGCGCTATTGAAGATATCGTAAATGAAGCAATTGTATCAGATACAAATGATACTCCAGTTCAAATTGAATTGTCTAATTTGAACGCTAGTGATAATATCAAAAAAACAATTAGAGAAGAATTTAAATACATTCTTGAGCTTCTTGACTTTGATAAGAAGTCTCATGAAATTTTTAGGAATTGGTATATTGACGGTAGACTTTATTACAACAAAGTAATTGATCAGAAAAATCCTCATGATGGTATTCAGGAGTTGAGGTACGTTGATGCATCGAAGATGCGTTTTATACGTCAGATGAAGAAGAAGGCCAATAGTGATAATCAGTTTGCAAATCAAGAGAATCCATCTACATATGATTTTCCTGAAATAGAAGAGTATTTTTTATATAATCCAGAAACATTTAATAAGGGTGGTGGTAGCCCTAATTGGTCTGGTTCACCTTCTGCTCAGAAGGGTGTTAGGATGAGTAGAGATTCCGTTACTTATTGTACATCGGGTCTTGTAGATAGAAATAAGGGATCAACACTTTCCTGGTTACATAAAGCAATTAAACCAATCAATCAGTTGATGATGATTGAGGATAGTCTTGTCATTTACAGACTATCAAGAGCACCAGAACGTAGAATTTTCTATATTGATGTTGGTAATCTTCCTAAGATGAAGGCAGAACAATACCTTCGTGATGTTATGAATCGTTATCGTAACAAGTTGGTGTATGATGCCAATACTGGTGAAATTAGAGATGATAAGAAATTTATGTCCATGATGGAAGATTTCTGGCTGCCACGTAGAGAAGGTGGTAGAGGAACAGAAATTACAACACTTCCGGGTGGACAAAATCTTGGTGAACTTGCTGATATTGAGTATTTCCAAAAGAAACTTTATAGATCATTGAATGTTCCTGAGTCCAGAGTAGATGGTTCTGGTGGATTTAGTCTTGGTAGGTCCTCAGAAATTATGAGGGATGAGATTAAATTTAGTAAGTTTGTTGGTAGAATGAGAAAGAGATTTTCTCATCTATTCAGTGATATTCTAAGAACACAATTACTTCTTAAGAATGTTGTAACCCCAGAAGACTGGGATATGATGTCTGATCATATTCAATATGATTTCTTATATGATAATCATTTCGCTGAAATGAAGGATTCTGAGTTAATGACTGAAAGAGTTAATTTAGCTGTTATTGCTGATCCTTATGTTGGTAGATATTATTCTGCTGATTATGTGAGGAGAAAAATTCTTCGTCAAACTGATGAGGAAATTATTGAGCAGGATAAATTGATCGCTTTAGAGATTGAAAATGGAATTACTATTGATCCATTAGCTCCTATGCCAGATATGGAAGAGGAAATGGGAGAAGATTCGATATCAAATATGCAAGATCCTGAACTAGATAACTCAGCAACAGAGATAAAGCTACCTAAAGGTGGGGAAATTTAATTCTTTTAAATTTGACTAAATAGGGGTGATGTTATTTTATTGACTATGGATGAGCTTATGGATTTGCTTGTAACAGATAAATCACCATCTCAAGCAAGTGATATGATTAAAGATATTCTTTACAATAAGAGTTCTGAGAGGATTCAATCCATCAGACCAGATGTTGCATCATCTATTTTTGATCAGGATGTTAATTTGGATGTAGATGATAGTCCAGAAGAAATTTCTGCGGATTTGGATAGTGATATCAATTTAGATTCTGGTGATGGTGGAGAGGAAGAGTAGCCCTTATAAAATTATAAATAGCTCCGTAAGTGAAACAAGATTTCTTGATTCATTATGGGCTCAATTGAGACGCTCATTTAAAATTGCTGTTAAGAATAATAGTGGTAATGTTTTTTTACAAAAAGTTCAAGTCTCAGGAGACGCCTGATGAAATTAATTAGAGAAGAAATTGAGCAAGTAGAATTTATCGTTGAGGAAAGGAACGGTAAAAAGGCTCTCTATATTGAGGGAGTTTTCTTGCAAGGAAATATTCAAAATCGTAATGGTAGAATGTATCCAATGGAAACACTTCGTAAAGAGGTGTCCAGATATAATGAATGTAATATTGAATCAGGAAGAGCTCTTGGAGAATTGGGTCATCCCGATGGTCCTACTGTTAATCTTGATAGGGTATCTCATAAAATCGTATCTTTAAAAGAGAGTGGATCGAATTTTATTGGTAAGGCTAAGATCCTTAGCACACCAATGGGTAAAATTGCTGAATCACTTATCAGTGAAGGTGTTAGACTTGGAGTTTCTTCTAGAGGAATTGGTTCTCTAAAAGCAACCCGTGAAGGTGTAAACATCGTTGGTGAAGATTTCATGCTTTCAACAGCTGCTGATATTGTAGCTGATCCTTCTGCTCCTGATGCCTTTGTTGAGGGTATTATGGAAGGAAAGGATTGGGTGTGGGATGGCGGCATTCTACGTGAAAGGATGGCAACCAAAACATACAAAACGATCAACACTTTGATTGATCAAAAACAACTTGATGAGCAGAAGTTAAATATTTTTAACAACTTCTTAAATAGTCTATAAAGGCTACTTATTATAAATAAATATAAATCATAAAAGGTTAACCGGAGAGTTCAAATGTCTCGTGGAGATTTACAAGAAATGGAGCAATCTAAAACTGCTGTGAATGCTAACGCAAAACCAGGAGATCCTATCGATACCTCCCAGGCAACTTGGGAAGATCTCGGTGGACCCACCCCTGAAAATTACAAGCCAGATGATGATTCCGCCAAACTTAAAGAGCCCAAGATCAAAACTGTAAAGGATGTGGTCAATAAAGGAGCTCAAGCAGGAGATTCGATGAAAAAAGAAGAAACTGAAGTTACCGATGAGGTAATTGAAGAGGAAGAAATTGTTTCTGAAGATTCTGTTGATACTGTTGTTGAAGAAACAGTAGAAGAAGATAATAGTGTTAACGTTGAAGAAGATGTTAACGCACTTCTAGGTGGAGAAGAACTCTCCGAAGAGTTTAGAGAGAAAGCAAAAGTTATTTTTGAAGCCGCCATTTCTTCTAAGGTTTCTGAAATTAGAGAAACCGTTGAAGCTGAATACGATAAGAAGCTTCAAGAAGAAGTTGAGGAGATGAAGGTATCTCTTCAAGAGCGTGTTGATTCATACCTTGAGTATGTTTCTGAAGAATGGATGACAGAAAATCAACTCGCTATCGAACATGGTCTCAAGACTGAGATGACCGAATCGTTCCTTGAAGGAATGAAGGGTCTTTTTGAAGAACATTATGTAACAATCCCTGAAGAAAAATATGATGTACTTGAGAGTATGGTAGAAAAACTAGATGATATGGAGACCAAACTCAATGAGCAAATTGAGAAGAACGTTGGTTTAAACAAGAGACTCGGTGAGTCTGTTGCCAGCAATATTCTTGATCAAGTTTCTGAAGGCCTAGCAGCTACACAGAAAGAGAAGCTCGCCTCACTTTCCGAAAGTGTGGAGTTTGAAAGTGAAGTAGAATATCGTGAAAAACTGGAAGTTCTTAAGGAGTCGTATTTCTCCAGATCTCCCGTAGCTAAAACATCATCCCAAGAAACCCTTTCTGAGGGTGTAGATAGTACTCCTACTCCTGTAACAGGTAGTATGGATTCTTATCTTAAGACACTTGGCGCTTTTAGCAAGTGAATTTAATATCAATTCAAACAAACACAATTATTAGGTAAACGCAAATGTTCCAATCCGAACATCTGCAGGAAAAGTGGAGTCCACTTCTCGATTATGAGGGTCTTGATCCAATCAAGGATACTCACCGTAGAGCAGTAACCGCAGTCCTGTTAGAAAACCAAGAAAAGTTCCTATCTGAGGAGCAAGCTTTTAATTCAGGTATCAACCTGATGGAAACCCCTACCAACAGCGGTAACGCAGCTGGTGCAGGTGGTGGATTTAGTGGTGGTGCAACCGCTGCTGGTCCAGTCGCTGGTTTCGATCCCGTTCTAATCTCACTGATTAGACGTTCTATGCCAAACTTGGTCGCTTATGACCTAGCTGGCGTTCAGCCGATGAACGGTCCTACTGGACTGATCTTCGCAATGCGTTCACGTTATACCGATCAGTCGGGTGCTGAAACATTCTACGATGAAGTAGATACAGCATACTCTGGCCAGAATAAGGGCTTTGACCTTACTGCAGGTATGAGCGATATCGACGCTGGTATTGGTACTACCGCTCAGAGCGGATCCAATCCTGGTGTACTAAACCCTGTTGGTAGTGCTACTTCCACGGCATATGATGTCGGTCAGGGGATGGTTACAGGTGACGCTGAGAATCTTGAAGGTACTGGCGATAACGCCTTTAACCAGATGGCATTCTCTATCGAGAAAGTCACTGTTACAGCTAAGTCCAGAGCACTGAAAGCTGAGTACAGTTTAGAACTGGCTCAAGATCTTAAGGCCATTCACGGTCTTAACGCAGAAGCAGAACTTGCTAACATTCTTTCTACTGAAATCCTCGCGGAAATCAATAGAGAAGTTATCAGAACAATCTACAAGGTTGCTGAGCAAGGCGCTGTTTCAAACACAGCTACCGCTGGTAAATTCGACCTGGATGTCGATTCCAATGGTAGATGGTCTGTTGAGAAGTTCAAAGGACTTCTATTCCAGATCGAACGAGATGCTAACGCAATCGCCCAAAGAACTCGTAGAGGAAAGGGCAACATGGTTCTGTGTTCCGCAGACGTTGCTTCCGCACTTACGATGGCTGGCATTCTGGATTATACTCCAGCACTTAACGCCAACCTGAATGTTGATGATACTGGTAATACATTTGCTGGTACGATTAACGGTAAGTTCAGAGTTTATATTGATCCTTATTCGGCTAATCTAACCTCATCTAACACTGGTGGTAATCAGTATTATGTTGTTGGTTATAAGGGTTCTAGTCCTTATGATGCTGGTCTCTTTTATTGTCCCTACGTGCCTTTACAGATGGTTCGTGCAGTTGGAGAGAATAGTTTTCAGCCAAAAATTGGATTTAAGACTAGATATGGCATGGTTGCAAACCCATTCGCCGAAGGCGCAAACGCAGGTTTGGGT
>MPMD02089493.1_pt1 | contig 11868 bp, 15 predicted proteins | sample 1617291 | NCBI WGS metagenome assembly MPMD02 (sample SAMN05944810, study PRJNA350692) | marine metagenome | biome: marine; feature: ODZ; material: water; isolation source: 120 m water sample filtered on 30 um supor filter | place: Pacific Ocean | collected 2012-04-09 | depth 120m m | reverse complement strand
GATAGATGTGACAATAGATTTAGGGTTTGACTTATACAAGAAAGAAAGAGTTAGAGTTGCAGGAGTTGATACGCCAGAGAAAAGAACAAGAAACTTAGAGGAGAAAGCACTTGGAATCGACGCAACCAACTGGCTCAAAGCAAAACTGGAATCGACTATCGCTGGTGATAATGAGTTGTCTGTTAGGACTGAACTTGTTGGCGGTGTCGGCAAATATGGTCGTCTTCTGGGGTGGTTATACGTGGGGGACAGCGAGCTGTCGCTCAACGAACAAATGATCACGGAAGGGTATGCTCACGCATATGATGGCGGCACCAAGGATATGAATCTTGAAAAACTAAGAGAAATTCGTAAAGCACATGGAACACTCATTTGAAGATAAAGAATGGTATTGCACCATGGCATTGGGAATAGATGAAGTCCGATGTCTGTATGATCACTATGATTATTCAATAAGAACCTGGCCAGGTTACCCTGCACGTCCTGCTGAAGAACAAATTCTTCTGGATATAATGAAGAAGAGAATGTTTGCCATGATGGCAGAATATAATTTTACGAAAATGTAGATAGTGGCAAAAGATAAATAGTTTTAGTCTTTATAAATTCTATAATGAAGAAAGCAGCGATTGCTTTTGGAATGCTACTGATGACCGCCCCTAGCGCAAATGCAGGCGGACTTGTTACTAAACATGCATCTAGTGTGCAATTGAATGTTGATGCAGCAATGTCTACCGTTTCCAGAGTGGGTAACAGTTACGCAATTTCAGGTAGTGGTGTAAACACCACAGATGGCACTACTGCTAACACTATATCTACTGGGACAATCACCAGTGGGATCATATCTCCTGGCAATATTGCAGCGACCCAACACACAGCAGGCAATTCATTCACCTATGCTCAGTCGTTTACTCAAGGTGATGCCATTTCAACAAGCGCACCAACTGTAGGCACGGTGGGTAACTTCTCCAGTCAGACTTCATATACTGCTGGTGCCAAAGACACCCTTGCAGGTACTGTCTTGACCAGTGGTGCCCTTACGGTGACGGCTGGTGGGGCTGGCACATCTGCGACGGGACAATTTGTGTCTGAAATCACTGTCATTGACTGAGAATAAATATGATAAATATGACTAGATTACAAGAAGCAATCGGTCTCGGATTAATTCTCGGTGCTTTACATGGGGCTGTTGCAAAGGCAGTCCCCGTAGTCCCAAATTTCACTCAGGGATCAATGACCAGCCACACAGAAACAACCAGTAAGGTAACTGAGACCATAAACAGTATGGACTACAACACGGGATATCAATATTCCGTTACTGGGTCAGGAGTTACCGCTTCAGGTAACCTAAATCCTGGTACAGGATCAAACAATGTAACTATTGATGGAGTGACTTCTTCATGGACAACGCCGACAAACAAACCGGCCTTTACTCAGACAATACCTGGCGCAGCGTTTCAGTTCACAGAAACACTAAGCGGACCAGGATTGACTCAGCAGACCATCATTCAAAGAGTGACAGACGTTACAAGCGTCAGCGATACAACAAGTATTTTTACTCAGTAATAGCACTTGCAGCGACAATATCTACCCCCTGTCAGGTTTTTGCTGAAACTATTGGCGGTGTATCCGCTACTGCTAGCCCTATTGCTAATAGTTCTGGCTCTGTCACAAACCAAGCTATCCAAGTTTTACAAGGACCATACATTACCAACACCTACGGTAACGGTATCCAATGTCAAGGACCAACGTTAAACTTCACACCCTATGTGACAGGCACAGCATCAACATCTAAACCATATGAGCCATACTATCAGGATCCTGTGTATGACATGCGAGACATAAATGAAGATGGTGTATTAGACAATCCTGGTAACATTCTCTACCATGTCCCTACTAGGACTGGACAGAAAGATAACTATAGTGTTGGTGTGGGGTTCTCTGCTACATGGTCTAAACCATTAGATAAGACACTACAGGACCAATGTAAACAAGCAGCTGCTGCTAACATCCAAATGATGCAGCAACTAACTGCTAATAAGCGTCTCGACTTTGAGATCGCTAGACTAAAAAATTGTGGAAATTTATTGAAGGAAGGTATTCGCTTTGCACCTGGTACAAAGTATGCTTCTATCTGTGCAGATGTGCAGGTTGCTAATGTAAATATATTAAAGAATCACACTCACACTATTCCCGCCCCTTCAAAATCCGAATTGCCTTATTCCTCTGACGCTGCTGACCTTGGCGCTCCTTTGAAGACTCAACCGGAGGAGTCTTCCCACGAATCGCAGCAATCTTCTTCATTACCTTCTTCACAGTCGGCTTCACCGCTTTCAAAATTAGATCAGCAAGCGGTTTTGAAAGCAGTGCAGCAGTCGTTGCAACGACAGCAATCGATGCAGTCGCCGTAACAGCACCAGCACTAGGGAGATTACCTACAACCTGATCAGGAATGGATAGTTTATCTGTTACCTGAATACATTCCTTACCAACCAGTTGATACCCAGTGACCTTCTTGTCACCCTTGATGTGTCCAACTGGTTCTTTTAATGCTTGCGCTTGTGTAGGACAGTCTACCTTTGCAGTCGCTGCACCAGTGCCTTCAGGGATCTCTGGTGTGTCATGATCTGGTTCCTCTTTAGGAGATATAGGTGGGACTGGAGTGTCATACTCAAAGTCCATCTTATTAGTATCGTAGTCAAGAGGATTGAAGTTTGGCATACCAGCATCACAGTATGTTACCACTCCATTCTCATCATCTACACCGACAGTATTAGAATTATTATTTGATTCGTGTGCCTCTACACATCCAGGCACATCTACAATAGGTACACCTACCTGCTCCGTGATAGGGACGCTAGGTGGGATTGCCGTTGGAGGATTTACAATCCAATCACGAACTTCAGGAATACGAAGATTCCCGATGTTTATATCATTTAATTGGATATCCCTGATTTCCATTAGCAATCATTAAATACTGTCCCAACTTGAGACCCTAGCTCAGACCCTGCTTTCTGTCCTAGAAGCAGTGCCCAACCACCTGCCAACCATCCAACATAGGGGATGCTAGAAACAGCAGGGACGATGATGCCAGCACTAATTGCTGTGCCTGCCATTGCACCTTGAGACCGTGCGCCAGCGTCCGCCGCTATGCACTCGACGCTTACACCTCCGATCTTTCCCGATTCACCTATTTCACCTCCCATATTTCTAGTGCCTTCCATAGTGAATTGATCACTACGATGCTCTGATCTAACTTCATTTCTGTTACCACCAAAGAAACCACTACTAGATTTGTCTAAATCTAATGATCTTTGTGACTCAAGAATAGCAGGATCATTTGCCTTGTATTCAATAGTGTATCCATCCTTACCTGCCTCAATTTTATATGAAGAGTATGGAGTGCCTCGTGGAATATTAATGGTAGGGACCTGAGTTACCTTAGGTTGCTCCGGCCTATGGATTACATAACCAAGTAAACCTATATGAGCAAATGCAAAGATCCCACCTAATGTCAGTGCAATCGCTTTGACTGGTGACTTGCTCGGCGCTTGCTCGGTAGCATATTTTTGTACTAACTCTTCTGGATTTGTCACGGGAAGTCAATCACAGGACCAGATGTGGATGGTAAGGAAGGAATAGCACCACCAGTAGCACTAGGAAGTTCTGGCATTGCAGAATCCACCATCCCAGGAAGAGCACCTGAAATTGCTTCACCAGCAGCTGCTGCTACTTGTCCTTTCACATTCTCAATAATAGAATCTCTATTAAGATATACTGCCGTGCCACCGCCAACAATACCTGCAGTTCCTACAAATGATATAACTGCTAATACATTAATTACTTTTTGCATTTTATTCTCCTTTACATTTTAAAGTTTTCTTGATCACTAGTAGTAGTAATCTTAATTGGTCCTTGTTCAATACGAAGAGTCTGAACAGGTGCAGTTTGTGATGCTGCCTCTATCAATCTCTCCATATCTGCCTTGGTTATGTTACTACCACCTCCATTTCCACTACCTTCACCAGACTTTTTAGCTGCTTGGACGCCGAAAGTTGCGAGAACCCCGGTAAAAACACTAGCTATAAATGTCGGATCTAGTTTTTGCTCTGGTATACCCAAAGCAGGAGGTAACTTGATATAGGCAAGAGTGAGAATCCCACCAGACCAGACAAGAATCCCCAGACGCACAAATGTTGATAAAATAGCGAGTTGTTCTTCTTTGTCATCTAAACCTGCCTTCAACTTACCTAACACACCAACCTTTTTAGGTTCTTCTTTCTTTACTTCTTCTGGCATTAATGATCAGCAAGGCTCTTTTATTTATCTAAAAAGTATTGTTTTTCATTATTCTTTAATATATCCCTTCTCAACAAGAAATTCTCTAGTCATTGGCGTGGGAGGGTACATTTCCCACATATTACCACCAGCACAAGCAGCAAGGGCATCCATAGTCATGTTTTCAGTACGACCTGCCCAACTTGCTTCTGCTTCCCATGGCACAGCAGACTTAGGATAGGTGCGTTCTGCCATCACTCTCCAGATCACAGGGACTTCATCCTCTGGTTTGATAATAGCAATCATACTATTCTTAATGGTGCCTGCCATACAATCCTGTGCTGCATGCCATCCTTCATGGCGCATCACCATCATCAGTGTAGCAGGACTATCCATAAAATTTCTGTTTAGAAAGAAGTTATTAGATACAGTATGGTATACACCACGATGTATAGGTGGGAAATACTTTTCGTCTGCTAGAAACACCTTAACTCCGACTGCATTAAGGGAAACAAGCATGTTGTTGAATTCGTTAGCAACAAAAGTATAAGACTCAGGATTGGGATACTGACTAGAAACATCCAAAAGACTAACGACTTCTTTGACTCCATCTGTACATTCCCCGAGTAACATACATCCCATGGAATCCATAGAGTTGTATCCTTTGATATGACCTTTAGTATGGTCTGCCATAGCAGGAGCTCCTGCTCCAAGCAAAGCACCAGCAATAATCACATTCATTAAATTCTTTTTCATTAAGTATCTCCAAGTTTTTGGATAAAGTATTCAGCGTCAACTACCACCAAAGGTTTCTCACCATTCTTTTTGATAACAACTATCGGCTCATAGTCTCCACAATTTGCAGCAGATTGCTCGTAGGCATCCCAGATATTTAGTTTCTCTACATTTTTACATTCTATACTATAAGGAAACTTTTGTCTAGCTGCTCTTGCCATAATGAGGTCTTCACCGCCAGCACCCATAGACCGAGATTCAATATCTTCTGGATGGACATTCAGTTTTTCAATCAACTGGTCTCTCACCCACTGCTGCAATCTTCTTCCTTTTGCTTTCGCAGATTGCGGTCTCATAAAAAAATACCCCCATCACTGGAGGTATTTAGTATAAGTCAATCCCACGGGTCTGGTATTTCCATTTTATTGCTTGGAGAATAAAAGCTTGTGCCAGACTGCTTGGACCTAGTTTCAGGAGTTGCCAGTGACTCTCTGGTAGGTCTGGGTCTGCCAGTGCTCTTCTTTTCCATTTGGGTATCATAGTTTAAAACCAGCGAAAGTATCTTTCTTAACATCTTGTTTAATACCACCAATTACATATGATTCCACCTCCGTCTCCTGAGGGGCGACCTGTAGACCCTTAGAGGACAGCCAGTGCTGCGTCCAAGGTAAAGGATTATTAGACATGGGAGTATCAAAAACTGGTTTAATACCAATTGCTCTCATGCGACGGTTAGCAATATACTCAACATAAGAGCTTAGTAGTTTCTCATTAAGACCAATGATGCTACCATCCTTGAAGAGATACTCTGCCCATTTCTTTTCCTCATCAACAGTGCGTTTGAATTGCTCTATCGTCCATTGTTTTTCTTCTTTCCCAATCTCAACGATGTCTGGATCGTCTCCATCACGCCATTTGTTGATGATGTTTTGAGTAAGGACAAGATGCTGGCTTTCGTCTCTGGCGATGAGAGAGATAATTTTAGCGGATCCTTCCATAATTTTGAGCTCGCCAAACGCAAACGAGCAAGCGAACGAAACATAAAATCTGATTCCTTCCAGGATGTTAACATTAACGACTGCCTTGTAGAGTTTCCTTTTGAGTTCCTTAATTTCCCACTTTGCTGTTGGAGAGTCTTTCCACCCATCCTTCCACATATTACCAGTGCCGTATAGTTGGGCAAGGTTGATGAATTCATCATATGCTTGAGTAACGCTCTTTGCTCTCTCCATAATATTAACGTCATCTAGGATAGTGTCAAACACTTCACTAGGGTCAGAGTAAATATTCTTAATAATATAAGTATAGGAGCGAGAGTGAACCATCTCCATCATCCCCCATACAGTCATAGCCCCCTCAAGCTCGGGTAGGCTAACGTAAGGGATAAAAGCTATCCCAGGACCACGCCCTTGTACAGAATCCAACATGATTTGATATTTAAGATTCGATGTGTAGATATGCTTCTGCTCTGGGCGTAGTTGTGCATAATCTGCTCTGTCCTTTTGAAGGGAAACTTCTTCAGGTCTCCAAAAATATCCAAGTTGCTGTTGAGTTAATCTCTCAAAGACAGGATACTTGTATGAATCGTAACGTTGGATGCCTAGAGGGGCACCGAAAAACATTGGTTGGTTTATTGTATCTACATGATTCGGATTGAATACCGTCATGCCATCAACTTTCGGTCTGTTGTCTTCTGAGTTTAACTTAAATCTTGCAACTGTCACAATCGTCCTCCTCGGGTGCTGTCTCTAAGATTGAGTTTAATAAATTTTCTACTGATTTTTTCTTATCTGTTTCGTCCTCCTCTCCATCTTTTTTGGCATCATATGTATTCTGATAATACGATGTCTTCCATCCATACTTATAAGTATTCAGGAAGTCTTGTGCCATAACAGAAACTGGGACTTCATTGTTTGGATAGTTTTCTGGATTATAACTCCAGTTGCCACTGATTGCTTGGTCAAAGAATTTTTGCATTACAGCAACAATATTAATATAACCATTATTAGACTCCATGTCCCAAAGTAACGTATATACGTTTTTAAGAGATGCATATTGAGGGACAATCTGCTTAAGGACTCCCTTTTTAGATTTCTTAATGGACAGGAATGCGCGAGGTGGCTCGATTCCATTGGTTGCATTTGACACAACGGAACTAGATTCCGATGGCATTTGTGCGGACAATGTTGAGTTCCGTAATCCGTGCTCGGTGATAGATGTCCTAAGAGATTCCCAATCATACTTCAACTCGTTTGCTACGATGTCATCTACGTCCCTCTTGTATGTATCAATTGGGAGAATTCCATCAGCATACTTTGTACGATTAAAGTAACCACAAGCACCTTTCTCTTTCGCCAAGTCATTAGATGACTTGAGCAAGTAGTATTGGAATGCTTCAGTAAGGTCATGGACAATCTGGGCCGCTGCTTTATCTGAATAATTCAGACCATTCTTGGCAAGGAAATGAGCAAGCCCAATATACCCTACTCCAAGACTGCGACGATTCTTAGTAGATACCTCTGCTGCTGTTACAGGGTAGTGCTGATAATCAATCAACTCATCGAGTGATCTCACCGAGAGGTCACACAACTCTTCCATTTCATCAAAGTTTTTAATCTTACCTACATTAACAGCAGACAAGATGCATAGAGCAATCTCACCCTCAGGGTCATCAATATGCTGAAGGGGATTAGTCGGTAGAGTAATCTCCTGACATAGATTAGACATAGTAACCTTGTCCTTGAATGAGGAGTGCTCATTGCAATGGTCAATATTCATTATGTAAAGACGACCAGTCTCTGCTCTCTCCTTCAAAAGGTCGAGGATGAGTTCCTGAGCATTAATTGTGGTCTTAGGGATGGACGGGGATTGCTCGTATTGTCTGTAAATATCATCAAAGCTATCAGTCCCAAAAGCATCATATAAACCAGGCACATCGTGAGGGCTGAAAAGGGTGATATCTTCATTCTTAATAAACCTCTCGTAAAACAGTTTACTGGTTTGAATCGAATAGTCAAGTTTCCTTACACGGTTGTCTTCGGTTCCTTTGTTGTTTTTGAGGACGATGATGTCCCTGATTTCTTTGTGCCAGATGGGGAAGTGGACTGTTGCGGATCCCCCACGAATCCCATTTTGCGTGCAACATCGTACAGTTGATTCAAATTTTTTAAGGAAAGGAACAACACCCGTGTGTGCAACTTCTCCACCTCTGATTTTGCTGTTGATGCCACGGATTCTGCCTGCGTTGATACCAATACCAGCCCTCTGTGCGACATAACGACCAATGGCCATATCAGAACTAAAAATACTATCCAAGGTGTCATCAGCATCAACCAAAACGCAAGACGCAAACTGCCGAAGAGCAGTTCTAACTCCTGCCAAGATTGGCGTTGGGACGTTGATTCGGTGTCGCGAAATTGCGTCGTAATATCGTTTAACATATGAAAGTCTTGTTTCTTTTGGATACTCGGCAAAGATGGTAGCAGATACCAACATATATGCATACTGCGGAGTCTCATATAGAGACCCAGTGCTACGGTCTTGCACCAAATATTTATCCACTACTTGGCGTAACCCAGCATACGTGAATAGATAATCTCTATTGTGGTCAATCCAAGAATTTAATTTGGTCCACTCTTCGTCAGAATATTTAGTTGCCAACTCTTTGTCGTAGATACCTTTTGTGATACCTTCGCAAAAATGTGCCCATAGACTAGGGATTCCATGTTTCCAATTACCACCAAAGACTTGCTTATATAAACCAAAGAGAAGCAAACGTGCAGCAACAAACTGATAATTTGGATTCTCTAAATCGATAAGGTCGCTAGCAGAGCGGACAAGAATCTCTTGAATCTCTGCAGTGGTAATACCATCATAAAATTGGATACCCGATTGAATCTCTACTTGCGACGGAGACACCCCTGCAAGACCCTCACAGGCCATCTCGACCATCGTATGAATCTTATCTAGGTTAATCGACTCTTCAGACTTGTTACGCTTTTTAACTTTGATGCCGTTACTCATATCTTCTTCCATTCGTTAAATTTAACTTTTGCTGCCAAGCCTTGGTAGGTGCTACATTCTACCATACTCTGGACATCTCGTCCACCTAGGACCATATCATTAATATCTTTTTCCTTAACATTCGATTGCCAAATGACAATCTTCTCACCTTGATTAATCGTTGCTTCATATCTCTGCACGATTTGTTTGTTTCTTGGCTCGTTGTCGTAGATAAACACACGGTCCTTATATATGTCTTTGTCGAGCGTAACATCTGCCCCACACATTGCAATAGCATTAGACAAGAAAAGAGAGTCAATTGGACCCTCTGTCACATAAATGGTGTTGTCAAATTGTATATGCTCTAGACCATATATTTTAGGATAGCGTTTATCTAATATGGTTGTGAGGTATCGAAGCTTAGAATTCTTGTCCAGTGACCTGCCTTGGTATCCATATAATTTCCCTGACTGGGATAGCAGCGGTAAAACAATTCTTGCTTCTTTAAAGTTATTTCCGTTATTTTCCCAAGCGTTGAAATCTTCTGTGTAATAGATTCTAGAGAAATGCGTCTCTGGTATTTGACGTTGTAGAAGATACGATTTAGCTGGGTGATTAATATTTAGGTCTGAGATTTTTTCAAGAGAATCTAAAACTGTACTTTGTTTCTCTTCTTTAATAAAGACTGGAGTTTTAAACTCAAATGTAGGATTAGGGACTCTACGACCTTTACCAGTCGTGCCCTCTTTGTATCTCTCCATGATGTATTGGTCATACAAACCCACACTAATGTCTTGCAAAAACTTTGCAAAACTTTTACTCACACCACAGTTATGACACTTGTAGACGTGACTGTCCTTATACAGAAAAAGGTATCCACGCGACTTATTCTTTCTCTTTTGAGAATCGCCGCAGTATGGACACCTGAAATTGTATAAACCTTTTTTCTTTTGTGAGAAGTTTGTAAGCTGAGGAGAGACCAAACTGATGTATTTGGAATCAATGAAACTCATCTATTAAGGTCAGAAGTCGTTCCCTGTATAGTAGCACCTGTTTGCTGAGATGTCAAGTTTCTCAGCAATGCCTGTCCTGGTGTGGATACTACAAAGGATATGACCGTCAGGGCACCTGCGATTGTCCACATCTTCTTCTCCATGACCCTAAGACGGTCATCGACCTTACGTATATCCCTTTCACAACCTTTCTTGATCTCATCTGATCTCCTGTTTACTTCTCTATGCACTGACTCTATTTTCTCAAACAGTACAGCATCAATTCTATCCTGCTTATCTAACTTTTCGTTATGAACAGCAAGAAGTTGACCCATCTTCACAGAGTTTTCCTGAAGAGAGTCAACTACTTTTTCCAATCTTTCTAAAATTGCCGAGTTAATATCAGACATTTATTCAGACGTTATACTGAGCGAACTGTAGAGCGTTAGCATACGTTGTAGGATTCATATTAAGGAGAGAGCAAAATTTAACTTTATTCTCGTCGTTAAGACCTTCGTATGTAGACACAATTCTCTGAGCATCGAATGCACTCATATTCTGACTAGTGCCGTCTTGGAATTTGACCTGAGCAAAGTGTGTCTCAGCATCTCTACCATAACTAGTTGCTTCACCTGCAACCTTCATCGCTTGTGCGAATACGTCCGTTGCGTTAGGACCGATGTTTTCTGAAATCATATCACCTTCCAATTCATAAGAGTTGTTTTGTTGTTTGCCAAGTTTTTTCTCTTGACTTGATGCCTTCTTCTGCTTATCTGCTGCTTTCTTTCTGAAGTCATCAAGACGTGCTTTGACAAGGGTATTCATTTCACCCTGCTTGTCTTGCATTTTCTTCTTGGCATCCTGGCGCTTCTTCTGGAGCTCCTGTCTACCCTTAAGAGTTTTTTGCTGTTTGATTTGCTTTTGTGCTTTTTCAGTGGCAGACTGTTCTGCTTCACTTAATTTCACACTAGTATTCTCTTCAGACATTTTTCCTTTCCTTTTAGTACGATTAGTTAAGATACGGTTTACAAGTTTCCGAGCACTCTTCTTGCGTCCATCAATCTTTTCGTCAGATTTCTTACGCTTAAAAAGGCTCTTCCTCTTCTTAGTATTAACGAAAACAAAAGCAGGTGGCAAAGCGAGGCCACTGCCATCTCCAGCCATCATTTCATTTAAATTAGTTTGAGACTCTTCAGACATTGGTCATCTATATCAGATTTATCTACGCCAAGCGGTAACCTATTTAGGTATTCCATAAATGCCTTTACTGTGCCCCAGTATTTACAATCTAATTTGTAAAACAAAAGTGGAGTAGCAGCATCATTAAAAGTATTATATAAAACAATAATATGGTTTAGAATCAAATGAGTTTTCAACTCTCCATGCATCTCGTAACGTCTGAGTAATCTTTTGATGTATTTGAATCTCTTCAAATCCTCTTCAAAATCATCATACGTTACGGATGTTGGATTGTTATAATTTTGTATTGCAAAAAATAACCAATTATCATCATTCAATTCATTAATTATCATATCACATTATCATGCAAATGTTAGGCTTGCACTATCAGATATTACTGTTAAAGCACCGCCAGAGTCAGAAACTCTGCAACGGAATTTAAATCCGTCAAGGTCTGCCTTAGCAGCAGCAGTGATAGTTAGAGTGTTAGTTCCACTGTCACTATAGACGCCTGCGTCTTCAATGTTTGTCCAACGTGAAGACTGAGTAGCGGTCTGGACCTGCCACTGGAATGCAAGTGTGCCAGCACCACCAGACGCTGCAACAACGAATGTGCCAGTGAATGGGTCTGCTGCGTCAGCAACATTTGAAGGTTGTGTATCAACAACGATTGCTGCAGGTGCCG
>MPMD02090566.1_pt1 | contig 11872 bp, 8 predicted proteins | sample 1617291 | NCBI WGS metagenome assembly MPMD02 (sample SAMN05944810, study PRJNA350692) | marine metagenome | biome: marine; feature: ODZ; material: water; isolation source: 120 m water sample filtered on 30 um supor filter | place: Pacific Ocean | collected 2012-04-09 | depth 120m m | reverse complement strand
GCAACTATTTCTGCTGTGTCAATAGCATTTAATTTCTCGATTGTTTCGATAAGTGCGGTCATGCCATCAGTGAATGCCATTAGCCTAGTGCCATCTAAATTTGTAAATTTTTCAAATATTCCAAGTTGTCTGTCTTGATCGTCTAAGTCTGGGCCACTAAACCAACCGTCATTTGTAGCATCACCAAAGGCTACCATTGCTTTAGCAATAGTTTCAATGCCGGCGGCCGTACTATTTAAATCTTCTTCAGATATGTCTCCCATTTTGATTAAATTATCTACTGTAGCATCTTGTATTGCAATCTTATCGGCGGCTGAAGTTTTTAATAAACTAAAGCCTGCCGCCGCGGCTCCAATTCCTGCCGCCGCCGCACCTACTGCCGCCATTGCCAACGCCAACACCCCTAATCCGGGAGCCGCGGTGAATGATGACGCACCTACCAAAAATATGGGTACTGCCGCCGCGGCTAACGCCAATCCAAGGACTATAAAGCCTTGTGCCATGTCGCCAAATTTCATTTCACCAATTGTCTTCATACCGTACGACAAGCCGAAAGCCGCGGCACTAATACTTGCCATCGCGGCCGCGAAAGCGAGCATGCCTGTAGCACCAGCACCAAATCCTGCACCTGCTTTAGCGGCTGTTTTACCTTGCCCGGCGAGTCCTTTTAATCTTGGTATTTTACCTACAACACCTGATAAAACACTACCAACTCCACTCATACCGAATGAAAACGCACCTGCAATAGCACTTTTAACTGAACTAGCAAGGAAGGCGGCGCCGATGGCGTACGTTATTGTCCGGCCGAGGTTAAAGGTTTCCGAACCATCGGGTTCGGTGTCTGTGGCAATCAGTAAATCTGCGAACCACGCAAATACCTTTGCTACTGCCTCAACAGACAATAACAGTAAGTTGAATCCTGATACTATTCTATCGATAGTGTCTTCGACGCCTTGTTCAGTCCAACTTCCAAGCCAGTTAACTACTGCATTGCCGAATCCTTCAATAATTGGTTGTATTTTTTTCTTAAGAGTTTCAGTAAAATTTTTCATTTTACCGCTGGCATCACCTGTCATGGTAAACATTACTGTTAATTTATCCTTGATTTTGGTAAGAGCATGATTAAACGATTCAAAGAGACTCTCAGATTCTTCCCATTGCTCTTGTTGTTCTTTTGTTAGTTGGTCGTATTCTTCTTGAGTTTTAATTACATTTCCTAACGTGTATGAGGATTCAGTGAATGCCGTCATTACTTTTGATAATGGAGTACCAAATGCTCCCAATAAATTATTTATGGCTCCTGCTATACCTCCTCGAAACTTCGACATTGCATTAGTAACAGCCGCCGCCCCTTGTGCTAGAGCACTAAATTCAGCATCAACGTCTCCGGCCTGTCTAATTTGGTTAATTGACAAAAACATTTGTTTACCTAACTCACCGAAGCGTTCAACAAGTACTCTTAAGGATAGTGCTTGTTCCTCATCCATATTTTTAGCACCTCTTACTAGAGCATCATTAAAGTTGCCCATTAACACCCTGGCTTTCTCGTATTGCTTTTTGTTCACCGCATCATTAATTTCAAAGATTCTACCGGCAAGGTCCGTGCCGCCAGCGGAATCTATTGTTGTTAGTGCTTCAAATAAATCTGAACCAGCATCTGTACTAAATGCAACGCCTTCCAGTGCGGCATTTAGAATAGCATTGTTTGCGCCTTGCATCATGCCTGATGCTACCATATCACCGGACATTCTCTGAATTGCTGTTGTAAAGCCTTGTGCGTCTTCACCCATTGACCCTAGCAACATTTGTATCGAAGCATTAGATGTTAATGTGTCATCTGCAGAGCCAGCAATATCATCAATACTTTTACCAAGTATTGCTGTTGCTTTTAACTGATGTGCGTATAGTTCGGCTGAACGTGCGGCTTGCTTGTTTCCGTCAAGCATATTTAGAATACCAATTTGTTTTCTTAATTTTAAATCGTCGTCTAGTGCAGAGCCTATTTGTGCAAGTGTTAAACCAAATTGTGAGCCTGCACCAGTTAACTTTTGTATTTCTGAAGTCATTGTCCAATAAGACTCTCTACCTGCTACTGCAATAACATCGGAGGCGTTTTCGAGTTTCGAGGCTACTTCTTCTGCCGTATATCCTAACATCTGTACTGATGTTCTAAACATAGCCGCATTACCCATAGGGCCGCCTATATCTAAACCAGTACCGCCACCGGAACCTCTTATATCGTCGCCTAATCCTTTAATTGCAAAATAGGCAGTAGCAACAGCCGTGCCAAACAAGCCAAGTGTAGCGGCGCCTATAGACAATGCTGACCCGAACATACCTAAAGATTTTGTAGGTGCAACAATAAGTTTATTACCACCGTCGCCGTCTTTTAAATTCCCTATTGCATTTACTAGTTCTTTGGTTTCCTTGCTGTCTTCTTTAATGCTTTCCTTTTGTCCTTTTGCGAGTTTCTCTAACTCTTCTTTAGATTTTACAGTTACACCAGCCAGAGTTTTAATAACCTCAAGCATATCGTCAAGGGTCTTTTCCTTTGCCCATTCAGGAACAGTTACTTGTTCACCGCCTATGAGTATTGTATCGTCAGCCATAATATTTATAAAGTACCATTTTATTGATGATAAATAGTTTTTGGATATTCGTGTATCATCTTATACACTATTTATCCTTTTTATTAACAGGAGTTTTAATATGGCAAAAACAAAGAATAATCCACTAGCAGGTTTTTATCGAGCACCTAAAATGTATGTAGCGATACCTACAGGTGGAAAATACTATGACGATAATGTTATAGATTGGCCAGAGTCTAATGAATTGCCTGTTTTTCCAATGACAGCAAAAGACGAAATGATCATGAAAAACCCAGACGCATTGCTTAATGGGGAAGCAGTAATACAAGTAATTACAAGTTGTGTCCCATGCGTAAAACAACCAAGAAAAATGATCAGTAATGATGTTGACACTTTACTTATTGCAATACAGGGTGCTACATACGGGGACGAAGTTAAAGTATCGGCCAAATGTACAAAGTGTGAACATGAAAATACAGGCGAAGCAAGTGTTGAAAGTTGTTTAGACGGTATGATCTCTGTAGAAGATGATTATAATTTTACTACTAGTGCTGGTTTAGAAATAACTGTCAGACCATTTTTGTATGAAAGTACAATTAAAGCCGGACTTGCTAATTTTAAAACAACACGAAGTTTACAAGCATTACAAGAAGTTGGGGACGAACTTGAGCAACTTAAAGCATTTAATGAAAACTTTATGAGTATTGCAGGACTAAACTTTGATCTAATTGTTGATAGTGTTAACAGTATTAAAGGTACTTCAGAAGATGGGGAAGACTTCCTTGTTACTAATAGTGATAGTATCAGAGAGTTTCTTGAGAATTGTGAAGCAACTGTTGGTAGTGCTATAGAGAAAAGCATCGGAGACATTAATGCCTTAGGCGTTAATAAAGAATTTAATTTACAATGTGAGGAGTGCGAAGAAGTTTACCCTGCTACTATTGCTTTTGACCCTGTAAATTTTTCCACGGCTTCTTAGCAAAAGCAGAGCCAGAGGCAGTACTTGAGTTACTTAATAGACTCCGCAAAGAAGCCGATATACTAGAAAAAAGCCTAATAGAAATTGCTGTTTATAGTGGCGGTAGTATTTCCTGGCACGAAACTCAGATGATGTCTATTAAAGAACGTGAAGTTACTGTCAAAGTTATTAACAAATATAATCAGATTAAATCAGGTAAAATTCAAGACGAATTTTAATTATCAGGTAAGAGACACTTCGTGTCTTTTCAATCTACATTCATTCGTTCGTTTCACTCACTTCATTCATTTGATTGAAAGTTTTTTTATTACTATAATCGATTTCATGCAGATTCTGAGGTCATATGAAGCCAACCTAATCGGCTTCATAAAAAAGAGACTTCATGCGAGTACATGTCGGCCATAAACGAAGACAGGTATTTTGTTTGCACTCTATTGGGCTCTGACCTTACCCGACCTGTGTCGATTTTTAATCTCAACTCGCTTCACGCATGAGAATATAGAGTATAGCAATAACTTTTCACAACTATTTAGACTTAGCAAATGTATCTCACCATTGGGTGGACATTTAAGCATCCTTTTGGGTAGTGCTAAGAATCGCATAACAACCAATGCATGGCTTACCATCTCACATCAGAATGGATTTCGCAACGGAATAATAATTGGCCCGTCAACCGTGTGTGTTGTTTGTGTATTTTAAGAGTTAGACTTTGTGTCTGAAGAGGCCATGTTTGTATTCAATAGATACTTATATACTATTAAAATTTATATAAATTTTTTTGAGTAGAACTGGCCTTAATGGCCTTTTAGGTGTTCTTTAAAATTTTGTAAACAATATCTTTAACACCAGTAATATCATCAACTACTTTGTAGGCTTTTACTTGTCCTGTGCTACCTACAATTTCATCTAATTTGTATATAAAGTCTCTGCCATATATTCTGTAGTGATCATAGTCATCTGGATTAGCATATCCCCAATCCTTTGTTTCTCTAAACATAACAGGATTAGGAACAGTAATAAAAAGCATACCATTTGTTTGTAAAATGCGGAACAATTCCTTAATAGCAACAACATCATCTTCTACATGTTCTAGCACATGGTTGCATAATATTACGTCATAACTTTTATTTTTTCGATCAATTTTTTGTATGTCTATAGAATTTGTTACGCCATATATAGATGTTTCTGATCTGCTAAACCAAGGATAAACATATTGCTCTATGAAAGGCTCGTCACTTAAATGTAGCAATGATAAATTTTTGAAGTATTGTTTGTGGTCGTCTAAAATAGTTTTTAATGCTCTATGTCTTTCTGTGCTAAAACAGTCTACACATTCTGCATTTGGGCATGTCCATTCTCGCCATTTAGGTTGTTGGAATTTTGTACTACCGCAGTAATTACACTTATTTGACATTTGATAAATGTTCTTTTAGTATTTGAGAACCGCCTATCCTAACATTTATTATTCCGTTGTAGTAATCATCTGTGAGTAAAACTTCTCTTTCAAATTGTTCTTTGGCTTCCATGTAACTAGCAATACCTCTGCTAGGGCAATAGTGTAAAATTTCTCTAATAAAATTTTCTTCACCATATTTTTCTACATCTTCTTTTAAATGATCTGAACTACCCCAATAAGTTTGCCAGTCACTTTCTTTATAGCCACGTCTTTTATTTTTGCGACCTTTTAAAGGTGGTTTAGTTGTTTTAAACTTAGCAAGTTTCTTACCAACATATTTCATACCATTCTTTTTATTGGTGATTAGATATACAAATGCTTCACAATCTTCTGGCAAGGACCATATAACTGCATTTTTATATAACCATGGACTATTCATTATGAAATGTACTCTATGTCTGTAGAGTATTCTGTAAATCCTCCGCTCTTGACCACAGTTAACACATTATTAACTCTGCCCACTAATTCTTCTTTGTGCGATATTAACATAATGTTCTTTGCTTGTTCTCTATTCATTTTCTTAAGTATTGCTAATGCATTTTCAACACCAGTAGTATCCATGCCACTATCAATAAGTTCATCAACACACATCAAATTCATAGGATGATTAAGGCTTTCAAATATATCTCTAAATGCCCAACTTAATCCAAGTATAAGTCTGTTACGTTCTCCTCTACTTAAATTGTCAAAGTCTAAATCTCTTCCATACTCAGTAATCTCTACACCTAAATCACTAGCAAATTTTACATCATGTGGCAAACCTAATTTATCTAAATAATGTGCTAGTCTGTGATTTAAGTATGAAATATTCTGATCAATAATACGTTTACGGATAAAACTATCTTTGCTAGTTAATAACTTGTACAAAAACTCTTGATGTTCTTTTAAATGTGTAACTTCATTAATAACATCAAATTCTATTTCTTGAATACCGGTTTTACGCAAAGTTTCTACTTGCTCATCGTACGGATTAATTTCATCTGCTTTTTCTTTAAGTTGTGTTTCTAGTGTTTCTAAATTATGTTTGTGTTCTAATGCACTTTCTAAGTCCTCATAAAAAGGATCTTGCAGATCAGATATTGTGCCCAGTTCTTCAAACGAAGCATTAAGATCTTTTATACGTTTTTCAACTTTTTCTTTGTATTTTACTTCTTCAGCATGTTTATTTTCTAATTCTTTTGTGTATTCTTCATGCGTATCTAAGTGTGCTGTACTTTGCTCACAAGTAGGACAAATACCTTCTTTTGCTTTAACTATGTTATTTTCTAATTCAGTAATTTTAGAGTTACTTCTATTTAAAGACGTTTCACTTCTACTTTGTTCTTTTTCTATAGCATTTGCAGATGCAGTTTGTTCTAATATTTCTGCATTGCTTTTATGTGCATTAATTTCTTCTGCAATGTCTATTTCCATAAGTGTACTAATAGAAGTAGCCATGTCTTCAAGTTTATCAGAATATGTTTTTTGCCATGCTTTACTTCTGCTAGTTATTTCATTAATATTTTTCTCAATACGTTTGTTGCTGGCTTCTATAGCATTAATTTTAATTTCTTCTTCTTTAATCTTATCTCTGCTTTCTTTCATAAGTTCTTTTAGAACTTCTGCTTTTTCACTAAGTTCAGTAATACCTAATAACTGCTCAATCATTGCACGTTGATCATTTGGCTTCATGCCTAAAAATGGTTCAGTGTATGTGTTTAATGCAATTAAATGCTTAAACATTAAATGAGGAAAGCCTATAATTTTTTCAATGTCTTTTTGTGTTTCTCTACTATCGCCTTGTTGTTCTTGATCACTTGCGTCTGTACCATCAACAAATAACTTTAATGTATTAGGACGTCTACCTCTTTCAATCCTATATTCTGTCCCATCAATTTCAAAGTCAACAGTAACAATCATTCCCTTACCGTTTGTCTTGTTAATTAAGTTATCACGTCTAATATTTGTTAAGGCTTCGCCATATAATGCATAACTTAATCCATTGATAATAGTAGTTTTGCCTGTTCCGTTCCGACTACCATCACCGCCTAGGTCTAAGTTATGTCCTATTACTAATGTTAGATTGATATTGTCAAAATTTACTGCTTGGGTTTGGGCACCAACACTCATAAAATTCTTTGCAGATATGTTTCTGATCTTAAGCATATTTTAGATTTCTATTCCGCTATAGATGTCGATAAGTTTTTGTCTATCTATTGTATGTGATTCGATTGTTTCTAATTGTGTGATAACAATTTTGTCTACACTTTCAAATTCAATCTCGCCACCTTTGTATGCTTCTTCTTCTTCTTTAATAGGTATTAATTGTAATTCTCTAACATTATATTGTTCAGCCATCTTTTCTCTAATGAAGTTTGCTTCTTCATAAGATATGCTAATGTCTAGTTTTACTCTTGCATAAGTGTATTCGTCTAAAAGTGTTTCATGGTCGTCTAACAACTCTTTTAGTGTAAACGTTTTATATTTAGGACACTCTTTCCAATTAATATATACAGGTTCTTTGTCCCATTCTAAGAACATAGCACCTCTATCAACATCACCCACGTCAGCATAGTTATGAGGGAACGCATTACCTATATAGTGTATATTATTTTTGTATTGGCGTTTATGAAAGTGTCCACTAAACACATAGTCAGGACCAGTTAACATTTCTGCTTTAAGTCCTCCGTGGTCGGGCATTTCTACTAGGGCGTTCATTTTGAAGTACGGCAACTCTAAGTGCCCAAAGAAATATTTGGCTGTACAAGCGGAAAGTGATTTCCATTCGTCGCCAACCAACCACGGAGAAATTGCAACATTATCTTGTTCAAGTGGTTCATCAACCATAACAAAGTTAGATAAGTCTCTGGCGTATTCTATACTGTTTAGATCTCTTTTGTCTCTATAATACAAATCATGGTTACCTGTTATAAAGTAAACCTTTTCAAATGCATCATTAAGTTTTTTGAGATCTTTGATAGTAGCATTCATAGTAGCAATATTAATACTTGCTCTATGGTGATGCCAATCGCCTAAGAAAATACATGTTTCAGCATTTCTTGCTTTTGCTTCAGCAATAAACCAATCTACAAATCTAGCACAGTCGCTTAGGTGTAGTCTGCTGTTTTGTTTTAGGCCGTAGTGAATATCCGTGAAACATGCGGCGTGTTTAAAAAGTTGTGACATAAATTAATCAAAGGCCCCTTCATCGCTTTTCCCTGATTCCATTGATTCACGAAGTATTCTCATTTCATCTTCGTGTTTAATTTGTCTGCTATAACTTGGTAAATGTCCTTGGTCAATTAAGATATCATCTCTAATACTCTGGTTACGTTTTTCTAAGTTAAGCACTCTAGTAAAACTATTGATAACGGCCGCTGTATAATATGCAAACGGATTATCAGACTTTGCTTCATTAAACTGTAGACCTACTTGACTTAATTGAACCAATGCTTGACCACGCATTTCGTCAACATAAGTATATCCTCTCCAATTTGCTCTATGACTAAATCTCTCAACAAGTTTTAAGAACATAGTGCCTAGTTTATTAGTAATTCTGCCTACAGACGGATTAAATTTACCATTACTTAAACTGCCTTCCCAGTGGCTTCTTGCAACTTCTTTTAGTTCACCGCCTTGAAATGCATAATGCTTGAATGCTGGAAAATTTACTTTTGCTTTAGTTTCTGCTTCATTCCTAGGATTCTTTTTTCTTCCTGGTTCCAGTGGAATGTGATCCATAGTCATAATTCTAAAAGTTACATCTTCATCTGAAATAGTATCAATATCTACTGCAAATTCTTTCTGCTTAGGTTTGTTTCGATAGTCACCGGTACCATGCTTAATCATTGCTTCTGCATAGGCTTCGCTTTGAATTCTTGATGCTTGATTTTGCTTTGCTTCTTTAATTGTTGTTTTGTTAACCTTGCTAACATCTTCAAGTATGATGTCATGCTGGAAATATTTTTCATCAGAAAGCCAACAAAAACTTAGTTTACTTTTGTGAATTTCTTTTAAGATATCCTTATTATTAAGGTAGTTCACCTTCTTAGGTTGTGCCATGTGTTCTCCAAAATTGTAAATATAAACAACTATTATACATTATACTTAACAAAAGTCAAGAAGATTCTATCAGAATTGTGAAAAATAAAAACAGTACATAATGAAGTTGATAAATACTACTTATAGGAGATACCATGGCATTATTTGATAGAACCAAAAACGCCTTTAATGGCTTATTAAATAGTAAGATTAGAGAAGCAAGTACCAGACTGGGTGATAAGAACCCAATGGCTAAAACATTTTTTGATCGTATGCTTGGCTCTGCATTTCCTGGCTACGGGTTACCAGACAATCCCAATATAGCCATAACAGAAAAAGAAATTAATAACAGAATTGGTGCTTTAATTATAGAAGCAGAAGCAATGGCCCAAGTAAGAGGAGCCCAAGCAAAGACAGATGAGACATTAAAAAAATCATATGATTGGCGAGCAAGACTTAGACCTAAAAGAGGTGGGGAAGACATGTTTTATAAAAAAACAGCGGCTGGCGACGATAGCGATTATCTTCTGAGACCCATCGAAGAATCAGGTGGAATGGTATGGCAATATACTCCAGGAATTATGTTACAAGGACAAACAACTTATGCTCAAGCACACATGCAAGGCATGAATTATCAAATTAATACATTCCAAAATAGTCAACCACCGATATTACCTATTACTGCTGACTTTACTGCAAACGACATTTACGAAGCACGATATTTGTTAGCAATTTTCACATTCTTAAGAATATGTGGTAAAGGTACATTTGGTGATGCGGCAGTTCGAGAAAGTAACTATGGTAGACCACCTCCTGTGTTGCTGTTTGAATACATGGGAGATCATATGTTTAACAAGGTACCTGTTGTTTTGACAAGTTATAACATTGCATTGCCTGAAGAAGTTGACTATGTACCTGTTACAGTAGGAACAACAGTAACACATGTACCTACTAGGACAAACATAATGCTTACCTTAGAACCAACATACACACCACAGAAACTTAGAAGGAAGTTTAACCTCGACGCACTCACAAGCGGAGAAGCATATAAGGATGGATTTATCTAATGCCTACTTATAAACAAGAAAGTTTTCTTAAAAATGCTGAATACAGAGATAGCCAATTTATGGATATTAATGTAAATGTACCTAGTATTGGCAAAAGCATCGAAGATGAAGATTATACTATTGCTCCTGAATACGAGGAAAGACCTGACAAACTAGCACAAGTGCTATACGAAAAAACAACACTATGGTGGGTGTTTGCGGCAAGGAATCCGGATATATTAAAAGATCCGCTCGGAGACTTTAAAGCAGGAACTACTATTAAGTTACCTGCGATGTCTTCTATAAAGAACATTACAGGTTAACATGGCAAATACTAATATACCTCAAATTGATGATCCGTACGTAGGCAAAGTTTACGGTAATCTTCTCGACAATTATCTTACACCAACATATAATGTTAAGTTGTATATGCTGAAAAAAGAAGAATCTGTAGCGGCGCCAGACGAAATTGCATCAATAAACTTCAAAAAGCCATCTCCAGAAAACATGATTATACTTGCACAAACAGGTGTTACAGCCACTACTATTGATGACTTAACTATCGAAGCATTACGAACAACAGAAGCACCTAATGCCATACAAATAAACTTTACAGTACACCAACCAGGTGCGGCAACATTTTTAGATCAGATGCAACTAGCACGGGCACATTTAAAGCAAGAAAATGATTATATGCCTATTGTATTTTTAGAAATACGTTTTCAAGGATATGAAGGTCCTACTTTTGGTGACAATGACGACGAAGATACTGGAGGAGAGTTTTGGCAAAGTAAGTCATATAGATGGAAACTTGCTATCACAGGTATTCAAGTAGCAATAAATAGCGAAGGTAGCCAGTATGATTTTACAGCAGTACCAACAAAAAGTATTGCATTTACAAGTCCTCTTTTTAAAATACCTACAAACTTATCTACCGTTGGTAAAACAATTACAGAACATGTAAAAAGTCTTGAAACCCAACTTAACACATATCATTCTGAAACAGCCGCTGACAACGGAGTACCAGATGAGTTTACATTTGACCTAAGCGAACTACTTGCCGGTACTGAAGCAGGTGCAGAAGGAGAAAACACATTAGCAAGTGATGAAGATGATACTACTATTGAAGGTTCGTCGACTCTGGCAAACCCTGATGGTACAGTAGACCCAGGAAGAATTCAAGACGAGACATTATTAACAAGTGCAGACCCAGAAGCAGATGATCGTAACAGGCAAATGAATGAGACTTATGCAGTTGGTGATGCTGTAACAGCCAAGCAGGCATTTGTAGATGCTCCGCTAGACGAAGGCGAAGAACCTGAGCAAGTGTTTGAAGAAGATAAAATACATATTCCAAAAGACATGACTATAGAGAAATTCTTTGCAACGTTGCTTAGTATGAACCAAGAATTTTATCATAAAATTTCTAGAAAAGTACCCATAGACGACCCGAAGGCTGAAGCAAAAACAGAACAAGCCTATGTTTATTGGTTTAAAATGGATGCAAACATAACACAATTAGGTTTTGATAAAAAACGAAACGGTTATGCACACAAAGTAGTTTACAAACCACGAATGTATAAGAGTTCTAGGCCAGACATTATTGTTGATTCAAAAGAAGCAACACCAACTAAAGAAGATTACAAAAACAGAGCAAAAGAAATATTTGAAAATGGTGGAATTCGAAAAGCATACCACTATATATTTTCAGGACTTAATGATCAAATACTAAATCTTGATATAAAATACGATACTGGTATTGCATTAATGATTCCTCCGTTAG
>MPMD02219814.1_pt1 | contig 11876 bp, 10 predicted proteins | sample 1617291 | NCBI WGS metagenome assembly MPMD02 (sample SAMN05944810, study PRJNA350692) | marine metagenome | biome: marine; feature: ODZ; material: water; isolation source: 120 m water sample filtered on 30 um supor filter | place: Pacific Ocean | collected 2012-04-09 | depth 120m m | reverse complement strand
GTCACCAGGGAAAATATTGACGAGTTTTGGGCCGAGAAAAGGAAGATGGCCGAGCTGGGCGCCCAGTAATAATGGGGGATACCCAAACACCGCTTCTCGAGGTCACGGCCCTTGAGAAACAGTTCCCCGGCGTCCGCGCGCTCCACAACGTCGATCTCACACTGAACCGGGACGAGGTGCTGGCGGTGGTCGGCGAGAACGGCGCCGGCAAAAGCACGCTGATGAAAATTCTCGCCGGCGTGCACACCTCGGACGCGGGAACCATCCGGATCGAGGGCAAGGAAACCGTGATTCATTCTGTTCGGGACGCACAGGCCTACGGCATCGCGTTGATTCACCAGGAACTGAACCTCGCCGGCAACCTCGACATCGCGGCGAACATCTTTCTCGGCAACGAGCCGCATACGGCCGGCTTCATCGATCGTGGACGAATTCATGCCGAGGCCGCCGGCCACCTGAAACGCGTTGGATTGAATTTCCCCACCGACACTCTCGTGGCGGATCTCACGATCGGCCACCAGCAGTTGGTGGAGATCGCCAAGGCGCTTTCTGTCGATGCGCGGATCATCATCATGGACGAGCCGACCTCCAGCCTCTCGCAGACTGAGACCGAGAACCTTTTTAAGGTCGTTCACGATCTGCGCTCGCAGGGGATCAGCATCATTTACATTTCCCACCGTCTGGGCGAGGTGATGGTGCTCGCGGATCGGGTCGTTGTCCTGCGCGACGGCGAAAACGCCGGTGAGTTGGCCGACAATCAGATCAGCCACAACGCCATGGTCAAGCTGATGGTGGGGCGCGACCTCTCACAATTCTACCAGCGAAATGCTACCGAACCGGGCAGCGTGGTGATTGAGGCCGAAAACCTGAGAACGCCGGCGCATCCCCGCAGCGGCTTATCCTTTTCGGTTCGTGAGGGCGAGATTGTCGGCGTCGCCGGGTTGGTTGGCGCAGGCCGCACCGAACTGCTCCAGACGCTGTTCGGGGTCACCCCGGCAGTCGGCGGAACTCTGAAGATCGACGGCAAAGTGATCCATCCCCGGACACCCCTTGAGGCAATCCAGTCCGGCATCGTCCTTGCGCCGGAGGATCGCAAACAGCACGGGCTCATTCTCGAGATGAGCGTCCGTGAGAACGCCAGCCTTCCGCGACTCCGCATGGACCAGAAAGCCGGCGCAATTGATTTCGGCGCGGAGATTGAGGTGGCCGCTGGCATGGTGGAAAAGATGGACATCAAGACGCCTGGCTTGGAGCAGGTCGTCCAGTATCTATCCGGTGGGAACCAGCAAAAGATGGTCCTCGGCAAGTGGCTCGCGATGAAACCGCGCCTACTGTTGCTCGACGAGCCGACCCGGGGGATTGACGTTGGTTCGAAACAGGAAGTCTACAGACTAATGGAGGAGTTGGCTGCCGGTGGCGTGGCGATTTTGTTTGTCTCCAGCGAGATGGAGGAGGTGCTCGGCATGGCTGACCGTGCGCTGGTCATGCACGAGGGCGTCATCACCGGCGAACTGAACCGCGACCAACTTAGTGAGGAAGCCGTAATGCAATTGGCCACCGGAAACAAGGCAGCCGCCTGACCCGATCATCATGAAAAAAAACATTCTCGGGATTTTGGGCCTGTTCATTTTCATCTTCGGCTTCACGGCGGTGAGCAATGAAAACTTCCTGAGTGCCTACAACCTCCAGAATCTGGTCAAGTGGTCCAGCCTTTACGCCATCATGGGCATCGGCGTGGCGTTCGTGATCATCACCGGCGGGATCGATCTGTCCATCGGGTCGGTGATCGGCCTCGTGGCCTCGCTCATGGCGCTCATGGTCAGGAGCGAGTGGAACCCGACTGTGGCCGTGCTTGTGTTGATCGCGCTTTCGGTCGGCATCGGCCTGGTTCACGGCCTGTTGGTCACCAAGATGAAACTGCAACCCTTCGTGGTGACGCTTTGCGGGCTGCTGTTTTATCGGGGTATTTCCCGCTGGACCACCGACAACCAGAGCATGGGCTACGGCGACACCGAGACGCTCAACTCATTTTTCAGCGGCAAGATCGCCATTGGCTCATTCGGTTTGCCCGCGCCTTTTTTCTTCCTCGTGGTCGTGGCTATTTTGGCCGGGATTTTTCTCAACTGGACCATCTGGGGGCGATACCTGCTGGCACTCGGCAACAACGAGGAAGGCGCCCGGTACAGCGGCATTGGGACCGACCGACTGAAGATCACCGCCTACGTGATCTGCTCCTTTTTAGCTGGGTTGTCAGGGTTGCTCTTCGCCTACGAATTGGACTCCGTGCAACCGGCACAGACCGGTGAGTTTTACGAACTTTATGCCATAGCGGCTGCCGTGTTGGGGGGGTGCAGCCTGCGTGGAGGGCAGGGAACCATCCTCGGCGTGATCATCGCTGCTGCGGTCATTCGCCTGCTGCGAAACTCCATCAACCTGCTCGGCATCTCCACCCACCTTGAGTACGCCATCATTGGCATGGTGATCCTTTGCGGCGTCGCCGCCGACGAGGTGATCAAGCGCGTCGTGGCCAGGCGTCGCACCGCCCAGGTAACCACCGCCAAGAAGTAGTCGGCAGGGCGTGCTGTTCCCGGCTCGCGCGGGTTATTTCACAACGGACGGTTGAGAACCGCCATCTCTGCCTTTCACCCTTTCGGTGGATTTTCGTGGGCGCGTTTGTGGATCTTTTTGTGCAGGGCCAGTAGGCGGTGCAACTCGATGATCGGTGTCTTGTGATCGTCCACCCGCAAATCGACGAACCGGTCGTTGCCTCCACCGTAGCCACCCTTTTTTCGCACCACAAGCAGGGCGGCGGATTGTCGGCCGCGTGAGTCGCCACCGGCGTCCTGCCCTGCCGTCAACGCGTCGGCCAGCCAGTCGCACAGCCCGCTCTTGGCCTTCTTCTGTGACTGCTCGAAGCTGGCGGCCATGGCGTTCACGACTTCCTTGCCGGTGAGAATGTTTCCCTGCGCGCAGAAATTGGGTTTCTCGATGTGGCCGGCCCAGTCGTGGCAACCGCTTCCAGTAAACGATGCGCTGTTGCCCCTGATATCAACGATGCCGAGTTGCCGCAAACGGCGATCTTTGTCGGCCGAGGTGAGAGCCTTGACCGTCTCTCTTGCTGTCTTGCCTTTGGCCAAGCGCTCAAGTCCCTCCGGACCGTAGGTTACGTTGGCGTACGATTGGGTGGCGATGGCGCCGACGCCGGCCTGGGCCCATGACACGACGCTGCCCACAGCGAAAAATTTGCTCTGCACCGCTACGCCGAGGTCGCCGGTCCGCGGGTCGAAACCCACGATCGAAAAGGTCGCCACCGGTTTGGTACTACGTTCCGTTTGGCCAAGCGGCTTGGCCAAGGCGGTCGGTGCGACGGCCAAGCCGGCCATCCCCTGGCTGGTGCGCTTGAGAAAGGTTCGTTGAGTGATCGCGCTCACACCGTGAGGCTAACCGCAATCCGGCGCTTGGCCAAGCGGGCGGCTTGTGTTTCGCGGGTGCGGCTTCTATCTTCCCTACGCCGATGCCCATCAAGACGCTCAAGCAGAAAATGGCCGAGGGACAGGAGGTTCGCGTGATGGCCATCAGCGCCTTTCCGAGTCCGAAGCTCATCGAAGTCGCTGGAAAGTTCGGTGATCTCGACGGGGTTTGGATCGACCAGGAACACTCCGGGCTGCCCAACCAGGATTTGGAGGTGCTGCTGTTGGCATGCCGCGCCGCCGGGCTGGATGCCTTCGCGCGGGTGGCGCCGACCGACTATGCCACCGTGATGCGCCCGATGGAGGGCGGGGCAAGCGGCATCATGATGGCGCAGGTTCGCAGCGTCGCTGAGGTTGAGCAGGCGGTGCGCTGGATGAAGTATCATCCGGTCGGTGAACGCGGCATGTTTCTGGGCAACCATGAGGCGGAGTTTGGCGCCAAGCCGGCACCGGAGCACGTCGCGGACTGCAACCGCGACCGCTGGACGTTGATCCAGATCGAGACTGCCGAGGCGGTGGAGTGCGTCGAGGGGATTACTGCAGTCGATGGCGTTGATTGTTTGTTCGTCGGTCCAAGCGATCTTTCCAACAACCTCGGCAAGCCGGGCAACCCGATGGATCCGCATGTGCTGGGAGCCATCGAGCGAATCGCTTCTGCGGCCAAGGCCAATGGCAAGCCGTGGGGCGTGCTTTCCAAGACTGAGGAATTCGCCCTCAAGTGCCGCGAGTTGGGATGCCAGTTGTTCAGCATTGCGGGCGATCTGGATTATATCAACCGGGGCATCACCGCGACCCGGGCTGCCTTCCCGAGTTTTTTCTCATGAGCATTGAAGCAAAACTAACTGAATTGGGCATCGAACTGCCGCCGCCGCCGCCGGCCGTGGCGGCGTATGAGCCGTGGATGCGCATCAGCAATCTTGTCTTTACCTCCGGCCAACTGCCATGGCGGGATGGCGAGATGGCGTACTCCGGTCGGTGCGGTGAGGAGATCACCGAGGATCAGGGCTACCAGGCGGCGCGGCAGTGCGCCATCAATGCCATTGCCCAGATCAAGGCGGCCGCCGGTGACCTTGATCGCGTGAAACGCATCGTGAAGGTGGACGGCTATGTGCACACCGCGCCCGGTTTTCGCGGCCACCCGCAGGTGCTCAACGGCGCGTCGGAACTCTTCAACACCGTCTTTGGCGAGCGCGGCCGTCACGCTCGCCTCGCGATTGGCGTTGACGAGATGCCGCTCAACGCTGCCGTGCAGATTTGTGTTATAGCGGAGATTGAGGATTATCCCGTATCCTGAATACCATGAGCTTTGCGCACTACACATTAGCAACGCGCGATGTAGTCAGAAGTCGCGAATTTTTCGCTGGGACACTAGGTTGGGAGCCGATCGAACGCCCGGACAACATAGAGATCGAAGCGGCCTGGCTTCGCATTGCACCGGGTCAGGAACTGCGTCTGCTTCACGTGCCGGATTTCGCCTCGTCGGATTTTGAGCGGGAGTACGGCCGTCACTTCGCGGTGGATTACCCGGCGGACGGCTTTGCTGAGTTGAAGGAGCGCCTGGTCGAGGGAGGCGCTGAACTAATCGAGCCTATCCGCGATCCCAACGGATATATTTTTGAGATGGTTGATGCCAACTACACTCCGGAAGTCTAATCTCCACTACCGATGCCACTTTACGAATATACCTGCGTCAAATGCCGGAAAACCAGTGAGCACTTGGTTCGTTCCAGCAGCGAATCTAGGTTGCCGGAATGTCCGCACTGTGGCTCGCGCCGGATGAAAAAGGAACTGTCGACATTTTCCGCTGCGGGCAGTGAGCCCGATCCTGTGCCACCGAGTTGCTCTGGTAATCCGGGCAACTGCGGCCGCTGCGGGTAGATCTCAAACCCGCACGACCGGGTTGTGAAGGCTGCCGATACCGGAGATTTCGATACGGATGGTGTCCTCTTCCTCGAGCGTGAAGTCATCGTCCGGCACGAGGCCGGTGCCGGTGAGCAGCGCGCAGCCGAACGGGAACACCTGCGACTGAAACATGAAGTCCCGCAACTCATCGAAGCCGCGCTTGATCTGGTTCACGCCGACAGACCCCTCGAAGACGGTCTTGCCGTTGCGCCTGATCTGTATGCTGATCTCCCACTCGCGTGCCTCCGCCTCGGTGGCGCCGACGCGCACCCACGATCCAACGGCGCAGGAGCGGTGGTACACCTTGGCCTGCGGTAGGTAGAGCAGATTTTCGCCCTCGATGTCGCGCGAACTCATGTCGTTGCCGACCGCGTAGCCGGCGATGTCGCCGCGTGAGTTTATCAGCAGAACCAGTTCCGGCTCCGGCACGCTCCATTTGGCATCGGCGCGGATGCCCACCGGTTCGCCGCTGGCAACCACCTTCTCGGGGAGCGACTTGAAGAACAGCTCCGGCCGCGCCGCGTCGTACACGCGGTCGTAGGCGGTGGCACTGAAGTCGGACTCCTCCATCCGGGCATCCTTGCTGCGAAGGTACGTGACGCCTGCGGCCCAGACTTCCTGCACCTCGATCGGGTTGAGCAGCGTCACGTCGGCGAGCGGCGTTTCGGGCAATTCGCCCAAGTTAGCCAGGCGCTGGGCCGCGTCGCCGCCCTCGAGCAGCGCGGTGATCGACTCGATATCGGCCGGCGACAAGTCGAGCAGGGCGTCGTCGCCCTTGGCCAAGCCGATGCGGACCTGATCGTCTGCGGACAGGAAACGGCAGATTCTCATGCGGGGGGGGATGGTGTGCGCTTGGGCAAGTGGGGTCAATCCCAGTCCTTTTGCCAAGCCTGCCATTGCCATCGCCGCCGAAGCGGGTTGAAGAAAAGGGCGGTCAATGTCAGGCCCATGGCGGCGATGAAAAAAAGGACTGCGTTGGGTGTGCGCCCGCCCCAGTCTTCCCACAGCAATGGGAACCCAAAGAAGGCGTAGTTCAGTCCGAAGTAAACCCACGTGCAAAACAGGAGAGCATTCCGAATGAATGCCGGGTGTTCGCCGGCCGGTTTTGCCTTTTGCGCAAACCAGGCTGCGAGGGTCACGGCTAGCAGTATCGGCAGGATAAGATAGACCAACCAACTCACGCTGGGGTTGATCGGGTCGGCCAGCGCGCGCAGTGTCTTTCCGGCGATCGGCAGCAGGGTGATGGGCAGCAGTTGCAGGTAAGGCCACCAGCGCCCGCGAACGCAGGCAACCAGCGGGATTAGCCCCATCATCAGGCCAAAGTCGTACACGCCGTCGATCCATTCGAGTTTGCTGAACTCGACCAACACAAGGAGGGGCAGGTGCACCGCCAGTAACAGGCCGATCAACCAGCCGGGCAGGGGGCTGATATCCGGCTCGGACGAAACGGCGACGAGACGGCGGTTCAACCACAGGCCGAGGCCCAGCACCGCGCCCATCACCGTGCCGAAGGTGGTCTCCATGATGTTCCACCAGTTGAAATACCGGGTGATTGATTCCATGAGATGTTTCTTCTGCCTCCAACTGGAATCAAAACGGAGTACCAATGTTTCAGGTTGAATGCCGGTTAAATGAATCGAGGGCGTTGAAAGTGAGGCGTCGAACTTGGCGCCTGACTTGTCGTTGAACTTGTCCGAATCGGCTATCGCAATGACACCGGTGCCTTTGGAGAACCGGTCTCGACCCTGGCCAGCTGTCGCATTCCATGAAGCCGGATCCACAAAAGTCCAACCATCAAACTCAGCAATCGTTTCGTTGTTTGTTTGAAGCTCGTCAATAACCTTGTGATCTTTTTTTGGACCGTGACCATCGCCGCGAGTCATCGTCCATCCACTTGGCAGGCTTGCTGTCCAGTCGGTGCCATCACCCCCAGATTCACTCTCGGAAACAAACGGTTCCAAGTCCAAGCTATCGAAATTTTCGGCGAACAAAGACTGCTGCTCGCTGGCGATCTCAATGTTGTCGATGGACCACCACCAGCTGTTGTGTCCCTGATGATCCCAGGTGATGACCATGCTCTTGGCGCCCTCGGGATTGTTTAGGGGAAACTCCCTCGCCTCATCGTATTGAGTCGGGGCCTTCGCGTTGAGTTCCACCAAAGACACAGGTTTTATTCCATCGTAGGACACGGTTATTTTACCCTGTTGCGTTCTGTTCCATCCATGGTTGGCCTGTAGCGATTGGCCAAGCGGAAAACCGAGCGCACCCCCGAGTATTCCCCACAGCGCGAGGTTTCGGGCGAGCCGATCGCCCTTGGCCAAGGTGGCGTACAGGATGCCGGTGAGCAGCGCACACCACAGCCCCCCCCAGATTTCAGGGCGGGACTTAAACTCAACGCCGGGTTCCCATTTCCAGTGATCGGAAAAATATAGGAACGGCAGCCGTTTGTTTTCCGGATCGTGCGGCGAGTTGAACAGCCACCATCCCACCACGACGGTAGTGAGCATGCCCAAGACCAGCAGAAACATCTCGAACGGCCGGTAGCGTTTGCCGCCCAGACCCAGGCCGAGAAAGAATCCGGCAAAGCCGATCCACACGCCGCCCTTGATGGCGAGGCCGAGCATGCCCCAGCGCAGGGCCGCCCAGTTGCCGATCAACGCCGTGTCATGAGACAGGCCAATTGTTTGTCCGTAGGTTATCGAGCCGCCAAAACCCATGGCGATCGTGCCCAGCGCGGCGGCGCGAATCACGTGGATCGATGAGTTGCCCGGGCAAAAGAGAAACACCAGCACGAGGCTTACCAGCACGCCGGCGATCATCGCGCCGGTCTCGTGTCCGTACTGGCCGCGAATGCCCCAGCCCATGCCGCCGGCCATTGCGGTGGTCAGCATTACCAGCCAGAGTGGCGGGTTGGGGGTGGGTCGTTCGTCGGTCATAACTCGTTGATCGTGCCGGCCATCGTGCCTCGGACGAGCTCGCCACCGATATCGTCCATGTCGTACTTCAACTGGAACTGCATCGCCTTGGCCAAGCCGGACACCTGCAACACTACCGTTTTGCCGTCCGGCTGCAACGTCGCTTTTCGGATGACAACCGGGTCGCGCCTGTTTTTATCCGGGTCACGAATCGACCAGTCCTTTGAGCCGTACTGGCTGCTCCAGAGATAGTTCCACTGCTCGAGGCTATAGCTCTGCGGATCCTCCGCCAGTTCGCGGTCGAGCTTCACGTCGAAGCCCAACTCCAGTTCGTCCGCTCGTGTGGCGTAACGGACCGGCTGCCGGAGCGCGCCACCGACAAATCGCAGCCGTTGGAAACAGCCGTCGTGCACCGCTGCCGTCTGCCAGCCGCGCAGGCCGCTCACATACAGGTGGCCGTCGTGCGGATTGAACCGCCCACGCATCACGCCTGAGAGATAGCGCCCCGGCAGTTGCAGCATCGCGCCCTGCCCGGGATGCGCCTCGTCCGGCAGGGCCACCAGCGCGGTGCAGCGACCGTACGACAGGTGAATCATTCGTTCGCCAAGTGCGCCCCATTGCCCGGGCGGCACCCACACCTGGCCTCCGGCGGAGTTGTCGAGCACTCGCGGCACAAACGCAAACGGCGGATCGTACGTCTCCGGTTTCGTGGCACGATGATGCATCGGCATGAAGCCGTAAAACCCGCCCCGCCGCATCACGTCCACCCGTGTCTCTGGCACCCAGCCGCCCTGCTGGTCGCCTACGGTGATCACGTCGCCGGGGCCGATGCCCAATCCGTTCGGGTTGCGGAATCCAGTCGCGAACACGTCCAGCTTGCCGCCGTCGGCGCTTACGCGGATCAGCGAGCCACCGTGCGGTGTGTTCTCGGAGCACTTGGTGAAATAAAAGTTGCCCTTCGAGTCGGTCTCGAGGCTGGTCGCGTACGCGTGTCCGCCGCCGGCCGTGAGCAGGTCGTTGTTGAAGCACTCGTAAAAGTCGGCCTCGCCGTCGGCGTTGAGGTCGTGTAGCCGTGTGATCTGGTCGCGGCCAATGACGTAGGCCTTGCCGTCGACCACCTTCAGGCCAAGCGGCTGAAATAGGCCGGTGGCAAAGCGGTGCCACGTCACATTCGCGAGCGTGGCGTCGAGGCCTGTGAGTCGCCACACGTCGCCATGCACGGTGCAAACCAGCGCCGAGCCGTCCGGCAAAAAATCGTGGCCGGCTGTGAACAACAGCGCATTCCACGGGTTGTCGAACGGCAGCTGGATCGTGTCGATTGCGAACGCGCCGTGCGGCTTGCCGACGACGCCCCGCGTGGTCAGCGGCGGCCACAGGCCGGGGCCGCCTTTGGCCAGGCGCGACGGCGGTTCGATGGCGGCATTCGCCTTGGCCAGCTCCACAACTGACTCCGCTTGGCCAAGCGGCGCCTGCATGATGAGCACCTTGGCCAGGCGCTTGGCTGCGCCGGGCTTCACCGTCAGCAACACGCGGTCGTTATCCACCGCCAAGCCGGCGCCTTGGCCAAGCACGACGATCCACAGCGTCTCGTCGCCGGCGGGGAGGTGGGCCACGGTCAAGCCATCGATCTCTTGCAGTACCGCAGTCGCTCCGCGCTTGGCGGCGATCAGGCCGGTCAGCGCCTTGGCCGCCTGGCCGAACTCAAGCGTGCGCATGAGAAACAGCCGGCCATCGGCATGGGCGGCCCACGGCGTCTCGAGCACCCTGGTTTCGTCGATGGTATAGCTGAGCACCACGCGATTGCCGTGCCGGTACAGGCCGCGGTACTTGGCCCAGTTGCGCGGGTGCGGGTCGGCCAGTTTGCCGCCATGCGTCCAGCCCGGCGTGATGCCGTTGGCGAACAGAATGCGGCCTTTTGGTTTTGTGCTCCCGGTCAAGCCGTATCGCCCTGAGTCAAACTCGAGGAAGCCGTCCGACCACGCCGCGCTGTAGCCGAGCAACTCGGTGTTGAAACAAACCGTGGCCTGCGACATGTCGCCGACTTTGATGGCAATGCCCTTGAGCGTGCGCCCCTGCGGCGTGTTGATGGCAGCGCTCATGAACGGCCCGACGTCGACCTGGTTCCATCGTCCGTCCGCCCAGTCCCCCTCGACCTGGTCGGCCACGGCCTTCATCGCGGTCGTCGCCGGAGTGGTTTTTCCCGCCTGGCCAAGCGCGCCCAGCGGGCAGCCAAGCAACAGTGCGGCGGCAAAAAGTTTCCATCGGACGGAAAACGAGAATTGCACGGGCAGGATGCTGCCCAAGCGAGGCGGCATGTCAAGCGGGGCTTGCGTGCTGGAGGCAACTCGCACATCTTCCCCGCCCGTGAAGAAGTACCTGACTGAGGACCTGCCAGGGCAAGCCGCCCAGTGGCTGCCGAAGATCGGTTCCGCTCTTTTGGTTCTTTTAGTTTTTTGGGTGCTTGCTGTTGTGGCGCGGAAGGTGGTTCGCAAGGCCGGCGCGGCTGCTGGGATCGACTCGAGCGTGATCAATCTGCTGGCGCGCTCCGCGCATGTCGTATTGATGGTGGTCGGACTGGTCACGGCGCTGGGCACACTGGGCATCGATGTCTCAGCGATCGTGGCCAGCCTGGGGCTGACCGGCTTCGCGGTGGGGTTTGCGCTGAAGGACTCGATCAGCAACCTGTTGTCCGGGGTGCTGATCCTGATCCACCAGCCGTTCAACGTGGGCGACTCGATCAAGGTCAAGACGTTCGAGGGACTGGTGACGGTCATCGATCTGCGCTACACGCGGCTGGAGCAGGACGGGGAAAAAATCCTTGTGCCCAATTCACTGCTGTTCACCAACCCGATCAGCATTCTGCCCGTGGCGGCGGATGAAAATTGAACAACCGTCCGCCGCTGCCTGTCACAATCGCGGGTGTTCTGCCGCCCAATCCCGGTTCCGTATTGAAAAACAACACCAAAACTGCCGTCGCCGTGTCAGCCTGCCTGCTGGCCGGGTGGGCCTTTGCTCCGGCGGGTTTGGCTGAGAAGGCGAGGTTTTACTCCTCGAAGGGCAGTGCCGCGTTCAAGAGCCGCACCAAAGACATCCAGTCCGGGGTCGGGCGGAGCAGCCTGAGCAGGGCCAAGTCGCTGAGCGGAGTCGGCACAGTCCTTTACCCCGGCAGTGCCCCGTCAATGGACGGGGCAACCTCCAAAAGATTGCTCGAGTTATTCGATAAGAAGAAGAACTGGATGTTCCAGGACTTGGGGGAAGATGACGATTCCGGCGACACGGTATATGAGTGGTCGAGGGAGAACAACCTGCTCGACGGCGAGGACGGCGGTCGGCAAAACACCTTCTTCAAGTCCCGCGGAGTGGTTCAGGATTTCCTTCGCTCGGGCGAAAAGGAGAAACGGCCCCGCAAAAAAATCGGGCGGCACGGTCAACCGGATCAGCTGCCGGGAGAGGAAGAGGAGGACGACCTGGTTGAGTCCGAGTTCGAGCTGAATCCGGATGAGTTCAAGGAGGGCGGCAATAAAAAGGAGACGTCGCTTTTCCTTGCCCGCTCGCCGTTTGCTGCCAAGACGGCACTGGCCGATTTTTC
>MPMD02445804.1_pt1 | contig 11897 bp, 8 predicted proteins | sample 1617291 | NCBI WGS metagenome assembly MPMD02 (sample SAMN05944810, study PRJNA350692) | marine metagenome | biome: marine; feature: ODZ; material: water; isolation source: 120 m water sample filtered on 30 um supor filter | place: Pacific Ocean | collected 2012-04-09 | depth 120m m | reverse complement strand
GAGACCGGCGCCCAAGGCATCCTCCGCAATCGCCAACCGGCGAGCCGAATCGGCGACCTGATCGGAAACTGTCAGATGATCCAGACGATGACCCAGGGCGTACTCACTGGAGGCCAACTCGTCGAGTGTGCCCATCAGGGGATCCGAATCGATAAGGGCATCGAATTCTGCGGGGTCCAAGGTCAACTGGACACCGACGGGCAACCCCAGGAAGAGGTTGAACTGGTCCCACTGGCGGGCAAGGCTCGCGCGCAGGGAGATCAGACGGTTCTCGGAGCCCAGCTCATCCTGTCGTGCCTGGTCCGCCTGGATGTCAGACAGTCGACCCGCAGCAGCCAGCGCCTCGTTGCGCTGGCGCAAAAGGACCAGGTCCCTGTAGTTGCGCTCCTCATTCTCGAGTTCATCTATTGCCTGCAACAGGCCATAGACGCGCCCGGCGACGTCCACCGCATAGGTGCGACGGAAGCGCTCGTAGGAACGAACCGCGTAGACGAGGTTCCGCTCAGCCTGGGTCAGGGGTTCAAGGGCAATGGCCCGGCCGGCCCCTCGCAGGAGAGGCTGGGTAATGGACATGGACAGGTTCGTCAGCTCCGTCCAGTAGTTTCCGGTGGAGACAACGCGAAACATGTTGTTTCCCAGGGTTGTCACGATGGAGGCACCGGTGCCCAGAAGACGTGAGAAGCCCAACGAGCTGTCAACGTCCGCGGTCGAGGCTTCGTCGGCAGTTCCCGACACGCTGCCGGAGGTATCTGCAAACAACTGTGTGGAGTACTGCCAGCGCTCAAGGCTCAGGTCGAGGGCACTGCGATAGAGGGTCTCGCGCTGGGATTGAACCTCGCGGCTGTTCTCAGCGGCGATTTCCAGGCACTCGACCAAGCCCAGGGGCTGACTCGTATCCCACTCCCCGCGCAGGATCCGCTGACGCAAGCTGTCAGCCGGAGGATCGATGGTGAAGGCCCCGGGCTCACCGAAGAGCTCCGCGCGCCGCTCAAGCACCATGGCGTAGACCTCCCTGTCCGCATCCGCCGCATGTACCTCTGGGGCACGGCAACCGGCAGCCGAGAGGGAGAGGAGGAGGAAGGTCGCAAGACTCAGGGTGCGGCCGTTCCGTGACCCACATAGGGGGCCTGGGGGCAATAAGGGCAAGTAGCTTCGCAAGGAATCAGGGCGCAATTGGAGGTCAATGCGGGCGATACGGTGTCGCAGTGGGGCGAAATGGTAGCACGGCCAGCAGCACCCCAACTACATCACCCGCCCTCCTAACCCACCAATCGGTACCCCTAATTCAGTTCTTGCACGGTCCTTTCATTAGCTTGGGCATCCATCTGCGGCTCTGGGAGCCGTAGATCAGGGTTGCGAGGCGCGCGCTTGCCCGGACCAATCAGCAAAAAGAGCGTGATAACGCCCTTCGTCCACGATCTTGGCGCGGCGACCGGAGGGCCAGCCCTGCTCGATCATGCTGTCCCCCACAAAAGTCCAGTGACCGACCTCCTCACCGCGCCCATTTCTCATGCGCAGAGTACGTTGGGATTCGGGCCTCCCCCGAGGCCTGGCCACACCACCCACGCAGCTCAGGGTGACGGACTCCACGCAAGCTTGAAGGGGACACACCACATCGAGGCGCATGCTACCAGGCCCGAGCCTGCGCATACGCTCCAACGCCTCCAAGGGAAAGAGGGTGCCCTCACTCGCAGAGAGGTTCAACCTCTGGACCGGGCCTCCGGCCCAACTCAACAGGTTCAGATCTGTCGCCCCACGCTGCCCCTCCATGATCCAGGTGCGACCGGTCCGGCTGGGATGTCCCCACTCGCGCCAGATGAAGCGCCGCCCGGCTCCGCGCCAGCGTTCGGACTCGAACACGCGCACACCATCGGGGTAGCACAGGTCCCGCTCCAGGAGCATCCCCCCCATCACCGCAGTCCTCCTCAATGCCATGATCCCCACGGGCTCATCGGAACCCGGGTCGGTGAGTACGAAGAACTCGCGTAGATTCTCCCGTGTCTGAATCGTCGTCCCGGGCGAACCCTCGGGTACGCCCGCATGGAGGGCCGAGGACAACAGCAGGATCCCAAGGCACTTGGGTGTCCAGAAAGAAGACATACCAGGGGAGGAATCGACCCCTGGACCCCAAACCTTGAGGTCTCCTCTGGCCCTAGCGGCCCTTATCCACGAGCCCCTTGCCGGTCAGGTGTATCCCCAGGATCACCAGGGCCCCCAGGGCTGTCAGGATCGCCCAGGGGGTGCCCCCGAGGCGCCTGCGAAGGTCCACCCATGCCAGGTGCCGAAAGCCCTCCAGGGCCGGGCTCGAGGGGCGCAGCGGCGCACTTCCGTCCACTCCGTAGAGTACTTCGGCGTCAAATGCCTCCCCCAGCCCGGCTGAGCGGTGACGCAGGATTCGCCAGTGGGCCCAAGGGGCGGCGAATCCGGAGTCCCAGTGGAGGTGTGCGAGGGTGCCCCCCTCGCTGTCGCGCATGCGCTCCCACTCCCCGTCCGGCCATTTTTGTGGGGCGGCCTGATGTGCAAGATCCAGATGAGTCGACGCACTCACCAATACTCCCGGGAGCTGAGTGAGAACCCCCAGCATGAGGAGTCCCAAGACCAGGCCGCGCCCGGCAGGCAAGCTCTGGGCATGGCGCAGGCCCAGGGCGACGGCCAGCCATAGGAAGGGCAGCGCGGGCAGGAGCAGTCGCGGGCCATAGGTCTCGCCTCCGTGCCAGGCTCGGGTCGCGACAGCACTCAGGACCGTCCCCACGAATACGCCCAAGAGGACGCGTTCGAGCAGGCGCTCTCCACGCCGACGTGTGCGAGCAATTCCCAGGGGAACCAGAAGAACCAGGGGAGCCATCCAGACAAGGCCGACCCCCGGGGAGACGAGCAGGCCCGCGAGGGCCGCGGGCCATTGAGAGAGTGGCGCGATGTCCTGGGGGCGGGGAGGGGTCCAGGAGCCGCTCTTGGCATGCTCAAACCACAACAGGATCGCGACGCCCACGAACACCGGCAGGACAACGACAATGGCGGCCGCGCGGCCGGACAGGCCACCGTCGCGCTCAGGTCCCCAAGGTGCATCGTGCAGGACGCCGTAGCCACGGGTCAGGACCACCTCCGTTGCCGCACACAGAACCAGCACTGCAGGCAACGTGTCCAACCGGGTGAGCAGTGTCAGGGCGAGGGCCAGTCCCAGGGCCGCGAGATTTCCAGCGCTCGGATACTCAAGCCGCGTCAAGCGTGAGCGGATGCGCAAGAGCAGGTGGAACGAGAGGAACAACAGGAAGGTGCACTGCACATCATCCGCACCCGTGCGCGATTGGGCCCAGGCAAATGTGGACAGGCCGTAGGCGAAGGCCGCAAACCAAGCGTGAGAGCGCTCGATCCGCAGTCGACGGGCGGCGAGAACCAGCAGCAGCGCCGTCAGGGCCGTGAGCAGGGGACCGCGCCAGGCCAGAGCCAGATGGGCAAGGTAGTCGTCGCCTGCAGCGCCATAGTATCCCCGCTGGTGATGGCGCTCCTCCAAGCCCGGAACCCAAGAGCCCACGCCACGACCGATCCAATAGAAAGGCACCCCCAGAAGAGCCTGACCCAATCCACTCTGGGCAAACCAACGCCCACGCCACTTTCCTGCTCCCTCCTGGAGCCCGGTATCGAGCCCACTGCCTGCTCCGCCAAGTGAGCCTGACAGCGGCAGGTCATGCAGGGCCCAACCCTCGCCGGTAGCCAGGGCGCGTGTGACCAGAAAATCCGCCTCACCGCGCGGCTCTTCGGGCATGCCGTTGAAGGTCAGGCTGAATAGGGCCAAGAGGATGCAGAAGACGCCGCGGGCCAATGTGCGGTCATCCTTCCGCACGGGATCGCGGGGAATGTAGGGGCTCATCAGCCATCCCCCCCGAGCTTCCCGTCCGCCTCGGCGGGCGTCCAGCACAGGAGGGATACCGTGCCCACGCGCAAGCACTCATGTGCTCCCGAGCGTGTGAGCTCTCGCTCAATGAACTGGCGAGTCTGCTCTCTGTTCTCTTCGGTGACGAGAAACACCACGGGACGTCCAAGGGTATGCAATTCCGCCAAGCGCTTGGGCGTCACGCCGTCGGACTCGTTGAACACGGCCTGGATGGCAGTGTGACGCGGTTGCCAGCGTGAGCTTGTGGGTGCGGACTCGGGCCACCGATCCACCCACAGGGGCATGTCGGCATAGAGCGTAGCCGGGTTGGGCAGAACCCGGCCTTGGGCTGTGGCGCCCACGGCGAGTACCAGAACAGGGTCCTGGTCCCGCAGGGAAAAATCTTCGCGCAGCCAACGGTAGGCCTCCGCCAGCTGACGACGCCGCGCCCCGCGAGCAGCAGCCTGTTCGGTCCGGCTGGCCAGGACAATTTTGGAGGTGGTACCGTCTCCTGGGGCCTCGGCCTCGCTCGGGAATGCGGGAGCGATCTGTTCCCCCTCCTCCAGTACCGGAACCTCGTGACGGGCCCAAGCGAGAAGGTCAACGCCGCTGCGCAAGGCGGCACGACCGCCGCCTCCAATGACGATCGTGGCCAGGATCACGGCCGCCAGACGCCACAGCCCTCGTCTGTCCCAGGCGCTCACAAGCCCTCCCGCAGCCAAGACACCCAAGACCAAGCTCGAGCAACGGCCGAGAACGGGCCCCGCCCACCGGGGGGCGACCTGGATAGCCACCATGGGCAGCAGGGCGCAGAGGAAGAACCACGCCAAGAGCAGTCGCTGATCCCGGCGCTCGGCCTCCGTTGCCGCCCCACCCCTCCTCCCCCTCGACCCGAGACCCACGCATGCCAGGAGCAGGGGCAGAGAAGCAAAGAGAGCTGAGGCCAGATTGCCGGAACCCTGTGCACCCTCCGGATGGGGTCGCAAGGCCACCCCAAAACGGCTGACCAAGAACAGTCCCGGAAGGACGGCAAGACCCAGGTAGAACAAGACCCGTTTTCGACCTGGGCGTTGAGCCACTGCCGCGCAGGCTCCCGTGGCCAGGGCGGCACAACCGCCAAGCAGCGGGTACAGGCAAAAGGCAACACCGTGGCAGAGTGCGGCCAATCCCACCCATGGCCGGCGGCCATTGCGCAGGGCGTGGGCGGAGGCGAGCCAGGCACCGAGCACGAAGACCAGCCCCAAAGCCCCCCCTTCGCCGGGCAGGAACAGGCTCCCACCAAAGTGCATCTCGTCAAAGGGGCCGAGCGGAGTGAGTGCAGCGTGCGTCGCCCGCCAAGTGTTCCCCGCAGTGCTCTCCAGACCCACTCCCGCCTCCAGGTGGCCGGTGCCAAGCCTAAGCACGCCCCAGGCGTTCCAACCAACAAGACCCAGCGCAGAGGCCAAGAGCGTGCGCCGCCACTCCTTCCACAGCGGCGCAGCCAAGAGGTAGAGCAACAGAGGAACAAGCACGACACACCAGGTTGAGAGCAGGGCTGACGCCATGGTCGGCGCCACTCGCAGCGCGCCGGCTACTGCGGCCACGAGGGCCGCAGAACCTGGGTGGTGCTCCAAGATCGTCCCAGCCAGCCATGGATTCTCCAGACCGCCCCCGCGCAGGAATCCGCGTGCGACTCCCGCTTGCCAGATCGCCCCCTCAGCCTCCATTCTGATCCCGTTCCCCTGCCCCACGAGAAGCCACGACCAGCCAGCAGCCAGCAGCAGGGAGAGAACCAACACTCCGGCGGCGGCCTTGCCAGCCGAGTCGATGCGAATGGACCTCCCCATACAACCCAACTGCAGGAGCGCCAAGAGCCCGAAGGTCACAGGCCAGCCCAGTACGGACCCCACCGTCGCGTGAGCCATGGCCCCGACCACGGCAATCAGGGGTACGGAGAGCAGGCTCGAGAAGATCAGCAATTTGAGGAGTGAGGGCTCTCGGGGGCTCCAGCGGAGCAGGATCGGAAAGCCGGCACCCAAGAAGACCACGACTGCAGCCGTCCACCGCAAGACGATGGGGTCCGCGCCACCTGCATGAGCCAACGCGGCCAAGCCTGAACAGGTGGCCACGAATTCGGCGCTCAAGGCCGTTGAACGGGGGGTCTCACCAACGCTGGGGGTCACGGGTGGGCCCTCAATCTTTGCCGCCTGCTGACAGGCTCTTGAGCCAGCGCACGATTTCCTGGCGCATGTCATCCACAACCGAGACTCGCTGCAGGGCCACATTCACATGGAGTTGCTCCAGATCTTCGACGAGAAAGAGCGCCATATGACTGCGCTGCCCCCGCAAGACGCCTTCATCAGCCAGCAGGCGGAAGTCCGTGCCGCGCAGGGTGTAGAGCCCCTGGGCGAGATCGAAGGCGATCATGGGGTGCACCTCATCCGACCCGGCGGGCGGCGCACCTTGGGGCCCGAAGAGTCCGGGTTCCCGCTGACCCCGTGGGGCCCCTCCCAACCGGGCCGGGCCGTAGAACAAGAGGGGCACGCGCAAGCGATCGTCGTCAAGCCAACGGTCGGTGGGCCAGCGACCCGACTCGGGCAGGCTCGTCCCTGAGACGCCCGCCAAGACAATACCCGTTTGATTCCACTCGCCGGGAACTGCGCGGCGAAAGCGCTCGAAGAAGTTGGCCACCCGGCCACTGAGGGTGGCCAGCCCACCATCGTACAGGGCCACCGTTTGGTACTGGCTGGACAGGGTCAGGGAGGGGGGATCCGGAGCTGTGGAAGCCTCCTTGAACTCAAAGCTGCCATCGGCCGGGCCTCGGTACTCCGGGTCCGTGAACAGAGTGGTGTAGTCCACCAACTGATCGGGACTCCCCGGCCACGCGCAGGGCGCGGGCTGAAAGGGAATCTGCGGCCCTTCCAGATGCAACCACAGGAACACCCGCGGAGCTCCTTCCCAAGTGCGGCCCTCCAACCAGTCGGCTGCGGCGGCCAAAACCTCTTCGTCCGTGTCGAGAACCTCACAGGGAGCCAACCCTCTCTCCAAACCGGAGGTCAGATGCTTACCTCCGCGGGCAATGAACCCTGCGGCCTCGAAGCCGACGGCCACCAACTCTTGCGCCATGGTTGTGACATCCGGCGAAATTTCACCGCCGGTATCCAATACCCTCGTGCGCATGGGAACAGCACCCGTCATGAGTGTGGCCAGCGAGGACTCCACGTAGGGCGAAGGGCAAAAGGCCTGAACGTAGACGGTCCCCCGAAGTGCCAGATCGTCCAAGGCCAGGCCTAGGGAGTTGACGCCTGCGGGTGCCGACGTGGTCGGACGGTCGTAAAGCAGGAACGAACAGTGGTCCGCGCGCATACCATCGACGGTGATGAGGAGCACGTGCCGGGCGGGCTCGGCCTTCGCCGAGCGGAAACCGCAAGCCCCACAGACCCCAAGGGCCGCGGCGAGAATCACGTGCGGGAGTGACAATGTCATGGGAGGCAGCAACGGCTGGAGGCGCATGATCGGGAATGCGGAGGGCCATGTCGAGCGGGTGGCATGATCACCGCGCGGAGGCTTCACGCCCTCAAGGCCCTCCAATGCCCCAGAGGGGCCGTACCCAGAACTGGAACACCAGGGTAATCAGTCCGACAGCCAGCAGATTGATCCAGACTCCCGCCCGCACCATGGCGGAAATCGGAACGCAGCGACTGGAGAAGACTACCGCGTTGGGAGGCGTGGCAACCGGCATCATGAAGGCTGCGGAGGCCGCCAAGGTAGCGGGCACCATGACCAACAAGGGGTCAAGCCCCGCGCCTACCCCCGCCGAGGCAATCACGGGCAGGAGCACGGCGGTGGTGGCCGTGTTGGAAGTCACCTCGGTCAACAGGCTCATGAACAGGGCCACACCGGGGACGATCCACCAGCTGGACCTGTCCTGCATGAGTGGAACCAGGCCCGACCCGAGGAGCTCATCCAAGCCGCTCACCTGGAACCCCTTGGCCAGACAAAACCCACCGCCCAACAGCAGCAACACTTCCCAAGGCAACTTCACCGCCGTCCTCCAGTTCATCAGGAACTTGCCACCGCCCACCGGGATCACAAAACACACCAAGGCCATGAGGGAGGCCACCGTGGCGTCGGAGATGTCGTTCTTGTGCTGTGCGTACCAACCCGGATCGCTGGCCTCGGGTCCAAGAAACAAACGCGACCAACCGCGCATCTCAATGGCACCCAAGTGCAGATCTGCACGGGTCACCCAGAGCACAGCGGTACACACAAATGCTCCGGACATGAGCCACTGGGGGCGCGTCATCGGCCCCAGAGCGGCGCGCTCCGCAGCGATCACTTCCCCTGCGCCGCTGCCGCCGCACGCAATGGGAAAGACGTGGCGGGTCAGAATCCACCAAGCACAGGGGACGAACACGACGACCAGTGGCCCCCAACCGAGAAACCACTGCCCGAAGCTGATCTTGGGTCCATCAGGGAAACGCATCTCGAACTGCCCCAGGAACTCCTGGTTGGGGGCGGTACCCACGGGGGTGCCCATCCCTCCAACGGATGCTGAGTAGGCCACACCCAGTAGGAGACACAGACCAAACGTAGACGTGCCCTTCTCCTCCCCTTCAAGGCGCGCAAGCACGGCCATCGCAATGGGCAGCATCAGGAGCGTGGTCGCGGTGTTGTTGATCCAAAGGGAGAGGAATGCGGCCGCGGCCATGAACCCCAGCACCAGACCACGCCGCGAATCCCCGACTCGAGAGATGATCCACAGGGCCATGCGTCGGTGAACACCCCACCGCTCAAGACCCAGGGCGATAATGAAAGCCCCGATAAAGAGCATCACCAGATCGCGCATGTAGACCGGAGCAACGTCACGGGCCGGCAACACCCCCAGCAGGGGAAAGAGCACCGCGGGGAGCAGTGAGGTCGCTCCGATCGGCAGAGCGACGGTGATCCAGAGGATGCCGGTCAGGGCAGTGGTAGCGGCCACTGCTCGTTGGCTGGTGTCGAGGCCAAGGCCGGGCCACCCGATGATGAACATGAAGGCCACAATGCCCAAGCCCAACCCCCACCGGCGAGCGCCGGGCCCCCCACGCTCGTCGCCCAGGTCTCCAGGAGAGCCGGGCAGAGTCAACCTGTGTCCCCCTCGTGGGTGGTGCCAGTGACCTTCTCCACCCAACGAGCGTAGTGCTCCTCCACGTGGGAAGCGGGCAGAGCCACTATCTGGGGTACGTCATAGGGATGCAGTTGACGCACCCTCTGTTCCAAGTCAGCGAGTCGCTCCTCAGGTGCCTTGAGAATAACGAGGACCTCTTCCGAGCGCTCGAGCTGGCCCTCCCATGAGTAGTGACTCGTCAGGCCGGGCAGCACTTGTGCGCATGCAGCGAGTCGCTCCCCGACCAAGGCCTTCGACAGACTGTCTGCGACCCCCTCATCGGGAACGGTCACGAGCACGACGAGCAAGGGCGATACGGAATCCATTGGAGGAGGATAGCGTCCATGAAGGCGAGACATCGAGGGGTTCGTCCATCTAGAATGTCCGGCGTCATGGGGATCCTCCACAGTTGCATCATGGGCACGCTCCCCTGGGTCCCAGAGCCCCTCATGCGCCGCCTGTCGGGTCGCTACATCGCAGGTGAATCGTTGCCTGAAGCCATGGACGTCATCAGTACCAATGCCTCCCGCGGTTTCGCAGGGGTGCTGGACATCCTGGGGGAAGGCGTTGAGGACGAAGCGGCCGCGCGGGAAGCCTTGTCGGCCTACAAGGAAGCGGCAAGTGAGCTGGGGGCGGCAGGCCTGGACTGCTACGTCTCGGTGAAACCCACCCACTTTGGGCTCTCCATCAGCCCAGGGCTTGCGCTGGATCTGTACGTCGAACTTGCCGAGCACTGTCAGGCACTGGGTCAGGCCATGCGGGTGGAGATGGAAGACCATCCGACCACGGACGCCACACTGGACCTGTTCCATTCTCTGCGCAAACAGTTCAACGACGTGGGGATCGTGCTGCAATCACGCCTACTGCGCACGCCGGATGACATAGAAGCCCTCGGAAGTGAAGTGATGGACGTGCGCATGGTCAAGGGCATCTACCTTGAACCCGAAGCTATCGCCCACTGCGAACACGGTGCCATTCAGGACGCCTTTGTCGAGTGCACAAAGCAGTTGTGGTCCGCCGGTCACCGGGTGGCATTGGCCACACACGATGGGCCACTGGCCGAACGCTGCCTGGCCGTTGCAGCCGAGTTGGGGGTCGCTTCCGACCGAGTGGAGTTCGAGGTCCTGCTCGGCGTGCAGGAAGCCCTCTGGAAGGCTTGGCAACAAGCCGGGCACAAGGTGCGGGTCTACGTACCCTATGGACCCGAGTGGCGATCCTATTCCCAACGCCGTCTAGGCAAGAACCCCGAGATCCTCGGCCACCTCATACGCAACCTGCTGCGCTGAGAGATTCTGAAACCGCTTGCTCTACTTGCCCATCTGCAGGCGACGGGCGAGCATCTCGCTGAGAACGCCGGTGGCAAGAATCTTGTCCATGGTCGCCCGATAGTCATAGGGGACCCGGTGCCAGGTGACCTGATGATCTTCCAGGACCGCATAGCAGGCCCGATTATCGTTGTCTCTGGGTTGGCCCACGGAGCCGATGTTGATGAACGCCTGCTTGCCTTCGGGAAGCGCCACTGTGTGCTCGGCGCTCCCCCCCAAACCGGCGAACTGCAGGTCCTCCCAGAAGATCCCTGGGTAGTGGGTGTGCCCGCCCAGGGCGATACCCTCGAATGACTCGAAGACCGCCCGCAACTTGTCTGGGTTCAGCATGCCGTCAGTGGAGAGAACGTACTCACGCACAGGATCCCGCGGCGAGCCGTGCACAAAAAGAAAGCGCCCCTCCCTATAAGTGAACTCCAGGTTCTGCAGCCACTTCCAACGCCCCTTGCGCTCAGAACTGCTGTACCAGCGCGGACACAGGCGGGCGCGCGTAAAATCAATCGCCCCGCGGGCATGGGGATTGAAGTCTGCCCCGCCATGAAAGAGTGCATCGTCGTGGTTGCCCATCAGGGAAACCTCCGCGTGCCCGCGCACGAGATCTACGCAGAACTCGGGCTCAGCTCCATACCCCACGATGTCGCCCAAGCAAAAAATGCGCTCGATGCCCTGCGCACGGATGTGCTCAAAGACGGCTTCAAGCGCCTCCCGATTGGAGTGCAGGTCGGAAATCAAGGCGACTTTCATGGACGACTCATGCTAGCGGTCCGAGGCCGATGCCGCACGGGGTAGACCCTCTTGAAGCCTGCCTTCCAAGTAGAGCGCGGTTACAGGAGGGCAGGTACCCGTCAATTCGTCCATAATGGCCTCTGGCTGACCGGATTCAACATCAAAGAGAACCAGGTCAGCGCGAGCACCGGGGGCCAGCGAGCCCACCTTCCCTTCCAGATCGAGGGCCCTGGCAGAGCCTCGGGTGGCCATGCCCCAGACGTCGGCGGGGGCTAGTCCCGGCTGTGCTTTCCGTAAGAGAGCCATCTCCCGGCGCATGTCCAGAGCCTTGTTGCTGGCCAGCGAATCCGTGCCCAGAGCCAGGTTGACGCCGGCACTCCTGTAGAGATCGAGGGGAAACGTATCGCGGCCGAAGAAGTGGTGTGTGCCCGGGCAGTGGACGAGGCTCACCCCCGCCGCTGCAAGGCGCTCGGGCTCGCCTGCCGCGGGATGATTGCCGTGCACCAGAGAGGTGCGCGGGCCAAGCAACCCCGCTTCATCAATCAGATCAAGACCCGGACGTAGAGGGGCGGGCCCCAGGAATTCAGCCAGTGGGCCCTCGCCGTAGAGCAGGTACTCCTGCTCCTCGGGACTCTCCGCCCAGTGAATCGTAATCGGCAGACAGCCTGCCTCCGACAACTCTCCCAATTCTGTGAAGAGGTCCGGGCTGACGCTGAAGGGAGCGTGTGGAGAAACTGCTGACGGGAGGGCCGTGGCACCCAGCTGCTCGCGTAGGTCTGCAACCGCCCCATGGGTACGGGCGACATCCCCGGCGTCCAAGCACTCGTGATAGAGACGCACGGCCATG
>MPMD02448642.1_pt1 | contig 11905 bp, 7 predicted proteins | sample 1617291 | NCBI WGS metagenome assembly MPMD02 (sample SAMN05944810, study PRJNA350692) | marine metagenome | biome: marine; feature: ODZ; material: water; isolation source: 120 m water sample filtered on 30 um supor filter | place: Pacific Ocean | collected 2012-04-09 | depth 120m m | reverse complement strand
GACACAGTGGACTCCATCTAGGCGTGTGTTGATTGGCTGCTGTGGCCCAAAATTCCCGCCTCCCAGGTTCTCGTACCAAGCGACCGTGTCGTTGGTCCCACCTGCCGATAGCACATCTGCGTCTCCATCTCCATCAAGGTCAGCGGCGTAAACCGAATAAGCGGACCCTGCGGTTGTATCGTCGATCACCTGCTGCGGCCCAAAGTCCTGGCCAGCAGCTAGAGAGACACAGAGACCGAGAGGAGCGAACGACAACAGGCAGGTTGAGATCTTCATGAGGGGAACCGTCATCTGGCTAGAGAAAGAGCAGGCACATGCCCACCGATAACCAAGAGCACCCCGAATCACAATTAGGACCGTAATTCCGGTGGTTTTTGGCAGTCGCAGTATCGCACATCCCCCCCAAAGCCGCACCGCTGGGCTGGGGGAGGGGGCCTCTGGGACACCGACGGACAGAACGTGCCCCTCAGGTCCTCGGGGTACGGCACCCGAGAGGGTGCAGCGTCGTCCTCCCAAGCCCTGAACATGCAGGCCCAACCGTCCGTCCTTTGAGGCCACCAGAGCCCAAACCCGATCCCTCTCGATTTCCCCCTAGGAACTTTCGGGCCGGGCGGTTGGAATGCCGCCATGGACTCATTCACACCCACCGCCGCTGATCGCTTCTCCTTTGGACTCTGGACCGTGGGCAACCCCGGCGGGGATCCCTTCGGAGGACCCACCCGACCGACCCAGGACCCCTGCCACCTGGTGCGCAAGCTGGCCGAGTGCGGCGCCTGGGGCGTCAACCTGCACGACAACGACCTCGTCCCCTTCGGGGCCAGCGCCGCCGAGCGCGATGACATCGTGTCGGGCTTCAAGCGCACCCTCGACGAGACCGGCATCGTCGTGCCCATGGCCACCACCAACCTGTTCAGCCACCCGATCTTCAAGGACGGTGCCTTCACCTCCAACGACCCCAAGGTGCGCGCCTTCGCCATCAAGAAGACCATGGACGCCATCGACCTGGGCGTGGAGCTCGGCGCCAGCACCTACGTCTTCTGGGGCGGCCGCGAGGGCACCGAGGCCGATGCCTGCCGCGATCCCCAGGACGCCATGAAGCGCTTCCGGCACGCCATCGACTTCCTGTGCGAGTACGTGAAGGACAACAACTACGACCTGCGCTTCGCATTGGAGGCCAAGCCCAACGAGCCGCGCTGCGACATCTATCTCGCCACCACCGGCCACATGCTGCACTTCATCTCGACCCTGGAGAACAGCGAGATGGTGGGCGTCAACCCCGAGGTGGCCCACGAGCACATGGCGGGCCTCTCCTTCGTACACGGCGTGGCCCAGGCCATGGAGGCCGGCAAGCTCTTCCACATCGACCTCAACGCCCAACGCATCGGACGCTACGACCAGGACCTGCGCTTTGGTTCCGAAGACCTCAAGCAGGCGTTCCTCCTGGTGCGGCTCCTGGAGGGCACCGCCGGCAACGCGCCCTACACCGGCCCGCTTCACTTCGACGCCCACGCCTATCGCACCGAGGACGAGGAAGGCGTCTGGGACTTCGCCCGCGGCTGCATGCGCACCTACAAGATCCTGGCCGAGCGCACGCGCGCCTTCGACGCGGACGCCGAGGTTCAGGAGCTCATCCGCGTGCCCACCGACGCGGCCCTCGATCCGGTCCTGTCCAGCTCCTACTCCGCCGAGTCGGCGGCGGCCCTGCGCTCCATGGACGTGGACCCCGATGCCATCGGAGCCGCGGGGCTTGGCTACGAACGCCTGGACCAGATCATGTGCGAGTACCTGATGGGAGCGCGCTAGACCTGTGTCCCTGCACCTCGGCCTGGACGTAGGCACCCAAGGCACCAAGGGCCTTGTGGTGGATGCCGACGCCGGCGTCATCGTGGCCCGGGCCAGCGCGGAGTACGGTCTGATCGAGGGGCTGGCCCCCGGGGCCGCTGAGCAACACCCCGACACCTGGACCGACGCCATCCGCACGGTCGCCGCCGAGCTCATGGCCGCGGACGGCGTGGACCCGGCCGCCTTCGCGAGCGTGGGTGTCTCGGGACAGCAGCACGGACTCGTGGTGCTGGACGGCGTGGGCCAGGTCGTGCGGCCCTCCAAGCTCTGGTGCGACACCTCCACCGCCGAGGAGGCGCGCGAGCTGAGCGAGACCCTCGGGCATTCTGTGCCGACGGGTTTCACCGCCTCCAAGATTCTCTGGATGGCGCGCCACGAGCCCGAGAACTGGGCGCGCGTCGCGCGCGTGTTCCTGCCCCACGACTACGTCAACTGGCTGCTCACCGACCGGGCCTGCATGGAGGCGGGCGACGCATCCGGCACGGGCTTCTTCGACCCCGAGGCGCGCGACTTCCGGGCAGCGGACGTGCAGGCCATCGACCCGCGCCTGGCCGACATGCTGCCCGAGCTGATCGGTGCGGGCGAAGCGGCGGGAACCTTGTGCTCACGGGGCGCCCAGCTGCTCGGCCTGCCCGAGGGTGTGCTGGTCAGCGCCGGTGGGGGCGACAACATGATGAGCGCCGTGGGCAGCGGAGCCTCGCGGCCGGGCGTCGTGGTCGTCAGCCTGGGAACCTCCGGCACGGTCTTCACGCACACCCTGGAACCTGTCGTGGATCCCGCCGGTCTGATCGCGCCCTTCTGCGCCTCGGTGGGGGGCTGGCTGCCGCTGCTGTGCGTCATGAACCTGACCGCGGTGAGCGAGGAGGTGTGCTCCGCCTTCGGACGCGACCACGCCTCCCTGACCGATGCCGCGCGCGGGGTGGCCATCGGCTGCGACGGCCTGCTGTGGCTTCCCTACCTTGCGGGCGAGCGCGTACCGGACCTGCCGGATGCCACGGGCACCCTCTTGGGAATGCGCGCCGGGCACCTGAGCCCCGAGGTGCTCTATCGCGCCGCCCTGGAGGGCACGAGCCTGAACCTGGCCTGGGGCGTGGAGCGCATGCGCTCCCTGGGCGTGGGAGTCGACGCCGTGCACCTGGTGGGGGGCGCCGCTCGCAATGCGCTCTGGCGCGAGATCCTGGCGGACCTACTGAACTGCCCGGTCACACCCCTGGCCGAACCGGAGTCCGGCGCCCTGGGTGCTGCGCTGCAGGGGCTCTGGACCTGGCGCCTGGCGCAAGACGAGGCCGTCGAGGCCCATCAGGTCGCCGAACCGTTCATTGCCGCTGGAGGCCCGCCGACCGAACCCGACGCCGAGCGCTCCGCTCTCTATGGCGAACTCAGCCAGCGCTTCCGCGACGAAGTGCGCGCCCGCTACGGCGACGTCTGAGGCCTGCCAGGGGTTGGCCCGCGGGATCCAGCGATGGCCTGTGGAGCCGGAGCATGAAGAACCTGTCGGGGAAGTGAACCCGTGACAGATCCAGCGGGGAGCAGGGCCCTCCTACTTCACACCACCCTCGTCCTCCGCATTGTTCCCGGCCTGCGTCACCTCGGCGACCTTGTCCGTAATGAGCTTGCGGCTGGGGCTCTCGTCGGGGAGAGCATCGAGAACGAAGCGTGCAAACTCCAGAGCCTGGTCGCTCTTGCCGAGCAGGACCAGGAGGTCGATCGCACCCGGTGAGGTGGAGATGGCCTGTGGGTCTCCGCTCGCCACGCCCTCCGCCAACTCGGGTAGATAGGCGTTGAGTTGGTCAATGGCACCCTGGTTGTCATCCATGCGGAACAAGGCGTTCATCCACCCCCGCAGTGCCACCAGAGTGCGTTCGCTATAGGGGCCGCGTACGTCGCGCTGGGTGGCATAGACAAGGGCCAGGGCCTCCTCCGCTTCTTGCAGCCGGTCCGCTTCGATGAGGGCCCTGCCCAGGGAGTGGGCTGCGGATATGGCGGTGGGGTGCCCTCGTTCGAGAGCCTCCTGAGCCACGCCAAAGGCCTCCTCGTGGATGGCGAGGCCCTCTTCCCGCCGATTGAGCTTCCGTAGTACCACCCCCAGGTTGATCAGGCCCGCGACGACATCCGGGTGGTCTTTGCCAAGGACGCGGCGTCGCAGGGCGACGACCTGACGCAGCTCCTTCTCCGCCTCTTCATACCGACCCAGGTCGAGCAGGGTCAGGCTGAGGTTCTCGCGCGCACCCATGTAGGAGCGGCTGCCCGAGCCCAGGGCGCGCTCCAGCTGGGGAATCAACTCCAGGTAGACCGCTCTGGCCTCCTCGAAGCGCCGCAGTCGGCGCAGGGCGAGGGCCATGTTGCTCTGTGTCGTCAAGGCGCTTACGTCAAAGGCGCCCAGGCGAGCCTTGTGGAATTCGAGCGCCAGCTCGAGAAGCTCCAGGGCTTCCTCCGCCTGGCCCTGGTTGAGCTGTACCGCGGCCACCTGCTCCGCTCCCTTGATGTCCTCCAGCACGAGGTCCTTGATGTCCTTTCCACTTCCGCTCCACGCCTCGCGCACCAGGGCTCCAGCCTCATCGTAGCGCTGCTGGTCGATGAGCGTTTGAACCAGCGATTGCCGGGCCGCTTGAACCACGTCATCGTTGGGGTCAAGGGTCTCGCGTGCCGTGGTGAACGCCTGTGCCAGGATCTCGTGGGACTCGGTGAGCTGGCCCAGACGGCGACGGACGGCTCCTTGTCCGATCTGGGTCCACAGGCGCGCCGGGTGAGTTGGGCCGTGCAAGAGGCTCTGCTTCTGGGCGGTCTGGTCGAGAATCCCGATGGCCTCATCGAACAGTCCGGCCAGGATCAGGTAGCGCCCCAGTTGGCTTGCTGCTCCCAGGCTCTGCGCGCTGTCCGCGCCCGTCAGACCCACGTGCAGCGCGTGATTCTGCCGCTGTTGTTCCACGGCCGTCATCTCGTGTCCGATGGAGATGGCGAGCAGGGCCAGATTCTCACGGACGCGGGCTTCGACCTCTGGATCGAGCTCTTGAGAGCCATCCAGTCGCCGGATGGCTGACTCCAACACGTGCTTGCCCAGGACGTCTCCGGCCAGCCCGGCGAAGTCGACACCAAGAACGGCCTCGCGGTACTGCTCAAGGAGCTCCGGGGCCAGGGGCTCACCCGATTCCCCTTGGGTATCCGCAATCTGGGACACGACCCCCAGGCGGATCGAGTGGCCGATGGCTCCCGGATCGAGGTGGTAGAGGAGCTGGTCTTCCAGGGTCAGCGCCTGACTCACCCGATTCAAGGCGGCCTCCACCTTCAGCTTCTCCTGCTCCAGGCTGCGGCTGCGCTGGCCCAGGCGCAGGGCGAGACCCGCCACGAGCAAGAATCCCACAATCAGCACGCCCAGAGCAGCTGCCCAGCCGTGGTTGCGTTGGACCCAGCGGGTGGATCGCATGATGGGGCTCGGGGGACGCGCAATGATGGACTCACCGGCCAGGAACCGGCGCAGGTCTTCGGCAAATTCGCGCGCCGTCCGGTAGCGCCTGTCCGGTGCCTTCTCGAGCGCCTTCCAGCAGATGAAGACCAGCTCCGGGGGGATCTCCGAGCGAAAATTGCGCGGATCAGGTGGATCCTCGTGGAGGATCTTGGCGCAGATCTGGACCGGAGTGTCCCCCGCGAATGCGCGTCTCAGGCACAGCGCCTCGTACAGCACCACCCCAAGGCTGAAGATGTCCGTCCGGTGGTCGATCCCGGCCCGCTTGGCGGCGACCTGTTCGGGGCTCATGTAGAGGAAGGTGCCGAGCACCTCTCCCGTCTGGGACAGCTTCAGGTCACCCTCGACGCGGGCCAGACCGAAGTCGGTCAGCTTGGGTTGATCGTCGCGCGTGATCATCGTGTTGGCGGGCTTGATGTCGCGGTGTACCACCCCCTCGTCATGGGCGTACTGGATAGCATCGGCCATGCCCGCTATCAGGCTTGCGATCGCCGGGTAGTGGTCCGCCGGGAGGTGATCTTCATCTTTCCAGAGGGCGATCGCGTCCTGCAGTGTGAAGGCACCCTCAACCAACTCCATGGCGATCCAGGTGACGCCGTCATGCTCGCCGTGGCCGTAGACGGCGACGATGTGCGGGTGTGTCAACCGCCCGCCGGCGCGCGCCTCGCGTGCGAACAGAGCGTGGTTGCGTTCGCTGATGCGGTCGGGCCGGATGAGCTTGAGGGCGACGCGACGGGAGAGGGAGACCTGCTCCGCCTCCCAGACCTGGCCCATGCCCCCCGAACCGAGGACGGAGATCAGGCGGAAGTCCCCGATAACCGCGCCCGGCACCAAGGATCGCATACTTGGTTCCGGCGCGTCGGCTGCCCGAACCTGCCGACGGAAAATGGTGTGCGGGTCACGGGGCATGGGGTGGGTCTAGGGCTCGAAGCGGGTGCGGGCGGATGAGATCTGGACAGGCAAGGTGATCGGTATCGTGTTCCTGGCATGTGCAGAGCCGTGGTGCCTTCCGGCCCGTGGGCTTCTGATCCCATGACTTTGATTGCTACTCAAGGAGAATGATACAGGGTCTGGCCGGCCCGGTCATGGAGCATGGTAGAGCCGGGACACGGGGCGCGAAGAGAGGCCGTAGGGACGGAACGGGAAACGTGCGTTCAGCGCCGCCTAGTATCGAGGGCAATGTGTGCGAGCGTTGGCCCGACCGAGTAGGATCTCGCCCTTTCTCCATTCCCCGCGCCAGAGACGGACTTGTCACGGGCCGAGCCCCCACGGATTCACCATGCAGAACAGTCGTAGGAATTTCATCGCCACCGGCATGACGGCCGGCGCGGCCATCTCGATGGCACCCCTCTCTGCAGCGCTTGCCCGGAGCAAGAACTCGGACAAGGGGAGTGTGGTCCCCGGGCCCCGGCAGACCCATCCGATCGCGCTCTCAACCTACTCACTCTGGCGGTTCCGTAACGACGACCTGCGGGACATGGACCGGTGTATCGACCTGGCCGACGAGTTCGGCTTCGACGGTATCGAACTGTTGCTGTACCAGATTGATCAGAATGAGCTGTTGAGCCGCGCCAAGCTGATGTCCTACAAGCGTCGCGCCCAACGTCTCGGCCTGCCCCTGATGGGACTCTCGACCCACCAGGGTTTTGTTACGCCGGACCGGGACAAGCGCCAGTTCAACATCGATAGAACCATCGGCCAGATCGAGATGGCCTATGAGCTGGGTATCCCGACCATGCGGGTCAATAGCGGCACCTGGGGCACCTCCAAGGACTTCGACGACCTGATGGCCAAACGCGGAATCGAAGAGCCCCTTGCAGGCTACACCGACGAGGACGCCTTCCCCTGGGTGATCGAGGCGTTCGAGAAGTGCATGCCTGTCGCCGAACGCTGTGGGGTCGTACTGGGGCTGGAGAACCACTGGGGGCTGGGGCTGACGCCGGAGGGGATCCTGCGCATCGTCGATGCGGTCGACTCGCCCTGGCTGCAGATCACCACCGACACCGGGAACTTCCTTGAGGATCCATACGAGCGCCTGGAGCAGCTGGCCCCTCGTACCGTCCTTGTGCAGGCCAAGACGTACTACGGCGGCGGTCAGTGGTACACCCTCGATCTCGACTACGCCCGCATCGGCCGTATCCTCAACGATGCCGGCTACCGTGGGTGGATCTCACTGGAGTTCGAGGGGATGGACGACTACCGCAGTGCGATCCCCAAGAGCCTTGAGCTACTCAGGTCGGCTTTCCCGCGGACAGCGCCGTAGGTGAAGGGGCTTTTGATCCCCTTGGCCAGCGCAGTGGGATCCACGGAGCCGGGATCAAGATGGCTGGCTTGATGCGCTGGTGCGCCACGCACCGATTCAGTTATCGGTGCGAGCGGTTCGGCGGGTGAATACGGCCAGGGCCACCATCCCCAGACCCATGGCAAACCACAGGGTGCACAGGCGGATCAGGACCGTGGCCGAGACGGCGGCACCTCCCGCGGCGGCGGCCGGCATGCCCATGGACTGGTAGCGGGTGGAGGTCAGTGCGGTCAGCAGTCCTTCGGTCACCCCCAGGCCGCCGGGCGTGAAGATCACGACCGCGCCCGCCACGGCGGAGATGGCAAACGCATAGACGCCGAACAGCAGGGGGAGCTCGCCCGGGACCAGGGCGTTGGCGATCAGCCAGAAGGCGGTGCACTCCAGTCCCCAACCGAGGGTGGCGACGATCGTTGCCAGGGGTAGCTCGCGCGGGGCCATCAGCGTCCGCGTGCTGGAGATGGCCGTGCTCAGAGAGGGGGCCAGTCCTCCGACCAGGGGCAGGCGTGCCAGCAGTGAACAGGTCGCCCTGCCCATGGGCTCGTAGGCCAGGATGGCCAGGAGCACGGCGCACAGCCCGAGGGTCGCCCAGAAGACCCAGGCGTGCTCGGGGGCTGTCGCCAGTCCGCCCACGGCGACCAACACCAGGAAACCCAACAGGTCCGTGAAGCGCTCGGCCACGACGATGGGGGCGGTGCGCGCCAGGGGCGAGCCCTCCACCTGGCGGATCAGGATCGACTTCAGGGCCTCGCCCATCTTGCCCGGGGTGACCGTCAGGGCCAGACCGCTGAGGTGGATCAGGAACGAGGTCCTGCGGTCCAGCTGCACGCCCAGGAGCCCGCGGTAGCGCTCCCAGCGCAGGAAGCGTAGGAGGTAGTTGGCAAAGGACAGGCCCATGGCCGCGGGAATGAGCCACAGGGGAAAGTCTGCGAGGGCGGCGCGAATCGAATCCAGGTCGGACCACAGGGCCATGCACCCATAGACCACGAGGCCCAGGACGAGGCCCAGCAGAACGCGGCCCATGAAGCCCTTGCCCATGGGGGATGCGGTGGCTGCCTCGGCGGCTTGTCCGCTTTCGGGCAGGGCGTCACTCACGTGGCGGGTTCGGCTTTTCGACCGTGCAGGAAGAGGATGCCCGTCAGCACGGCGCAGCCCAGGATCAGGGAGAGCCAGGGCGACAGGCCGAAGATCGTCGCGGGGAGATAACCGCAGACCATGGCGACGACCATGGTCACCAGGGCATAGGGCGTCTGGGTCCGCACGTGGTCGATGTGGTCGGACGCCGAGGCGATGGAGGACATGACCGTGGTGTCGGAGATGGGGGAGCAGTGGTCGCCGAAGATGGCTCCCTCAAGCACGGCGCCGATGCTGATCACCATCAACAGGTAGCCACCCAGGTCTACGCTCTCGCCCAGTCGGAACGAGATGCCCACCACCAAGGGCAGCAGGATCGTCATCGTGCTCCAGGAGGAGCCCGTGGCGAAGGCGACGAAACCCGACAGGATGAACAGCACGAGCGGCAGGATCAGCGGGTTGAGGGCGTTGCCGAGAATACTGGACAGGTACGCTGCCGTACCCAGATCCGAGCAGATGGAGCCGATGGACCAGGCCAGGTACAGGATCGCGAGGCCGATTCCCATGGAGCGCAGGCTGGACCAAGAGGCGCTCAACATCTCGCGCGGGCCCAGGCCGGCACCCGCCCCCAGGATCAGGGCCAGCACGTACCCCGCGAGAGAGGCCCACATGAGCGGGGCGAAGCCGCTGCCGTCGTACAGCACCTCCGTGGCGCCCTCGATCGTGAAGAGGTCGCCGGCCCGCCAGTGACCCAGGGCGTCACCGTCGTTGAGGATGATGCCCAGGGTCGCCAGCACGAAGGTCATGACGGGCCAGATGGCCACGGCTGAGCGGGGCTGAACGTTGGGGGCAGGGGCCAGGTCGGTCGCCTCCTTGCTCACCATGGGCTTGGCGCCCTTGCGCAGCAGCTGGCCCGCGCGGGCGCGGCGCTCGGCCTTCAGCATGGGGCCGAAGTCGCGGCCGGTGAAGACCACCAGGCCCACGAAGAACAGGGTGAACAGGCAGTAGAAGCGGTAGGGGATGGTCTGCAGGAAGATGGCGTACCCATCGCCGGTGGCCAGCCCGGCGCTTGGCAGCTGGGTGCTGAAGGTGGAGACCTCAAAAGCGATCCAGGTGGAGAGGATCGAGATGCCGGCCACGGGCGCGGCCGTGGAGTCCACGATGTAGGCCAGCTTCTCGCGCGCGACCTTGAAGCGGTCCGTCAGGGGCCGCATGGTCGAGCCCACCAGGATCGTGTTGGCGTAGTCGTCGAAGAAGATCACGAGACCCATGAGCCAGGTGGCGATCTGGGACTTGCGGGCGTCGCTGGCCAGGCGCGCGATGCGATCCATCAGGCCCTGGATGCCGCCGGCGCGTGTGACCACGCCGACCATGGCCAGCATGAAGATGACGAAGGAGACGATCATCATTCGATCGGTGTCGACGACCTCGTTCCACAGGTACTTGCGGCCCACGTCGACGCTGCCGGGGAACAGGGCGCTCAGGAAGGACTCACCCACGTGGGTGCGCGCCAGGACCGAACCGGCGAGGACGCCGGCGAAGAGCGCGGGGACCGGCTTGCGCAGCACGATGGCCAGGGCGATGGCCACGAGCGGAGGCAGGAGGGACAGGCGCGTCGGTGGACGCCAGTCGGACTTCTTGACCTCCACCATGCCGCCGTCGGGCAGGATGACCGTGAGAGAGAGGCCCATCTCACCCTGCTGTCCCTCGAAGATCAGTCCGTTCGAATCGGAGCGCAGGTCTTCCACCACCTGGAACTCCACTGGGCTGTCCATCTCTGCCCCATGGGAGCGCAGGTGGCGCACGATGCTGTCCATCATCTCCTGGTGCAGACCCATATCGTCGCCCTGGGTGGCCTGCAGTCGGAAGCCGCGCAGGCGTAGCACCGGATGGCCACCGGGTTCGGTGGGCTCCTCCAGAACCCCTTCCCCGAGAAGGAAGTCACCCAGGGAGCCCTCCACCTGTGTGCAGGGCTCCGACACCAGGGTGCCCGCGTCGATGGCCGCCAGCTGGGCCTCGTCGGCCCGGGGCAGGAACCAGAGCAGGAGCGCCAGGGCCAACACGGTGACGATCGGGGTCGTGCGTTGCATGGGGCGAGAATAGGGCCCGGGAGGGGCAGGTACTAGCGTGGGGGCTATCTCTCGGCGGGGGCCGGGATGGTAGGCTGCGCGGGCCCAGCCCCTGCTGCCCCATGTCACTCCCGCCCTCCACCCTCCTGCTTGCCGACCCGACGACGATCGCCAGGCTCATCCCCTGGATCGCCGGCGCGTCCTTGGGGGCTCTGATCGTCATTATCTGGCAGCTGTGGCGTATGAACTCCGCACTGGCGGAGCAGGCCGAGCAGCTCGACGCCCTCCAGAGTCTGGAGGAGATGGCCGAGTCCCTGGAGGCCATGGTGGAGCGCTCGGACGAGCTGGGACGCCGACGCCTGGAGCACGTCCTGATCGACATCCGCGACGGCCAGAAGCGCTTCGAGGAGCGCTGGCTGGCGCAGGTGGAGAAGCAGGGCGGCGGTAGCGGTTCCATGCCCGGTATCGATCCCGGTGCCACATCACTCTCCGAGCGCATCACCAACCGCCTCCTGGCCATGGGGTTCGAGCGCATCGACGTGCTCTCGCCCGTCGAAGAGGTCGAGGCCCTGGCCGATGGCGATGGGGAGGTGCGTGTGGAGGCCCGTCGCGGGGGAGTGGCCCACAAGGGGCACGTTCTGCTACGCGAGGGCTCCATTGCCGACGTCCGCCTGCGCGATGGTTACGACGCCTTTCCCTGATCCTTCCCGATGACTTCGACCACCAGCATCCAACACCTGGCCCAGCACGTGGGCGAGACCGTCACCCTCCAGGGGTGGCTCCACCGCCGCACCTCCAAGGGCAAGCTGCACTTCATCCAGTTCCGCGATGGGACGGGCTACGTGCAGTGCGTGGTCTCCAAGAGCAACGTGTCCGAGGAGCTGTTCGACGCCCTCTCGGCCGCGGGCCAGGAGTCCAGTCTCGAACTCGAGGGCGAGGTGAAGGCCGACGAGCGCGCGCCCGGTGGCGTGGAGGTCTCCGTGCAGGGTGGCCAGGTTTTCCAGAGTGTTTCCGAGTATCCGATCACGCCCAAAGAACACGGCCCCGACTTCCTGCTCTCACGCCGTCACCTGTGGATGCGCTCCAAGCGCCAGTGGGCCGTGCTGCGTATCCGCGACGCCGTCATCACTGCCATCCGCGGCTTCTTCGACGAGCGCG
>MPMD02139913.1_pt1 | contig 11912 bp, 9 predicted proteins | sample 1617291 | NCBI WGS metagenome assembly MPMD02 (sample SAMN05944810, study PRJNA350692) | marine metagenome | biome: marine; feature: ODZ; material: water; isolation source: 120 m water sample filtered on 30 um supor filter | place: Pacific Ocean | collected 2012-04-09 | depth 120m m | reverse complement strand
GCCTGGTCTGAAGGTTGTCATTCCTTCCACGCCTCACGACGCGAAGGGGCTCTTGATCGCTGCCATCAATGATCCCGACCCGGTGCTCTTCATGGAGCCCAAGGCCCTCTACCGCTCTGTGAAGGGCGAGGTGCCCGAAGGTTCGTATACGGTGGAGTTGTCCACACTCCGCACGGTTCGGGAGGGCAAGGACGTCACGGTGTTCTGCTATGGCGCCATGGTGCCCGTTGTTGAGCGAGCCGCAGCGACCGCGGCGGAATCCGGGATCGAGTGCAATATCGTGGACCTGCGGACACTCATGCCTCTCGATGAGGAGGGCGTGCTGGAGGCCGCCAAGTCCACGGGCCGCGTCGTCACCGTGCACGAGGCGCCCCGTTTCTGCGGATATGGCGCCGAGATCTCGGCCATGATCGCGGAGAACGTGATCGAGTACATGGAGGCTCCGATCCGACGCGTCACCGGCTTCGACACCCCTTTCCCCAACACCCTCGAACACCACTACCTGCCCGATGAGCGTCGCGTCCTCGACGCCATCGAAGCGGTCCACTCGTTCTAGGCTCCACGCAAACAAACCCCAGCAATGATTGAGTTCAAGCTACCGGACATCGGTGAGGGCATCGCCGAGGGCGAGATCGTCAAGTGGCTCGTCAGCCCCGGAACACAGGTTGAGGAGCATCAGCCCATCGTGGAGGTCATGACCGACAAGGCCACCGTTGAGGTCCCTGCACCGGCGGCCGGAGTCCTGACCGAGACCCTCGCCGAAGAGGGAGAAGTCGTGCCCGTGGGCAGCGTCATCTTCCACCTCGATGCCGGTTCTGGTGACGAGAAGGCCGCTTCCAAATCGACACCCCAGGCGGCACCTGCCGTTGAAGCCCCCGTGTCAGCACCCGCTGTCGCGCCTGCGGCCTTGGCGGCCGGTTCCAAGGTCTTGGCCGTTCCCAGCGCGCGTCGCGTGGCGCGCGAGATGGGCGTGGATCTGGCGCAGGTCTCGGGGACGGGTCGCAACGGAGTGATTCGCCGCAAGGACGTCGAGTCCTTCCAGCCCGGAGTTGCTGCTACCGCAGCGCCGGCCCCTGCCATCGCTTCCTCCGGTGCCGTTCCTGACCAGCGCGTCCCCTTCCGCGGTGTGCGACGGAAGATCGCCGAGGCCATGGCGCGTTCCGTCTACACCGCCACCCACTTCACGATCATCGAGGAATTGGACGTCACCAATCTCGTGCGTGTGCGTTCTCAGGCCAAGGAGTTGGGCGCGGCTCAGGGCATCAAGGTCACCTATATGCCCTTCATCATGTCTGCAGTGGCCCGTTGCCTGATGGAATTCAGGATGCTCAACGGCCACCTGGATGAGGACGCCGCAGAGATCGTGAACCCCGGCTACGTCAACCTGGGCATCGCGACGGACACCTCCAATGGTCTGATTGTCCCCGTCATCTCCAATGTGGAGTCCAAGAGCCTGATGGCTCTGGCTGAGGAGCTCACCTCCCTCGCCCAGCGTGCGCGGGATGGCAAGATCACCTCAGCCGAGTTGCAGGGCAGCACCTTCACGATCACCAACGCGGGCAACATCGGAGGGACCCTGGCGACCCCGATCATCAACTTCCCCGACATCGCCATCCTCGGGGTGCACCGCATTGTCAAGCGCCCTGGTGTGGTGGAGACCTCCGAAGGAGACAGGATCGAGGTGCGTCAGTTCATGAACCTCTCCTGCAGCGTGGACCACCGCCTCGCAGATGGGGCAGATGCGGCTCGGTTTGTGAGCCGCCTGCGGACCCTCCTTGAAGAACCGGCACTGCTTGCCCTGTAGACCTCATGTCTGACTCCCTGCAGATCCTTGCCGCTGACGGGACTCTGGTCGGTGAGCGGCCTGCGCTGAATGATTCAGTGCTGCACGACCTGTTCGAGCACATGCTGCGTGTGCGCTGCCTGGATGAGCGCATGCTCAAGCTGCAGCGTGCGGGCCGTGTGGGATTTGTGGGCACAGTGCTTGGTTCGGAGGCCGCGGCCATCGGTTCGGCATCAGCCCTGGCCCGGGAGGACTGGTTGTGGTCGGGGTTGCGTGAGGGCGGGGCCGCGGTCATGCGTGGCCTGCCGCTGTCGGAGTACGTGGCGCAGATGTACTGCAACGCGAACGACACGGCCAAGGGCCGGCAGATGTGCAATCACTTCCAGCACAAGGGCAGTCACTACCCCAGCTGGTCATCGGTGATCGGTACTCAGATGCCCCACGCTGTCGGTGCGGCCTATGCCAGCCAGCTACGCGGGGACAAGGCCATCCACGCGGTCTACTTCGGTGATGGCGCGACGAGCTCCAACGGCTTCCACAGTGGGATGAACTTCGCTGGTACCTGGAAGCTACCTGTGGTCTTCGTGTGTGTGGACAACGGGTGGGCGATCTCGGTTCCCTCGGGTAATCAGACCGAGGCCGAGTACGAGGACAAGGGCTACGCGTACGGGATCCCGGGCGTCAGAGTGGACGGCAACGATGTCCTGGCCTGTCGGCAGGCCATGGACGCCGCCGCTGAGCGCGCACGGGCCGGGAAGGGTCCCAGCCTGCTTGTTCTCAAGACCTACCGCATGCTTGGGCACTCCAGCTCAGATGATCCCACCAAGTACCGCTCCGAGGAGGAGGTTCAGGCTTGGCGTGAGAGGGACCCCATCGATCGCTTTGAGGTTTGGCTCTCCAGCGAGGGAATCCTCTCCGAGGGGGCTCGGGCGACCTTGGAGACCCAACTGTTCGACGAAATCGACGCCGCCATCCACGAGCAGGAGGCTGCACCCGCCATGGCCCTCCGGACCCTGGTAGAGGACGTGTACGAGTCGGTCCCGGCCCACCTCAAACGCCAATACAACGCTTTTGCCGCCGTGGCGGAGCGTCTCGGTTCCGCCCAGGCAGGGGACGGGGCCTTCCCTCTCTAGGTTCTCAAGTCAGAATCCACTCCATGAAACCCAGACGCAAAGTCATCGTGATTGGTGCCGGCCCCGCTGGTTATGTGTGCGCGATCCGCCTCGCCCAACTTGGCCAAGAGGTCACGGTTGTGGAGCGGGACAAGCTCGGCGGCACTTGTCTGAACATCGGCTGTGTCCCCTCGAAGGCACTGATAGCCGCCGGCACCCTCATGGAGAAAGTGGGACGAGCGAGCATCATGGGCATCACCTGCTCTGATCTGGCGTTGGACGTATCCAAGCTGGTGGCCTGGAAGTCGGGCATCGTGGATCGCTTGACGGGTGGGATCGGGACGCTGCTGAAGAACAACGGCGTGAACGTCGTGATGGGGGAGGCACGGCTGACCAACTCAACCAGCGTTTGTGTTCAGACGGAGTCCGGAGAGCAGACCCTGCAGGCTGACGACATCGTTCTCGCCACCGGGTCCGTTCCGACAGCCATCCCAGGTTTCGATTTCGACGAGGATGCCGTGTGGTCCTCGACGGGTGCTCTTGCTCCCGAGAGAATACCGGAGCACCTCGTGGTCATCGGCGGCGGATACATCGGCCTCGAATTGGGCATCATGTATCACCACCTCGGCTCGAAGGTGACTGTGCTCGAGGCAACGAAGGGGGCGCTGCCAGGCCAGGAGCGCGACTGCATCAAGGTGATCGAGCGCAGCCTCAAGAAGCGCAAGATCAAGCTGATGACCGAGACCTTTGCCAAGGGATGGGAGCGCACGGCGGACGGGCTGTCCGTGACGGTCGAAGGCAAGACCGGTATCAGCACCGTGGAGTGCGATCAGATCCTGTCCACCGTGGGCCGCCGCCCTTACAGCGAGGGCTTGGGGCTGGAGAGTGCCGGCCTCTCCGTCAACGAGCAGGGATTCCTCGACACGGATCGCCAGATGCGCACTTCCGTGCCCAACATCTACGCCATCGGCGACATTGCCGGGCAGCCGATGCTGGCTCACAAGGGCAGCAAGGAGGGGGTCGTGGCTGCAGCCGTGATTGCTGGCCAGCCCGAGGAATACGACGCCAAGTGCGTCCCGGCCGTGGTTTTCACCGCTCCGGAGATGGCCTCCGTGGGGCTGACCGAGGAGCAATGCAAGGAGCAGGGCTTGGACTATGCCACCGGCTCATTCCCCTTCGCCGCCTCGGGACGGGCCATGACGCTGATGGAGACCGAGGGCCTGGTCAAGGTCATAGCCGATGCCAAGACGGATGAGCTGCTGGGTGTGCACATGGTGGGCCCCGAGGTCACAGAGTTGATAGCCGAGGCCACCTTGGCTCTTGAGATGGGAGCCACCGCCGAGGATATCGCGCGCACGGTCCACGCCCACCCGACCCTACCCGAGGCCTTCATGGAAGCCGCTGAAGCTGTCCACGGTATGGCCGTGCATATCTATCAGCGCTCCTAGGGGTGCGTCCATGACCGATTCATCGCCGCAGGGAGTGGGGCGTCTCATGGACGTCCAGCGCCTGGGTGTCCGGCCCTATGCTGAGGTGTTGGAGCTGCAAAAGGAGCTGCTTGAAAAACGCATCAACGACGAAGTGCACGACACCCTGATTCTGGTCGAGCACGAGCCGGTGATCACCGTCGGACGCAAGGGCGCTCAGCTGGGGGAGGTCCCCGTTCCGGTATTTGAAGTCGAGCGTGGGGGAGAGGCCACCTATCACGGCCCCGGACAGGTTGTGGCCTATCCCATCTTCAAGCTGCCCGAGGAGCGTCGGGATGTACACCGCTACTTGCGGGACTTGGAACGGGTTGTGATCGGCGTACTCGGAGAGTTCGAGCTTGAGGGTACAAGGGTTCCCGAGGCTACCGGCGTCTGGCTGGGGGACAAGAAGGTGGCATCGGTGGGCGTGGCGTTGCGGCGCTGGGTGACGTGGCATGGACTGGCTCTCAACGTTCACACAGATCTGGGAGCATTCCGACCGTTCCAGCCCTGTGGTCTGGACCCTGAGTGCATGACCCGGCTGGCTGACCATGCAGAGCTTCCCGCGGGCAATCTGCTTTGCGAAGTGTTGCTCGTGAAGCACTTCCTGGAGGTTTTCGATCTGGAGTTGCCCTCCCCTCCGGACCCGCAGGACACATCATCCGGAGGCTTTCCGGACCTGCCGATCCTGAACTGAGACGAGCCCCGCGGCCCAAATCGGGATCTGGAATGGGAATTCCTAACAAACGGCGTAGAACGTGCGTCTGCAGTGACGACAGAGGGGTGAGTTGACCGGTCACGCGACTGGTTGCTCCGCCCCCATGCAGCACCGATCCACCCCCTCCGAGCCCCTTTGGGCAGCCGCTTGCGGCGAGCACCTGGACCCTGAGGTCATCGCCTCCCTGGTGGATCTGGGAGGTGAGGACGAGCCGGATCTGATCGTGGAGCTGATTGACCTGTTCTTCGAGGACGCCGACGTTCGCATCCTCGATCTGGAGAACGCCGTCAAGGCTCACGACTGGGACCAGGTGGTCAGGGTGGCCCACACCCTCAAGGGAGCGAGTGGGACCATCGGCGCGCTACGCCTCTCGGAAGCCTGCAAGGCCGTGGAGATGGAAGCACGGGATGGGGGGCTGACATCCGAGTCCCTCGATCGAGCGATTGAATCACACCTGTCCGCCCAATTCAGTCTGGTCTGCTTGCGAGCCCAGCTGACGGGTCTGGATGGCGGCCACCAACAAAGAACGGCTTGACCCGAGTCCAACCTCCCCATGGACAAGAAATTCGACGAACTGGGCCTGACGGGCGCCCTGCCCTCATCACTGACCGTCTCCATGCGCCTCATGGATCTGATGCGCGGCGATCGACGGGATATGGTTGCTCTGGTGGACACCCTTCACTGCGATCCGGCCCTCTCCCTGCGCTTGATCAAACTTGCCAACCAAACCCACAGCCGTCGCCCCAGTCGGATCGAGGATGTGGGGTCCGCCCTCAAGCGCATTGGCTGGGATGCGGCCGAGGCACTCCTCATGGGCTTCTCGCTTGTGAGGCAAGATACTGCCGAGGGATGGAGTGACTTTGACCATGAGGCCTACTGGTCTCGCGCACAACTGACCGCTTGCCTGTGTGAATCACTCTCCGGTGCAGCCGGCTGGAGTAATACCCAGCGTGCCCATTCACTGGGATTGCTCGCGGACGTTGGGACCCTGGCGCTGGCCAACATCCACCGCGATCGTTTCAACGGGATCCTCCAGGATCAACCTGAGTCCATCTCGCCCGAGCGTGCTCGCCTTGAGACGGAGGTCCTCGGAATCAGTCACGGTGAGGTGAGTCACGCCATGCTGGAAGATGCAGGCTTGACCTACTGCCTGCGTAAAGCGGTCTTGGTGCACAAGAACTACGATTGGTTTGGCGACCAGGAAAACGATGTCAAGACCTGGGCTGCCCTGCTGCTTGCGAGCCAAGCGGCGGCGACGCTCTATCTTGGCCAGGGAGGGAGCGTGGGCTCTTCACCGAGTCACGCTGAGGACCTGCTCGCCAAGACCACTCAACTCCTTGGGCTTTCCATGGAGCAGACCGAAGAGGCATGTACGGACGCGGCCCAGGAATGGACGCGCGTACGCGAGGCGCTGGGTCTGCAACCGCAGGCCGTCAAGTACCTGAAGGCCGACTCGGCGGGGTCTTCGGACGAGAACACCTCGGAACAAGCACAGCGACCCGTCCGCGGGATCGAGACGGCCTCCGCCCAGACGGCGCCGATCCTGGGCAATGGGCGCTGGGGAGAAGCGGCTCGCATTCTGCTGGTAGACGACGACCCTCTGACCCGGCGTGTCGTCGGGTCCCAACTCCGTCGGGCGGGGCACGAAGTACTCGTGGCCCGGGATGGCCGCGAAGGGCTGGAGATGGCCCTGACCCTCGACCCCCAGATCGTGATCACCGACTGGACCATGCCCGGCATCTGTGGTGTGGAGCTATGCGAGTTGCTGCGCGCCACGGACGTGGGCCGCCGCCTGTGTATCCTGATGCTCACCTCTTGCGATGACGATGACGACCAGGTGATCTCGGCTCTCCGCGCTGGAGCGGACGACTACGTCACCAAGCCGAGCAATCCCCGGGTGCTTCAGGCCCGTGTTCAGGCTGGATTGCGAACGGTCCACCTGCGTGAGCGCTCGGAGTCCATGGAAAAGACACATCAAGGTGAGGTCGCCGAGCTGGGCATCCTGGCTCGCCAGTTGGAGAACGCCGCTCTTACCGATGCACTCACTCAGCTGCCAAACCGGCGCTACGCCATTCAGCGCCTCGAGCAGGAGTGGGAGATGGCCTCTCGAACAGGGCGGCCCATGTCCGTGATCATCTCTGACGTGGACCACTTCAAACGGGTCAACGATCGGCACGGCCACGGCGGAGGAGATGCCGTCCTGAAGGTCGTGAGTAGCCGCATGCGCGAGGCGTCCAGGTCAACCGACGTGCTCTGCCGGTTCGGGGGCGAGGAGTTTCTGACCCTCAACCCGGCCTGCAATAGCCAAGAGGCCCTGCTCTGCGCTGAGCGCCTGCGCTCGGCCGTGGGGTGCAAGCCGATTCGCCATGGGGCCATGGACTGTTCTGTGACGCTCAGCCTGGGCATCGCCGAGCGTACCCCTGAAATGAAGTCACCCGACGAGCTCCTGTTGGCCGCAGACCGGGCGCTCTACACGGCCAAGGCATCGGGTCGAAATCGCTGCGCCTGAGACGCCCGCTGCAGACCTTCACTCGACAAAGAACGGTGAGGTCCAGGCCAGGCTGCCATCCTCCTGCAGTATGCGCAGGTACACGTATTCACCCGCCTGCAAGTCCTCCAAGGGGAGGCTACCCATGAACCGTCGCTCGCCTTGTAGGGGCATACTCGAGACCGCGCCGGAGCGGATAAGGTCGAGGCGCGCCAAGCCCGCCGTGCCAAGGATGACGGCATCAATGGCGGGGTTTGGGCCGAGGTCTTCGGCCACAATAGACGCACCAACCGGGTACCCATCGAGTGTGGTCTGCAAGACCATGCGTGGCCCACTCGTGGCGTAGCACTTGCGTGCGCGTAGGGAGGTGAGGAGTTCGCTGCGCGTCAACGATTCGCCCATGACCGCGGCCACTCCACCCGTCCCCATCTTCTCCGAGTCTTCAGCCGTGCGAGATGGACGCCACCCGTAGACCGGAGACAGGTGGGGCAGGCCCGGGTGGCCATCGTGGCTGTCGCCACTTCCGATGAACCCCAGGGTGGCTCCCTTGTCCAGCACGTCGCGCACGAAGTTTCCCGGGCGAGGGTTGCGCACCAGGCGGGGTGAGTCGGCGGCCTCGCTGCTGCCATGGACGCTCATCACCTCGGTCACAGGCTCCAGGACGGGGTCCGGGAGAAAAGTCCAATTGGTCGGGATGGGATCGCCCGCGGAGTGGTGCGCAAAGGTGAGGGCGTCTCGGCCCTCCAGGGCCTGCCATAGCTGGCGGGGCGTCTGATAGCGCTCATCCACGGAAGAGAACAGCTCGGCGTCTTCGTCAAAGAAGACCACGTGCCGATGGCCATGGACCCAGCTGGTCCACTCGTAGCCGGGCAGGGTGACGAACTCCCCCGGTGCGTGGTGGGCGCGGGCGACCGAGCGCAACTCCTCCCACAGGTCAGGGGATTGATCGATGAAGCGCACCCCGAAATGGTCGTGGTCGGTCAGGCAGACAAAGTCCAGAGCAGCGGTATGGCGTGCGTAGTCAAACCAGTCGTCTGGCTTGCCGGTGCCATCAGAGAAGTTGGAGTGGCCGTGGAGGTCGCCCCAGAACACACGTTCGGCATCGACGTCGATCCAGGTCGGGCCGGCCTCACCACGTACCAGGATCTCGCCAAGCTGGACCTCCACCGCCAACCGCACGACGCCGGTGGATTCGGCGAGGACCTCGATGCGCTTGCGGCCGCCGTCCTCGGGGATGAGGTGCACCTGCTCCGGCACGTTCCAGGTGGGTGGTCGGTTTCGGATACGAACGGGGCCCTCGAACTCCACGTTGTCGTTCCCGTGCATGTCGAGCAGAGCGATGTTGAGGAAGAATGACTCTCCGGGACGCACGATACTCGGGGTCGTGGCCACCACCCGTGCTGCTGGCCCCGCGACCACATCCACTGTGGGGGAGTCTGCGATCAGCCCTCGAACCCCGTCCCCATCACCGTCCACATAGAACCAAAGGTGCGCTCCCCGCTCGGCGTGTCGGTCGACCAGGGCGCCAGGCCCTTCCATTCCATACTGGAGACGCACTTCTTCGCCCTCCCGTAGGCCTCTGCCACCCACCTCTATCACCAGGTACCCCGCCGCAACTGTTCCCACGGAGAAAGCCTCCAGTTCGACCCCTTCGGCGTCGGTGGTCACGTGTGTATAGCCGCCACGATCGGGGCGCGCCGTCTGGGGGACGGACCAGCCCCAGAATGGTTCGGGCATGAAGTGGATCTGGCCGCCAGCGGCGATGCCCTTGGGGCCGGTCCGGTAACGCAGGTCAAAGCCCGCCGGGCGGCCGGCGTGAATCACGGGTGCCACGTCCCCCTCCCACTGGATATGGGCACTACCGCCGCCATCGGAGACGGAGCGCTCAGCCGCCAGATCCTGGCGGAATTCTTCAACCTTGGACCACAGCGCGTAGGGCGGATCGGGGTCATCCACTGCCGGTCTGGCCGGCTCGGGATCGGCGGCGTCGGTTCCGCATGCCGAGAGAGCTGCCAGTCCCAGCAGTGCTGTCATTCCCTGGATGCAGGGGATGCGGAGAGGGTGTTGGCGTGCAAGCACGGGTCGAATCGTACTCTGCTCACGTGCTTCAGGTCTCCAACTGTCTTTCGGTCGGGTACCCTCGGGCCATGAACCCCCAAGAGATCACGAGTTTTGTGGACCGCGTCTGGGATGAGGAGATCGTTCCGAGCCTGGTCGAGTACATCCGTATCCCCAACAAGTCACCGGACTTCGACGCGGACTGGAAAGCCAACGGTCACATGGATCGTGCCGCCGAGTGGATTGGCGATTGGTGCCGCGGGCGATCGATCCGTGGGCTGGAGGTGGAGCTGATCGAGTTGGAAGGGCGCACTCCCCTGATCTTCATGGAGATCCCCGGTGAACCCGAGACAACCCTCCTGATGTACGGCCATCTGGACAAGCAGCCCGAGATGGAGGGCTGGCGGGAGGGCCACGGTCCTTGGGAGCCATCCCTTGAGGGCGACAAGCTCTACGGCCGCGGTGGTGCAGATGACGGCTACGCCGCCTACGCCTCCCTGACGGCGATCGAGGCCCTACAGGCCCAGGGCATTCCCCACCCGCGCATCGTGATCCTGATTGAGGGCTGTGAGGAGAGCGGGAGCTACGACCTGCCCCACTACATCGATCATCTCGGTGAGCGCATCGGCGAACCCGATCTCGTGGTCTGCCTCGACAGTGGTGCCGGGGACTACGAGCGGCTCTGGCTCACCACGTCCTTGCGCGGGTATGCCATGGGTGTACTCAACGTTGAGACCCTGACTGAGGGGGTTCACTCAGGTGACGCCGGTGGCATCGTGCCGGAGACCTTCCGGGTTACTCGCAGCTTGATAGAACGCCTGGAGGATGCCACTACGGGCCGGGTGCGAGTGGATGCGTTGCACGTGGAGATTCCAGAAGAGCGGGTGGCGCAGGCCCAGCTTGTGGCAGAGGCTCTCGGCGATGACGTCTACGAGTGCTTTCCCCTGACGGATGGAACCAAGCCGATGGGGGCTGACCCGGCCGAGCTGGTATTGAATCGCACGTGGCGACCCGCACTCGCAGTGACCGGCGCCGATGGGCTGCCCCCGATTCCGGAGGCAGGAAATGTCCTGCGCCCGCGGACCAGCGTGAAGATCTCGCTGCGTATTCCACCCACTTGCGATCCTGAGGGTGCGGTTGCCGCAGTGAAGGACACCCTGGAGGCAGATCCGCCCCACGGTGCCCGGGTGAGCTTCGGGGATACGGGCTGCGCGGGCGGCTGGAACGCGCCTGACATGACAGATTGGCTGGCTGAGGCCGTGGATGAGTCTTCCAGGACATTCTTCGATTGCGGTGCTGTCTTGATGGGAGAGGGCGGGACGATTCCTCTCATGGGCCTCCTCGGCGAGAAGTTCCCCCGCGCCCAATTTGTGATCACCGGCGTCCTGGGTCCGGCCAGTAACGCCCACGGCCCCAATGAGTTTCTGCACATACCCATGGGTAAGAAGCTCACGGCCTGCGTGGCTCAGATCACCGCGCGCATGTGCGAATGGGGCAAGGCAAACGCCCCGGGCTGACGCATGCCGACCTACTCGCTCCGGCTCAAGCCAGCGGCGGTGAGGATGTCTTCAATAATTGCCAGGTGGTGCAGCGTGTGCAGTCGCGCGAAACGCAGCCACATGGCGGCGGTCAGGGGGCCCAGCACCTGATGGGGGACGTGGTCGGGAGCCGATGAGATCTCGTCGCGGCATCGGCGTAGGCTCTCCAGGGTGGCCCGGTTGCCCTCCTGTTCACGGGCCAGGAACTGGGGATTCACCTCCCCATCGGGCCGGACCATCCGCGGCGACTCGGCCTGCCCGCGCCGGAACTCCTCTTTGGCCAGGAGCTTGATCGTCTCCTCACTGGTCCGGGCACCCTTGACGATCAGGAGGCCCCTCTGGGCGACAAGGCCTTCCACGTTGCGGAGGGAGAGATCGCAGGCCAGGGCCGTGTGGTAGAGATGCTGGGCCGCAGACCAGTCGGAGACGCTGGGGTCGCTCGCGTCCCTCACGGACTCCCGACTTCCGAGTTCCCGGCAGTGGTTCAGGGCCGCTTGGAGTCCATTCAGATCTTCATCGATGTCCATGGTGGGTGGGCCCGTTTCCGGGCGGCAGAAATGATACGGTATGCCCAGCACGGGCCCTTAGCTCAGTTGGTTAGAGCTGCTGACTCATAATCGGTAGGTCGTTGGTTCGATTCCAACAGGGCCCACCACAGTCTCTTTCCGAGGGGCCATGCGTCCATTCAATGAATCTCAACGCTAGACACTTAGGCCAAAGGCTCGCGGGCTTTCTGGTTCTATCGGGGG
>MPMD02033037.1_pt1 | contig 11942 bp, 12 predicted proteins | sample 1617291 | NCBI WGS metagenome assembly MPMD02 (sample SAMN05944810, study PRJNA350692) | marine metagenome | biome: marine; feature: ODZ; material: water; isolation source: 120 m water sample filtered on 30 um supor filter | place: Pacific Ocean | collected 2012-04-09 | depth 120m m | reverse complement strand
GTACCGGCCAAGCAGCCGAAACGGCGCCGACTCTGGTTGAACGATGGATCATGCATTCGGCTGCGTCCTGAGCGGCCCAATCATGTCTGGTCGTGGGACTTCGTGTTCGACCGTACAGATGACGGTCGACCGATCAAGCTGATGGTGGTGATCGATGAATACACTCGCCAGTGCCTGGCGATCCATACGGCCAGACGTATCCGGGCAAAGGATGCCATCGACGTGTTCGCCGACCTGATGGAGATTCACGGTATCCCCGAGCACATTCGTGCTGATAACGGTCCGGAAATGGTCGCCAAGCGTCTCAGGCACTGGCTGGGACGACTGGGCACAAAGACTGTATACATCACGCCCGGCAGTCCTTGGGAGAATGGTTACTGCGAATCGTTCAACGGCAAGCTACGTGATGAACTGCTTAATGGAGAAATCTTTTACACCCTGCGAGAAGCCCATGTGCTGATCGAGCAGTGGCGAGTTCACTACAACACAATACGGCCACACAGTGCGCTGGGTTATCGGCCACCTGCACCGGAAACACTGGCGCCAATCGAGGAATTACACAATCAGCCAAAAGCTGCGTAAACTAACTTTCAAACTGGACCAGTTAATGCGGGCACGTCACCTTGTCACCGCGCGATTGCACATCGTACTGGTTGTAAGCCGCGAGCCCGGATATAACGATGACCAGTACAACAATCGCGATCAGGACGAAACGAACGAGCTTGCGCAGGGCTTAATTCCGGTTAACGAACCGGTACCAGCCTGAGCAGGCTGTGATTGACGTCGCTGCTCAGGTACAGGACACCCTTTGCGCCGGCTACAATTCCGCTCGGTACATAGACTGGCGCGGGCGCTTCGGGAACGACTGCACCGACCGGCAGTCCGGCCGCCAGCACGGTTGTCGCACCGGTTTCAGGGTCAATGGCAATGACTTGTTGCCGGCCTGCTTCAACGACTGCGATACGACCGTCGCTCATGACGGCAATACCCTCGGGCCGCAACAAACCATCGCTGATGATTGTTTTGCTGCCCTCGCCGCGGTTGATACGCGTTAATCGTCCTGCCGTCGCTTCAGTCACGTACAGAATTCCGGGGCCACCCAGGGCCAGCCCCACCGGGCCACTTAATCCGTCGGCAACAATATTTCGCACATTGCGGTCTGTGCGGCTCAGCCGGAAAAGTCGGCCGCTGTCGAACTCGGCCACGATGGGATCGCCGAATTCCGTCAGCACCACCCCGTAAGGTGTGCCGAACTTGCTCCATTTCTGAATTTTCTCGCCACTCGCGCGGTCGAGCATGTACACCCGCGACCGGGTAACGTCGCTAATCACGATCACTTCATCACTAACCGCAATATCATTTGCCGCGTTCGGGTCTATAAACTCGGCGAGGTCGGTGGTGGCCCAGAGTTCGCCGCTCTTGGTATCGACGAGCCTGAAGCCGTAGTCATCGGCGACGAACAGCGTTTCCCTGCCGTCTTCGGTGCCGAGCGCCAGGCCGCCCGGCATGGACATGTTGCCCGGGACCACCATGGTTTGTTCACCGGTTGCGGGATCAACACGCACGATGCGGCTAAGGGCAGGCTGGCTGATGTAAATCATGTCGTCTGCAGCGATGGTCAGGTTGTCCAGCGGGGGAGCAAGTGTCGTAATCAGTTCGGTCGTGCCGGTTGCTTCGTCGATGCGCAGCAACTCACCTTTTGACCAGGCGACTGAATAGATCTGTCCGCGGGAATCCAGTTCTACTGCCGACATTACGTCGAGGCCTTCGGCGACCGGCGTGACCTCACCGCTGGCAAGATCAATACGCGCGACCGTGCCGATGCCTGCGAGCGGGCCATAAAGCTGGTCGTCCGAGTTAATCTCGAAACTGTTCAGGTGACCGATGCCCTTGGCGATGAGGCGGGGCGGTTCTATTCCCGTGGTGTCTATCTCGAGGAACCGATCAAGGCCGATCTGTGCGGCAAACAGCCGGCCGTCCCTTGTGTAGTTCACCGGGTTTATCAACGGCAGCTTTGCGGCCAGCACATAGGGTTCGCCGCCGGGCTTAAGCGCGCGGATCTCCCCGACGGGTAATGCCGTCCAGACCATCGTACCGTCCGGCGCGAACGCGACATCGTCTGACGTGCCGTGCGGTGGGCCGACGGCAACGGTTACCTCGCCGGTCTCGACGTCCACACGGTAGACAGTCTCCGCATACACGCTGCAGACATACAGACCGCCGTCGGGCCCGAAGCGAATCCCCTTGGCAGTGTGCAGCGGTCCGCCGCTAACCAGGGTCTCAACACGATAAGTATCCGGTTCCCGTGTACCGGTTGTACACGCAATGCCGAGTGCAGCTACAAATAAAAGTACCGTCCGGAAGAAAGTGCGCGCCATGGAAGACCCCCATTATTGTTATGCAGCTATTCTACCGGCAATCGGCCCCGCGCGGATTGCCCATGAGTCGGGGGCTCTGACTACCGGTGCCAGGCACGAGTTCCTTTCAGCCGGTGCACTATAAACCCGACTGCAATCCATCCGGCTGCGGTTATCCAGGCGACCAGACTGATGCGTATAAGCCCGACCGACAGGATCACGCCGGCGAACATCCCGATTATCGGCAACGCAGGTACCAGCGCGACGCGGAATGGCCGCGGATGATCCGCCCAGGTGCGGCGCAATCGGATAACAGTCGCGCATACCAGCACGAACACCAGCAGGAAAATGATATCGGCTGCCGCAGCGATGTCTTTAATGGGCAGGGTGAGTGTGGCGATCAGCATAATCACCCCGGTTATCTGGATCACGCGATAGGGCGTGCGGTGTACGGGATGAACCCGGGCAAACATGGCGGGCAGGTCGCTGCCGCGGCCGAACAGGAAGCTGAGCCCGCCAAGAGCTATGAGCGGCAGGCTGAGTTCGAAGATCTCGAACTTGAAACCGATCGTCGCAACAATCCAGCCGGTGAGCGTCGTACCGAGGTTGGAACCGAACACGATGCCGAGCGCGGTTGTCAGGTTGAGAAGGCCGGCGCCCGTAAATGCGAGCACCATCAGTCCCACGACGGAACTGCTCTGGAGCAGGGCGGTGCTGACGATGCCGCCGATAACCGAGTTGATGCGCCGGTCAGCCTGGCTTTTCAGGTAGAAGGCCAGCGACCGGCCGCCGAGTGATTTCAGGCCGGATTCGAGCTGCGCCATCGCGAACAGGAACAGCGCGATGCCCGCAAGCAACCCCCAGTAGTCGAACTGACCGCTCATGCACTCATTATATGAGGAGCGTTCGAAAACTCAGCAATGGGTATTAACCGCTACCTGCTTGAACCAGCCGGTCTTGTTATCTCGTACCTACCGCAGTTTCACTCGGCATGGCAGCCGATGACCGTCCACCGATAGTTTGCGGCACGGCGGTCGCGGCGGGGCATGTCCCGATGAACGGTGGCACAAATTCCACATCGAGTGGCTCGGACAGGATAAGCGGCGTGGTCGTGTCCGGAATATTGATCGGCTCAAGCGCAATTAGATCAACACCCGGTGTCGGGATCGGCTGGCTGCCACCCTGAATGTAGATCGATATCTGCAGCTGGTAATCGGCAGGCGTTACGAACGGCCCGAAACTGAAATAAGTGACCGGTACGTTCTCATACGTGACCGTGCTGCCCGGCGCGGCATCGCCCGGCGGCCATGCCGCGTTCAAAAACACCGACGGTGCGGCAAACAAACCTGCACAGTAGGTCGGCGGATACAGGGTAATCGCGCCGCCGGTTATCGTGCCCATGCCTTCCGGGTAATTCAGTGTAAAACTAATCGTCGTGTCGGCCGCCGCCAGCACGCGGTCGTTGCCGCCGCCGGGAGGCGCCTCAGGCGTGGGTTCGGCATCCGGTAAACCGCTGAAGAAATCCCAGAAAGCGTTGCTGGCGAACGCGGGCCATGCGTGTCCGCCCGGGTGCAGACACCACTGTACCGGATATTTCTCGGAGCCCAGCGGCAGCAGGGAATGGTCTATGCACGGCGGGGTCACACCCGGCACGGACATATCTATATCCCAACCGTTGTACAGTACCCAGAAATTATGCGCGACCGCGCCGATGTTCAGGGGCACGGCGAGGTCCGCCTCACCCTGGCTCTGAATCACGGCAACCGAGCCGATGCACTGGTTGCTGATCAGCGAACCCGAACTAATGGCAATCGCCCGCACGATGTCGCCAAAGCGACAGCCGACCTCGTTAGCCATGCCGGCGCCGCTGCTGTGACCGGTAACGAACAACTTTTTGTGGTCATAGGTGAGTCCGCGTCTGTTAAGTTTCCTGATAAGATCGGCAAAAAATTCAAAGTCATATTCGAAATTCCAGTTGATGCCGCCGCCACCAAGCGGCAACGCATCAGGAAATATCATGATTGCATCATCACCGACCACATCTTTAAAGGTATAGCGGTTCGGACCCACCCAACTCTGGTGCGAACCGAATGAACCGTGAAAGCCGACGATGAGCGGTTTATCGGCCTGGTTCGTGTTGTAGTCCGACGGCAACCGAAGATAGTAACTGCGCTCAACACCGCCCGACTGCATGGTGTGCAAGCCAGAGAAGAGCAAGTTCGGCAAGACGAAGAGGATTTGCTTCGCGGCGGCTATTAATGTGTCTGCCTGTTCGTCGGTCACGACCGGGTTGCCCCAGCGGTTGCGACCCCAGTTAACTGCCGAGATAAAAGAATGCATTTGCCGTCGAGCCACGTAAATAGCATCCGGATCGCCTGACTCGCTGGCCGCCAGCCTGTCGGCCGCCATCTGGTCGATCTTCGCGACCCCGGCCGGCCCGATACCCTGGGCCGCATAGAGTTCCTTCATCAACGTAGCCCAGCCATTCACCGCGCTGTCCATCGGGCTAAGCGCATCGATTCGCAGCACCCTGCCCGAGCTTCCTCCTGTTCTGCCGGTGTTGTTAACCAGTGCGTACAGCTCGCCGCTGGCGTCCTCGCCCATGCCGAGCAGCAATCCGCCGATGGTGTCCGGCGAGAACAACCGGAGTTCGCGAATTGTCAGGCCGTCGAGATAGAACAACCGGCCGTTGTAATCACCGAACACATACATGTTCCGGAGGTCGGCGTTGCCTTTACCCCGGTACATATAACCGCCGATAACGGCGATACCTTCGTCGTGGTCGTATTCTGCCAGCGGATCGGTCAGGCCCGCCGATTCGGCAACGCACTCAGACGGGTCTTCCACCCCGGGCGAGCCGTCCGGTTGGCCGCCCTGGCCGACGAAACAGAAGCTGCCTTCCTTGATAGCGAAACCGTAATTGTTGCCCGCAACGACCAGGTCGACTTCCTCGATATCGTTGTTGCCGACATCGCCGGCATAAATATCTCCAAAAGCCCGGTCCACTGTCACCCGAAACGGATTTCGAAAGCCGTGGGCAAAAATTTCATCGATTGCGCCTGCATCGAGCAGGAAGGGGTTGGTATCCGGTACCAGGTACTGCCCGTTAGCCGACGGCAGGTGACTACCGTAGGGCGCATAGTTGGCGTTTGGCACGATGCGCAGGATGGAACCAAGCACGCTCGTGTTGTCCTGGCCTGAATTCAACGGGCCGCCATTGCCCAGCGCGATCAGCATGAAACCCTTCAGATCGAAGGTCAGTGCACCGGCGTTGTGAAAGCCGGTGGGCTGGTCGATGCGCATGATATCGCGCTCGTAGGCCGGGTCGGGAAGTTCGGCAGGGTTCAGCGGGTTGTCGACCCGCCACTCGGTAATCACACTCTGGTGGGGGCCGAAGGTGAAACCGCCTTCCCAGGGAAAATCAGCGTCGCCGTCGGTTTCTTCCGACGTGTAGGTGTAGAAGTAACCATTGGTCGCGTAATCCGGGTGGAAGGCGAGGCCGAGCAAGCCGCGCTCGTCGTAACCGCCGATATTTACCAGCGTGCGCGCACTGATATCCAGGAACTCGGTTCGGACGCCACTGGCCAGGTCAATTGCATGAATAATGCCCACCTGGTCGGCCACGAACAGCCGGCCGGTATCCCCCGGTGGTGCGGTCGCGTGTAGGGGCGCGACCATACCATCGGCAATATTCGTGAGCTTGATTTGTTTGTCGCCGTACTCGATGGTTGCAGGAATCGGATCTAACAATGGTTCGGCAACCGCACTGGCCGTGTGCAGGCCAATACCGGATAACGCCACTAAGGTGAGGAGTCCGCGCATGATGCCCCCTGCTTGTTCTTAATTATTTAGTAGCCTTTTAGCAGTCCAATGAATTATGCAAAAAGGCTGATGTGGCCGGGAAAATGCAAGCTTCAGAACAATAACATGAATCAGACCCCAACTGGTTTCGCACCGTGGGCGCGGCGCCCGAACGTATTTGTAAGTCAATGCTGAATCGGACTCAGCTCCGCTGTTTTGCCGTTTGCGATAAACCAATGAGTGTTATACCCATTTATCACAGCATTTTTCTGGCTCTGCGTGATCAGATAGTAAACGGTGCTTACGACAGCCGTAAGCCGCTGACGGGCGAGACCCTTGGCGGTGAGGAGTTCATCGGCACGGATGTCATTCAGACGACTGATTGCGTATCACCGGGCGTCTGCCATCCCTGAGGCGAGGCGCAGGCATTTAATGAGGTACTCCGAGCGATACCCCGGATGATATACGATAGTACCCGGCCGGGCTTTGCCCGGCTTTTTTTGGATAACTTGCCCCGTAAGGCTTTCAGAGCCAACAGGGGCACCAAAATACCTATAAAATAGGTTGATATAACCTATAAAGTAGGTATACTAGCAACCTCAACTCCGGAGGTTGGGCCCATGGCAACACAAGCGACATTGGAAACCCTGTTTGGCGGCAGGGCGGCCGCGCGCGCGTTGCTGTTCCTGGAGAACTATGGCGAAGGTTATGCCAACAAAATCTCCAAAACTTTTGCTATGCCCCTGAGTGAAGTCCAGAAGCAACTGGCCAAATTCGAGGAAGCGGGCATTTTTGTCAGCAGAATGGTAGGCCCGAGTCGGATATACACCTGGAATGAGCGTGACCCTGCGTTGCAGGAACTAAGGGCATTGCTGAGGAAAACGCTGGAGAGTGGCATCCCGGATAAAACGCTAAAGCAGTATTACCGGGAGCGGCAGCGCCCACGGCGTAAAGGGAAGCCGCTTAACGGTAACCGATAACGATTTATGGACAAGGATTCAACACTCACCGAAGTGGCTGCTCGTGTTTCCGCAGCACTGCAAGGCGCAGGAATTATCGCTACCTTATCAGGTGGCAGTGCCGTAACCATATATACGCAGAACGATTATGAATCCAGGGGCATGGATTTCGTAACTGCAGCCATGCTTAATGAACTGAAACCGGTTATGGAGCAACTGGGGTTTGTGCATACAGCGAACAGGCGTCTCTCGGTGTTCGAGCATCCGGAAATCGAGTGGTATGTGGAATTTGTGGCTGCGCCGATAAGCTTTGGTGCTACGCAGGTTAAAGCCGAGGAGTGCGGATCGCTTGAAACCCCTGCCGGCCTTTTGCGTGTTATTACACCCACGCAGTCTGTTATGGATCGGCTGGCTGCCGCATTTGCCTGGGGTGATGCGCAGTCCCGCGAGCAGGCACTGATGGTTGCCAGGCAGCAAACCATCGATTGGAGCGAGCTGCGTCGGTGGTTCCTTGATGAAGGACTGACCGAGTCAGACTATCAGGGCTTCAGAAACCTGGCCGACTACGAAAACGCATAAAACCCGGAACTTGCAATCAGTTAATCGGCGGCTGGCAGCGCGCAGGCTTTTCAGCCGTGCCGCAGTTGAAGGCCAGGCCTTCGTCGTCGTGGATTATTTGTTCACTCGACAGTACCCGCACATCGCTGTAGCCGTACTCCGCCAACTCTGCTTTCAGCAGCGAGGCGCGCCGGCCGGTGCGGCAGTAGGTAACAATAGTGCCTGCAGCGTACGCCGGCAGTTTCAGGAAACTTTCGTCGACCTTGTCAAAAGGTATATTGACCGCACCTGCGATGTGCTGCTCTGCGTATTCCTCGGCCGAGCGTGCATCGATAAGTGTGAGCGTTTCGGGGTCGGCCAGGAAGGCACGGAACAGTGCCGGGTCGATGCGCGGGATGTCCGGCGCTTCTTCATCTGCCCACACGGGCAGTGCAACCATGCCGGCTACAACCAGCAGCGCTACGCTTAAGAAAGCTTTCCATATTTCCATGCGACTAATCATCACAGGCGTCATCGCAGGCACTCAGTCGTTGGGCGGCGGCAGCATCTTGCGCACCTCTCCGGCGTGCCGGGTTTCGTCACTGATTAAGCGTGTAGCGTATTCTTCCAGGATCTTGCGCGTATCGTGCGAGTGGGTTTGCAGCAGCGGACCGACCCCCAGTGAAGGCTCACCTTCGAGTTGCGTGATCAGCTCGCCCGCCTCGTGGGCGTGCAGCATCGACTCGTCGGCCTGGCCGCGCAGCCAGGAAACGATAGGAATGCGTCCGAAGCCCTGCACCATGAACGAGTAGTGGGTGTAACGCACTACACCTGCGAGTTCGAGTTCCAGTATTTTGTCGAGTTGCTTCAGGACCTGTGCGGTTTCTATGTTGTCGGATGCCGTGTTATGTCTCCGTTTATTGTTGGCAGCTTATCGGACTGGGTGATGAGCTCTTTCATATTATCTTATAGTTAATCGGGCAACATTTCGATAGGGATTTCTATGAGTCCCGGGCAATAAGCACGCCCGAACGCTTGTTATTTGATCACGCCCTGCGCCGGAACCAGTAGTGGCCGATCAGTGCAGAGCCGCCCATGAATAAAGGCATGTTGCCGCGCTTCTCGGACAGGTCCTCGACCAGTTCGAGTTCCGGTGCGAACAACCGGCGCAGTTTGTCGACAGGGACCCGGCTCGGCCCGATCGGCCACCAGTCCCACCAGCCGCGGCTGCCGAAATGCGTCAGGATAAAATCGCCACCCGGGGCCAGCCAGTTCAGCAACTGTCGCTTGTAGGCAGCGTATTTAATCGTGCCGGGCGTGTGCAGGCAGCCGACATCCAGGATCACGTCGAATGGTTTATCTGTCGTCCACGTGCCGACGTCTGCCTGCTCGGGTTCGATTGCAAGCTCGCTGCCTTCGAGCCGGTTTTTTAGTATCGCAACCGCCTGTGGCATGAAGTCGATGGCTGTTACCCGGTAGCCGCGTTCCGCCATGTAAATTGAGTAGGTTCCGGCACCACAGCCAATATCGAGTGCGCGGCCCGGCGTGGCACGCTGGTCCAGGGCTTTAACAAGTGCGACCGGCGGATCGGCCTCGTGCCAGGGCAGGTCCTCCGCCTTCTCGGCCGACTTGTACAGCCGGTTAAAAATACCTTTGCTCTGCCCGCTCATGCGCTGCTCCGCGTCCGCTAAACGAGGGCGATCCACAGGTATCCGTTGATGTGTGGTACGCCCCGGACACTTAAGTTTAGGGTAAAGTGGGTGCAATAAGCATAACAACGAGGGGGGAAGTCATGCCCAATCTGCAGTCCGGGCGCGAGCGCCTGGCCATCCATCCGTCCAGCGCAGGCCTCATCGCGGTTTTATTGCTGGTTGCGGCCTTTGCCTTCGGCGCCGCGGCAGACGATACAGAATTCTTCGCCAACTCCGGCAGCCGTTATGCGCCGATTATCCAGGCATCCGAAGCCGCGTTCATGAAACGCGAGGTCGAGGGTTCGATCGAGAACCTCGACGAGGACTACCAGCTGATTGATATCAAGGACGAGGGTGCAGTTGTACGCGTGCACGGTATCGAAGCCGTGCGCTCGGCACTCGGCATGATGTTTGCATCCAACGTGTGGATCGATTCGGAAGTCACCCGGCTGGCACTGGTGGACAATATGCTGGTGCAGATCGAACACGATACCTTTAAAACCGAAGACGGCGGGCAAAGAACCGTGTCGACACTCGTGGTGTTCGAACACCGCGACGGCAAGCGGTGGCGGGAGTGGCGGTTTATCCCGGTGGACAGATAGAAAAGAATTAACAAACACACCTTAATATATGGGCACCCGCGTGGACAGGAGCGCCAAAAAAGATACTGTGCTGGACAGGATGTCCGAATGTCGCGGAGGGCAGGACGCCCGAGAGCGACGAGGAGCGGCTTTAAATGAGACCATATTTCCACGCGGCGAATAGAACGCGTGGAAATATCTGAGGCCGAATATATTTCGAGGGATCCACAGGATCCCGAGATAGCGCGAACCCACCGAGGTATGGGTTCGCTGTAGGAGTCGCCTTTAGGCGCGAACCAGACAAAGGAGCTATTAGTTGTAGGAGTCGCCTTTAGGCGCGAACCCACCTAAGGGTCTACACGTATTAGGAAGAGAAAGATTATGAACCGGACAATTTCATATGTGTTTGTAATATTTTTGCTTACAACGCTCACCGCCTGCTCCCCACCCGACACCGAACAGCAAAAACAGGGGCAGGCCAACGTCGTGCCCCAGGCCCCGCCAAGAATTGCCGTCATCGGTGCCACCGCACGTTCAGGACGCGTGATTATCAGGCAGGCACTGGATGCCGGTTACGACGTGGCGGGCCTTGCCCGCACACCCTCGAAGCTGGACTTCGAGCACCCTAACCTGACCCTGGTGAAAGGCGACGTGCGCGACGTGGAATCGCTGAAAGCCGCACTCACCGGCGACGAAGTCGTGATCTGCATGGTGGGTTTTCCCACGCCCACCAATCCCCAGGAACCCATCGGCGAAGTGGACCTGTACACCGTGATGGGCGCGAACCTGATCGCCGCGATGAAAGCAAAGGGGAATACAAAACTGATCATGGCCAGCTCAACGGGCGTGGAGCATCGCGTGCCGAACGAGGCCACCGAACCCGAGGGCGACTCGATGTCGGATGCGTGGCGGTTTAACGCACGGTTTCTCTACAACGACATGTTTGATATGGAAACGCAGATCCGCGAGAGTGGGCTGGACTACGTACTCCTGCGGCCGGGCTTCCTGGTTGAGGAGCCGGCCCGTAATGACATGCAGTTCACGATCGACGGCGGCACGCCCAAGCAACGCACGATTACTTACGAAGACTTCGCGGAGTTCACGCTGGCGCAGGTGGGCTCCGACGAGTATGTTGGTAAGGCCGTGGGCATGTACTCGGATGAGATCATGGACCCGGCCAAAGAAGTGAAGAAATTCCTGGAAAAGATGCGCAAAGCGAAAGAAGCCGCTGAAGCCGCGGCGGCCGGCAGCTAATGATGCTTGCTGTAGGAGCGGCTTTAGCCGCGAACCCACCGTCCGAAAAGATAGTGTAGGAGCGGCTTTAGCCGCGAACCCGCCATCCGATCAGAAACATACCGAATCGACGGAGGCTAAGAATATGAACGATGTAACCAAGTTAGATTCCCACACCGCCTATTGCGGGCTGGATTGTTCCGGCTGCGAGGTTTACCAGGCCACCACGTTCGACGACGACGATCTGCGCCAGAAATACGCGGACAAGGTATTAGAGCAGTTCAAGGTCAAGGTCGAACCTGCGACCGTTAACTGTTTCGGCTGCAAGGACGAGCGCCCGAAGACCGGTTATTGCGCGATGTGTGAAGTACGCAAATGCACCATCGACCGGGGACTGGAGAACTGCGCGTTTTGCGAATACTACGGCTGCGAGAAACTCCAGAAAGTACACAAAGCCATGATCAGCGTCGGCAAGGCCGTTGACGGCGTTGCCAGCGCACACCTGAACCTGGAAGCGATACGTAGTGAAAAAGGTTTGGCCTGACCGCATCACTTGTAGGAGCGGCTTTAGCCGCGACATTGTGTGATGTGTGCTGTAGGAGCGCCTTTAAATGACGATACTATTGTAGGAGCGGATTTATCCGCGAACCCACCTCACTAAACAAGTTCTACCGAATCGACAGGCGCTAAAAATATGAATAAGAAATTACTTGCCACCCTTGCTGCACTACTATTCACCCTCCCGGCCCTCGCCGATGTCCTGATCTTTGGCGGCACCCGCGG
>MPMD02480966.1_pt1 | contig 11964 bp, 7 predicted proteins | sample 1617291 | NCBI WGS metagenome assembly MPMD02 (sample SAMN05944810, study PRJNA350692) | marine metagenome | biome: marine; feature: ODZ; material: water; isolation source: 120 m water sample filtered on 30 um supor filter | place: Pacific Ocean | collected 2012-04-09 | depth 120m m | reverse complement strand
GACGCAAAACGTGGGGTGACACCCTTCGCGGTTCTATACCTGCCACGATGGCCAGTTCCTTCATTATCTGACCGAAGCGGGCGCGCGTCAGGTGGCCTTGCTTGGAGCGTGAGGGAAACAGGAAACGCTCTCCTGCCGCCTTACGGTCCCTGGAAAGGAAGCTGTCCCGCACGTCTTTATAGGCCCCGATGGCTTCATTGGCCGGTTCGCTTAATGGAACCATCCTTTCCTTGCCGCCTTTGCCCCGAACGATCAACATCCGCCCATCCCGGCTAACGGCGGAAAGCGGCAGGCCAACCAGTTCCGATACCCTGAGGCCCGTTGCATAAAGCAGTTCCAGCATTGCTACCAACCGCACCCCTTCGCCGCCACCCCAATTGTTTGCGGCATCAAGTAGCTGCTCAACTTCATTCTCGCTCAGATATTTAGGCAGGGTGCGCCCCTGACGCGGACTGTCGATGGCGCTGGAGGGATCATCGTCGCGTACCCCTTCGGCGTGCAAAAATTTAAAAAACTGCCTGAGTACCGATAGCCGTCGCGCGCTGGTGGAAGACGCCATTCCGGCGCTGGACAGCTTCTTTAGATAATTGCGGATTATTGTGCTGTCGGCATTTTCCGGCTGGCGTTTGCGGGCCACGGAAAACGCCGCAAAGTCCGACATATCCCGACGGTAGGAATCGATCGTATTATCCGTGGCACCTCGTTCGACCATCAACATCTCCAGGAAGTTTTCGATGTGTCGGGACAGGTGAACTTTTGCCATTGAACCTACAAACCTGCGGCGACCGCTGCTTCCAGGGCCAGGGCGCGCCGTTCGATATCAAGGCCGATGACGCCCAGGCTTTGCATCACCTTGTTAATAACAATCGGTTCCGCCAGACCGGAACCACCTTCGCCGAGCGCAATCAGCGAAAGCAGGATGATTTCACCAACATGGCTGCGCGGTTGAGCCGACTGCTCGTCCTGCGTCATCATCGCCGCTTTTGTAGCCTCACCCAAAGAACGCCACAGGGCCGGATTGGGCATCGCCATAGTGATTTGCTGCGGGCCATCCAACAGGGTGTCCCATGCATCGCGCGGCACGTCGTCGTCCAGGGCGTCGAACAGGGTGTAAAGAAGGGCAGCCTTATCGTGGGCGTTCTGCTCTTCCTTTACTTGATTCCACCAGTTGGCCAGATGTGCCGGTCCCCAATCGAGGGTTTCTGACGACCCGGCAATGCGCGCGACCGGCAACAAGGCTTTCAAGGCTTTGTCGGCCTCCTCATTATGCTGAGCACCGGCCTTTAGCAGATCGAACCAGGGCGAAGCCGCCTGGGTTTCGTTCCCAATCAAAAAAGCGCGAATGGCTTCCGGCGCGAACCAGATCAATTCCGCAGACGGGGGAATGCGCTTAAGGACCGGCATGAAAACCCGAACGGTAGAGGTATATCGCCCTCCTTCGCGGCCCAATGACAGGGCCTTGGCAGTTGCTTCGGCTTGCGCAATCGGCAAAGTCTGGATTAACGACGTCCGGTACAGCAAGGCCCGGCTAAGCGGGCCGCTTTCGGCTTCCGCCTTGGACAGGGGATTGGCTAGATCTTCTTCGGTAAAGGAAACGCTGGTATAGAGCTGGCGCAAAGTATCCACATCAAGCGCTCCGGCTATTTCGGCGCGCTCTGCCGATTCAAGGCGAATTTCGACGGACGCATTGGGGCTGATGGCGATGGCTCTCAAAACTCCGGGGCGGCTGGATGAAACCACGTCATTTGGCAATTGGGTTTTTGACACCCTGGCCATGGACAAGTGCATGGGCGTCGGGTCGGGTAGTTGCTCGACAGGCATGGCGTTTCCACCAAGAGCTTCGACCAATAAATAGAAGGCGTCGTCTTCATCGCCGGTTTCCTGCAACAGCGAAACACCAAGCGCTGCCTTATCGTGTTCACCCGCCAGGGCCTGACAAAAGATAAAGGCCTTCTGCCAGTATTCATTTTCCTGATTGCCTATCTGCCCGGCAGCCAGGGAGCAGGCGCGGGCGTTGTCATTGGCGAGGAAACGCACATCCGCCTCGTAACGGACAAGTTGATCGATATTGGAACGGCCCGGCGTCGCATCCAGCAGGCGGTTGACGCTCAAGGTATCACCCATCGCAGCCAACAAACCGACGCGGCGGGCGACATAACTGCCATCACCGGCCATGCCTTCAGGCAGGGTTGCGATACTCAGAAGCATGCGTCGCATCAGGTCGCGCATCACTTCCGAACGGATATTGACCGGCAGTCGGTCCATAAGCGTTTCCAGCATGCGGCGCGAAGTCCCCGACCACATATCAATGCCGAACCCACCTTCCTGTTCGTTCAGAACACCAGCGGTATCGAGATTAATGATTTGCAGGGTATCGACCTGAATGGCTGTATCGACGACTCCCGTCGATGCCGTGACAGCGGGGACTGTTGGCGTTTGCAGGACCCGAGGCTGTTCTGCCACCTTTTCAGGTGGGTTATCCTGGGCTGGCGGTTGCAGTTTTTTCGGTGGCACCAGGCGAACCGGACCGCTTTGGGCATGTGCCAGTCCTATAGCGACAAAGGCCGTGCCGACGGCAAAAGCCAGGACGAACGCCAGGACGCCCATACGAAAAGAAAATGAATTAACGGGGGAAACGGTCATCGGGCAGAACTTTTTCGATTGTGGTCATGGGGGCCGGGATGTCCCATGTCGCGAGGAACGCCGAACCCCCGACGATGATTGCAAAAACAGCGATCAGGACCAATCTGGAAATATTTTTCATAGCAATCCTTGTAGCCAGTGTAAGGCATACGTCAATTGAAAAGGGACTAATTCTACAAGTTTAAATCTTTCTAGCACCTTTATGTGATCAAAGATTATGGTAAATTAGGACTGTGGCAACATTTCGGCAGAATAGATCAAACGACCCTTAAACTTATGGTTCTGTTGCTCTATCTTCTTGAAATTACTTGTTCAATACGCACTATAACCCCTGAACAGGATGATCGGAAAATCGGCAATGGCGGATAACACCGCATCGCTCAACGACTTAAAGGATATCAAACCGATTGTATTGATCGGGTTGATGGGCGCGGGCAAAAGCCGAATTGGGCGGGAACTGGCGGCCAAACTTAAGCTGCCATTTGTCGACGCCGACGATGAAATCGTCAAGGCAGCCGGGTGTTCCGTATCCGATATATTCGAACTTTACGGTGAAACCGCCTTTCGGGATGTCGAAAGAAAAGTCATTTTCCGCCTTTTGGAAGACCGTGGAAAGATCATTTCCACGGGCGGTGGCGCTTTTATGAACGAAGACATCCGCCGGTTCGTCGCAGAACGGGGAATTTCGGTCTGGCTAAGGGCCAAACTGGATGTCCTGGTCGAGCGCACCGGCAGGCGCGGCGGTCGCCCGCTGCTTGAAAAGGGAGACCCAAAAGCAATCTTGCAGGGACTGATGGATGAACGCTATCCGGTGTATGGCGGAGCAGATATCATCATCGACACAGAAGATGTCCCGGTTGACGTTGCCGTTAACGAAGCGGCGGCTGCGTTATCTGGTTTTGTCGCAAAACGAGAACAGAAATGAATAACGTGTCCCCAGCCCCTTCATCGAGCGAAGGGAAATTGCGCCTGGAACTGGGCGAACGCTCTTATGATATCCTTGTTGATACTAACCTGCTTGAGCAGGCGGGCGACTTGATCTCGCCCCTGATGAAGGGCGAAAAAGCGGTGATCGTCACCGATTCAAACGTTGCGCCTTTGTTCCTTGAAAAACTGGAACGCTCGTTAAGCGCATCTGGCGTCAAGCATACCGCCATCATCCTTCCCGCAGGTGAGCAAAGCAAAAGCTTTGAACAATTGCAGAACCTGACGATCAAACTGATTGATGCGGGCATCGACAGGAAAACCATGTTAATCGCCCTGGGCGGCGGCGTCATTGGGGACCTTGCTGGTTTTGCCGCCGCCGTAATCATGCGCGGCATCGAATTTGTTCAGATACCGACCACTTTGCTTTCCCAGGTTGACAGTTCCGTCGGCGGCAAGACGGGCATCAATGTTCATTCGGGAAAAAACCTGGTCGGGGCCTTTCATCAACCGCGCCTGGTTTTGGCCGATTTGTTAACTTTGAACACCCTGCCCCGCCGACAATTGCTCGCCGGTTACGCGGAAGTCGCCAAGTATGCCCTGATTAACGATCCCGACTTTTTTTCCTGGCTGGAAGACAATGCCCCTGCCCTGCTGAACGGCGACAAGGACCGACAACGACACGCCGTTCTGAAAAGCTGCACCCACAAAGCCGCCATCGTTGCCGAAGATGAGCGCGAGGCTGGCGTAAGAGCCCTGTTGAACCTTGGCCACACTTTCGCCCATGCGCTGGAGGCTGAAACCGGATACGGCGACGATCTGCTACACGGCGAAGCTGTCTCCATCGGCATGGTCATGGCATTTGATCTGTCGGTTCGACTGGGATTTTGCGCGCAAGCCGACGCCCAGCGGGTGAGTAGTCACCTTCAAAATGTGGACCTGCCGACCGATATGGATGGACTGGCGACGTCGTCCTGGTCGGCGGACAGGTTGATAGCCCACATGGGGCTGGACAAAAAAGTCGAAAGCGGGACCATTGTCTTTGTTTTGGCTCAAGCTATTGGTGAGGCCTTCGTCGCCCGTGATGTCGATCCCGAAGCGCTGCACGCTTTTTTAAGCGACGCCCTTTAACATTCGACAACTGAAAGTCAGTCATGTTGATAATACTTAGCGCCATTTTTGTATTGCTGTTGCTATCGGCCTTCTTCTCAGGTTCCGAGACAGCCCTGACAGCAGCTTCGCGACCACTGATGCATCAACTGGAAAACAATGGCAACCGGCGCGCCGGAACCATCAATCGCCTGAACGAACATCGCGAACGCCTGATCGGGGCGATCCTGCTGGGCAACAATCTGGTCAATATTCTTGCTTCGGCGTTGGCGACCAGCATCATGATCACCCTGTTTGGCGAACCGGGAGTCGCTTATGCGACCCTGACGATGACATTGCTGGTGCTGATTTTTGCTGAAACCCTGCCAAAAACCTACGCTATTCACAACGCCAACCGCATGTCTTTGGCAATTGCCCCTTTGGTCAACGCGTTGGTGTTTGTCCTAGCGCCCATAACTCAACTGATCAATTTCCTGGTTCGCGGTGTTTTGAAACTGTTCGGTGTCAGTAATGTCGATGACGCCTTAAATTCCTCGTCGGAAGAATTGCGTGGCGCAATCGAACTACACGCCGTCGATGATCGTGCCGTCGAACACGAACGCGCCATGCTCAGAAGTGTTCTTGATCTTGCCGAAGTGCAGGTCAGCGAGATCATGGTTCATCGTAAGGATGTCGCCATGATCGATGCCGATCAACCGGCCAGCAAAGTGGTCGAGGATGTCCTCGCCAGCCCTTTTACGCGCATTCCCTTATGGCGGAGTCAGCCGGAAAACATCGTCGGCGTGTTACATGCAAAGGCTCTTTTGCGCGCCATTCGTGGCCTGGAGAACAGCCTGACGAACGAAGAACTTGAAAACCTTGATATCGTCTCCCTGGCCACCAAGCCGTGGTTTATTCCCGAACAAACCACCTTGCTGGACCAGTTGCAGGAATTCCGCAAGCGCCACGAGCACTTTGCGTTGATGGTCGACGAATATGGCAGTTTCATGGGCATCGTTACGTTGGAAGATATCCTGGAAGAGATTGTCGGCGATATTTCCGACGAACATGATATCGCCGTTTCGGGTGTCATGCCGGAAGCCGATGGTAGTTACACGATCAAGGGTGGTGTGACTATCCGCGACCTGAACAGGGAATTCGATTGGCGATTACCTGATGAAGAGGCAGCCACAATCGCCGGGCTTATCCTTCACGAATCCCGGCGCATTCCCGAACCCGGTCAGCTTTTCATGTTCCACGGCCTCAGATTCCAGATATTGCGCCGCGTTCGTCAGCAAATTACGTCTGTCAGGGTGACGCCCATGAAAGAAGAGACTGAACCTTCGAATGAAGAGTGACTTTTCTGGATTAAGCAACCTGATGTCTGGAAATTTGAATTTGATGTGATCAGTCATCCTGGCATTCCCATTTAATATATGCCTTTTCGGCGCTGGCCCATTTGTCGTCGATTTAGACGAGGACGGCGCTGACCAGACGTTCGAGTGATTGTTCGATGCGGACCTTTTGGGTGCGTCGTTTGATTTCCTGAGCAGGGAAGCGTCTGATCGAGTGGAAGCGGTAGTTCGATAAATCGGCATATAAATCAAACCAATTCAACGCAGTTTGATCTAACGCCGCCACCAACCCCGTTTGGGCTTTTCTTTGTCGACTGCTGCATCGTCCCCGATATTGATGACCGTGGTTTTTGCCGCCTCGGCGATCAGTTTTGGATCGTTTTCAGGTTCTTCCGTCTTCTTGCGGGTGCGGCGGCGGCGTTTTGGCTTTTCTTCCGTAGTTTTTTCTACGGCCGCTTCGTCAGAAGGTTCCGGTGATTTCGCTTCCGCCTCATTCGTCGGAGCCTCGGTCTCGCCGTCACTTTTCTTCGCGCGTGAACGGCGGCGCGCCGGCTTCCTCGTGGTCTTCTTTTCTTCTTTAGCTTCGCCTTTCTCCGCGGTCTTTTCATCATCCGCTTTTTCGGCCCTGGCCTCTACAGGTGCTTCTTCGCCCGCTACTTCTTCGTTAGCGCTCTGGTCGTCGGGACGCCCCCTGCGACGCCGGCCACCACGTTTGCCACGCCGGCGGCGCCTGGATGATTTGCCCTCGCCCGTTTCGTCATCCCTGGGTGCGGTTTCGCCAGCTGTCTGCGAACCGGCGTCACCGTCAGTACTGGTCTGCGCGACTTGCGTCTCGGACTCGGTTTCTGGCGACTTGCGACGGCGAGAACGGCGACGGCGTTTTGCAGGTTTTTCCTCGGCCTGGATTTCGCTTCCAGTCGTGCCTGTCGAAACGGTCTCGACCTGCCCGGAAGCCTTGATGCGTTCAATGCGCAGATCAGGCGGGATCAGGGCTTCATCGGCGGTAATGGTTATTGAAATATCCGTGCTTTGCTCGATTTCCGCCAGGGCTGGGCGTTTCTGGTTCAGGATATAAAGAGCGACTGCCGTTGGAACGTGGGTGACGATTTCACTCGCACGTTTGCGATTGGCTTCTTCCTGAATGGCCCTTAGCGCCACCAGGGCGGCGGAATCCGTCGAACGGCGAATACCGGTGCCGCCACAGTAGGGGCAGGGCTCCGAGCTTGTTTCAATCAACGACATTCTCAAGCGCTGGCGCGACATTTCAAGTAGCCCGAAGGGACTGATGCGTCCAATCTGGATGCGGGCCCGATCATTGTGCATGGCGTCTTTCAGGCGTTTTTCGACCTGGCTGTTGTTGCGTGACACTTCCATGTCGATGAAGTCGATAACGATCAGTCCGGCCAGATCACGAAGGCGTAATTGGCGGGCAATTTCATCAGCGGCCTCCAGGTTGGTTTTGAAGGCCGTTTCCTCGATATTGCGTTCGCTGGTCGAGCGACCCGAGTTGACGTCGATGGAAACCAGAGCCTCTGTCGGGTTGATAACGATATAAGCGCCGGACTTCATTTGCACTTCCGGCGAATGAATGGCGTCAAGTTGGCTTTCAACCTGATAATGCTGGAAAATCGGTTCCGTCGTCACGCTGTATGGCTGAACCCTTTTGGCATGACTTGGGATCAGCAGTTTGATGAAATCCTTAGCCATGCGATATCCACGATCACCGGCAACGATGATTTCCTCGATATCGCGGGTATACAAATCACGAATCGACCGTTTGATCAGGTTGCCTTCTTCGTGTACGAGCGTCGGCGCCATTGACTCGAGAGTTAAATCCCTGATGCTGTCCCATAGCCTGACAAGATACTCATAATCGCGTTTGATTTCCGCTTTGGAACGTTTGATTCCGGCGGTGCGTACAATGACCGCCATGCCTTCGGGAATTTTTAAATCCGCCAGGATGGCCTTCAACTGCTTGCGATCGTCGCCGTTGGTTATCTTGCGCGAGATGCCGCCGCCACGAGCGGTATTGGGCATCAAAACGCAATAACGGCCGGCCAGGGAAATGTAGGTTGTCAACGCGGCGCCTTTGTTGCCCCGTTCTTCCTTGACCACCTGAATTAACAAAATCTGTCGGCGCTTGATGACTTCCTGAATTTTGTACCGGCGATGGCTCGGGGTGCGACGACTGGGACGGGTATCCTCTGAATCGTCACCGCCCAGGGTCTCTACACCCTTGCGGTTTTTCCTGGGCGTCCCTTCTTCTTCTTCGTCATCGTCGTCGTTACCGTTACTTTCATCATTTGATGCTTCGGAAGATTCTGAATCGTCCTTGTTTTTCTCATCAGGTGTTTTTTCATCCCCGCTCTCGTCTTTCGCAGCCTGCTCATTCGGGTTGTCTGAATCGGCGTCTTCGGCGTCCTCGTCAGGTTCTTTTGCGGCTTCCTCGGCCAGTTCGGCGGCCTCGTGCCTGAGCAGGGCCTGACGATCCTCAATGGGAATTTGGTAATAATCGGGATGAATTTCGCTGAAAGACAGGAAACCATGACGGTTTCCGCCGTAATCGACAAAAGCCGCCTGGAGCGACGGTTCGACCCGGATCACTTTTGCGAGGTAGATGTTGCCCTTGTTTTGTTTGCGGGCTACGGATTCGACGTCAAAGTCCTGAAGACGATTCCCACTTAATACCGCGACCCGGATTTCCTCCGGGTGGGCGGCGTCGATTAGCATTCTGTTGATAGACATTAAAATTATAACTCCAAGGCGTCGGTCCCTCACTGGAATTAAATCCGTACATGTGGATGACGCGTGTTCGTTGTTCGCCGGCGGCGCATTCGAACGAATTGGCGCTCGTCAATAAAGACGATGCTTCCTTCATGAATGTTCGCGCTGCTCTATCCGGCATGAAAAAACTCAACCTAAACTTGTTCGTTTCACTTCTCGAATGGGGCTAGCTTCTGATAAACTGATGCTTCCATTCGTAAATTCCTGACAAGGGAGTCAAAAAGACTGAATCCCTAGTGCCATGATGTTAACATAACGGTAGGATTTTAGTTCGACAATCGTATTGTTGCTTTTAGTTTGTTTTTCATCGGGATTAAATAATGATTTTAAGACCTGGCTGCTGGTTTTATTCAATTGCGCTTGCCGTGTTTCTTGCCTTTACGGGATTGAGTGCGGTTCAGGCTGCGGAAACCGTCGTGACGGGTGTTCGGGTTGGGCATCATGGGCAAACGACCAGGCTCGTGTTCGATTTGACCAATAAGGTCGATTTCAAGATATTCGCCCTATCAAAGCCCTACCGCGTCGTGATTGACCTGCCGGAAGTTGGCTGGCGTCTGCCGCCTCGCCCTTTGCCCGTTGGTGCGGGGATGCTGAAAAAACTCCGCTACGGTTTGTTTCAGCCGGGAACTTCAAGGATCGTTCTGGATGTAGCCACCCCTCCCAGTATCGAAAAAAGCTTTATCCTGAAGCCGGATGGAAAAAGCAGTTACAGACTGGTTGTTGATTTAGGAAAGGTCTCTGCGGCTGATTTTGCAAGCGCATCGAAAACCGCGCCAACGCAAAAAAAGCAGCAACAGCAGGTGGCGGTTTCTCCCGTGCTCTTTTCACCTCCCAAGGCCAAACCCGATATGGTTCCGGAAACGCCGGCCAAACGGGTCGTCTTTATCGATCCTGGTCATGGCGGCGTTGACCCTGGAACCATTGGTGTAAGCGGAACCTACGAAAAGCATATAACCCTGGCGATGGCGCGGGAACTTAAAGCCCAACTCGACAAGACAGGTCGTATTCAGGCGATGCTTACCCGCAAGATAGACATCTTCGTTCCCTTGCGCGAGCGGGTTTCCCGGGCAAGGGAGGCAGGCGCCGAGCTATTTATTTCAATTCACGCCGATGCAATCAAGAACCGCAAAACCCGAGGCCTTTCGATATATACCCTTTCTGAAAAGGCTTCCGATAAAGAGGCGGCTGCTCTTGCCGACAAGGAGAACAAGGCGGATTTGATCGCGGGCATCAACCTTGTCGGGGAAACCAAGGAAGTCACTAATATTCTAATTGATCTTGCCCGGCGGGAATCGATGAATCAGTCTTCAAAATTTGCAACGGGACTCGTCTTCGAAATGCGCCGTCAGACCAAACTGTTGCGCAAGACCCACCGGTTTGCCGGGTTTGCTGTATTGAAAGCGCCAGATGTACCTTCTGTTTTGATCGAGTTGGGTTTCCTGTCGAACCGAAGTGACGAGAAAGCCCTGAAAGACAAAAAATACCGCGCCAAGCTGGCCAAAGGCATGGTTCGCGCCATCACCGGTTATTTTTCGAATATCGAAGAAGCCTATAAAAAATAGGCGATATTTGGCTTTTTCGCCCTATCCTCGCCATATTTAGCCATTAAATTTTTGCCCTGTATAGAATTGGAAAGGGGATGCCCTATGATACGTTGCGAGATGTTAACTACTGAATTCCCAAAAGGTTCCGCATAAAATCGATGTTAAGAGCCCTACTGACCTTTCTTGGCTTGCTGATCATCCTGGCGTTTGTCGGGGTCGGGGGGATGATTTATGTGTTCAACAAGTTCGGCCAGGATTTACCGGATTACCGACAATTGATGGATTACGAGCCCCCGGTGATGACCCGCGTACATGCGGGTGACGGTCGCCTGCTTGCGGAATACGCTATCGAAAAGCGGGTCTTCGTTCCTATCGAGGCCATGCCAAAACGTGTCGTCAACGCTTTCCTGTCCGCTGAAGATCATAATTTCTACAGTCACCCGGGAATTGATTTTGTTGGCGTGGCGCGCGCTATTATCGTCAACTTGAAGAACCTGGACAAACAACGGCGCATGGTGGGCGCTTCAACGATTACCCAGCAGGTGGCGAAGAACTTCCTGTTGACCAACGAGGTGTCCTGGGATCGAAAGGTGAAAGAAGCCATTCTGGCCTTTCGAATTGAACGCGCCTTTACCAAAGACCGGATACTGGAACTATACCTGAACGAAATTTACTTAGGCTTCGGATCGTACGGCGTGGCGGCGGCTTCTTTAAACTATTTCAACAAACCCCTCGACGAGCTGACTATTGAGGAAGTTGCCTATCTGGCGGCCTTGCCTAAAGCGCCGAACAACTATCACCCGGTGCGCAAATACGATGCCGCCGTCACCCGCCGTGATTGGGTTATCGGACGCATGTTGGAAGACGGGGTGATTACCGCCGATGAAGCCGACAACGCCCGCTCAATACCGCTTGTCACGCAAACCCGTTTTGAAACTGAATTCATCACCGCCGAGTTTTTCACAGAAGAAGTGCGACGTGAACTGGCCGATTACTATGGAGAAAAGGAACTCTACAAGGGCGGTCTTTCCGTTCGCACGACCTTGAACCCGAAATTTCAGGATATCGCAGACAGGGCCGTTCAGGCAGGCCTTCGGGCCTATGATCGACGGCATGGCTGGCGCGGGCCTTTGACCCACTTTGAAGACGCCGACGCTGGTAAATCTTATCAACAAAGGCTGGCCGCTTTGGAGCCTGTTCCGGGGCTTGGCAACTGGAAGATGGCCGTTGTCCTTGAGATGGATGACAAGGCCGCACAAATTGCGCTGACCGACGGAACAACCGGTCACATTCCCATGTCTGAGATGAAATGGGCCAGGGCCTGGGCCAGGAAGGAAAGACTGGGACCAAGCGTGAAACGCCCTTCGGATGTTCTGACCAAGGGTGACGTCGTCGCGGTAGAAGCACTGCTGATCGACAAGGAGGGAAAACTTTTCCCGATCGGAACCCATGCTTTAAGGCAAATTCCCGAAATCGAGGGCGCGCTTGTGGCCCTTGACCCACATACGGGGCGCATCCTGGCAATGTCCGGCGGTTACGATTATGAAAAAAGCCAGTTCAACCGGGTTACCCAGGCGAAACGACAACCGGGGTCGGCGTTTAAACCATTTGTCTATCTGGCGGCG
>MPMD02321741.1_pt1 | contig 11973 bp, 7 predicted proteins | sample 1617291 | NCBI WGS metagenome assembly MPMD02 (sample SAMN05944810, study PRJNA350692) | marine metagenome | biome: marine; feature: ODZ; material: water; isolation source: 120 m water sample filtered on 30 um supor filter | place: Pacific Ocean | collected 2012-04-09 | depth 120m m | reverse complement strand
CCTCCCGTCCTATAAAAGAGGTGCGCGAGAAACCGGCACCAGCGGCATAGGTCAGCGCACCCCCATCCCCCCAGAACCAGACACCAAACAACCACACGGAGTTTCCAGATGGCCCTCATCCCCATGCGCACCCTCCTGGACCACGCCGCCGAAAACGGATACGGCGTGGCCGCCTTCAATGTCAACAACATGGAGCAGATCCAGGCCATCATGATGGCCGCCCAGGAAACCGAGTCGCCGGTCATCGTCCAGGCCTCCCGGGGTGCGCGCTCCTACTCCAACGACAACTACCTGCGGCACCTGATGTTGGCGGCGGCCGAACTCAACCCGACGCTGCCCATGGCCATGCACCTGGACCACGGCAACAGCGCCGCCACCTGCATCAGCGCCATGGACATGGGCTTCACCTCGGTGATGATGGACGGCTCCCTGGAGGAGGACGGCAAGACGCCGGCCAGCTGGGAATACAATGTGGGCGTCACCCGCGAGGTAGTCCAAGCCGCCCACGCCCGGGGAATTACCGTTGAAGCTGAACTCGGCTGCCTGGGCGGCATTGAAGACGGCCAGGGCGCCGGCCTCTCGGAGGAGGAAGCCCAGGATCACCTGACCGACCCGGAGGAGGCTGGCCGCTTCGTTAGCGAAACCGGCTGCGACGCCCTGGCGGTGGCCATCGGAACCAGCCACGGGGCCTACAAGTTCAAGAAGAAGCCCACGGGCAAGGTGCTGCGCATGGAGGTCATTCGCGAGATCCACCAGCGCATGCCCAACTGTCACATGGTCATGCACGGCAGCTCCTCCGTACCCAAGGAGCTGGTGGACATCATCAACGAGTACGGGGGCTCCATGCCCGAAACCTACGGCGTTCCAGTGGAAGACATCCAAGAGGGCATCCGCCATGGGGTGCGCAAGATCAACGTGGACACGGACAACCGCCTGGCCATCACCGGCGCCATCCGCAAGGCCTTCATGGAAGACGGCTCCCAGTTCGACCCGCGCTACTACCTGAAGCCCGCGCGCGTCGCCATGGCCGAAGTCTGTAAGGCGCGCATGGTGTCCTTTGGCCAGGCCGGCCAAGCCGCCGGAGTAGAGGCCAAGAGCCTCGACGACCTGAAGGCCGTCTACGCCAGCGCCTGAGTGCGCCAGGCGCACTACTCGTACCGAGTGCGGCGGTCCAGCAACGGCGTTGTGGGGCCTTGCCCACTCGACGGAATCAGGCCCCGTGGGCGCGATCCGAAGCACGGTCTTCCAGGTAACCTTGCGGCAGGCGTACGCGCTGGGTGCGACTGCCCTTGCCGCGCTTGACACGCAGGGCCACAGGGGGATAGGGGGCGGCGGGGTCCAGCTCCCCGAGCAACTTCCGCAGGCCGTCCAGGCCGGTGTTGGTAGGCGGCGCGTGCTTGCCGAACAGCCGCCCGCGCAGGCTGGCGCAGCCCGGAAAGCCCTTTGTGTACCAGGTGATCCACTTGCGCAGTTGGCGCAGGCCCGCGTCCTCTCCCAGGTGATCGATGAGGCGTTGGCCGTGATCGAAAAGCACTTCGATCACCTCTCCCAGGTTCGGCTGCCGCGGCGCGGGCCGTCCATCAAAGAGTTCCGTCATTTCTCGGAAGATCCAGGGGCGCCCCAGACAACCGCGACCGACGATGACCCCGGCGCAGCCCGTGCGCCGCATCAGGCGCAGAGCATCCGCGCCCTGCCACACATCACCATTGCCCAACACCGGAATGGAAAGCTCAGCGACCAGTTCTGCAATGGCGCCCCAGTCCGCCAGGCCGGAGTAGAGTTGGGCCGCCGTGCGACCGTGCAGACCCACCGCCGAGGCCCCCGCTTCCTGGGCTGCCCGAGCCGCATCCAAATAGGTTGGATAGTCCTCGTCAATTCCCTTGCGCAGCTTGACGGTGACCGGCACCGGAGCGCCGTTTCCTCCAGAGCCTCCAGCCCTGGCAGCCTCCTCTACACCGACCACCATGGCCTCCACGAGCCGCCCCACCAGTCGGGGTCGCAGGCAGATGGCGGCGCCGCCTCCCTGGCGCGTGATCTTGGGCACCGGGCAGCCCAGGTTCAGATCCAGATGGTCGACGCCTTCCCCGGCCAGGATGCATGCCAGACGACGCAGATCCCCCGGATCGGATCCGTAGACCTGGACGGAATGTGGCCTTTCCTCCGGGGCCGCCCTGGTCATCTCCATCGTGCGCCGGTTGCCCATCAGGTACCCCCGAGCCGTGACCATCTCTGTAACGCACAGAGGCGCCCCCGCCTCCCTGCACAGGGACCTGAAGGGAGGATTGGTCACGCCGGCCATGGGCGCAAGGAACACAGGCGGCCAGATCTCCAGGGACCCCAGGCGCAATGGTGCGAACTCGTGCTGGACCCCATCCGGCCCCAACTGGGCCGGCTCGTCGACAACGCCGGGGAGCGGCGCGGAATCCACGCCTAGGCTCCGTACTCCGGAGCGGTCGTGCCGAGTTGCCCCGGGCCGTCCGACGTTCCTTCGTCGCTCCCTTCTCTGGCTCCTGCTCCTCCATTGTCCCCTTCTCCCGCACCCTCGCCCGTCCCTGCTCCTTCACTCTCAGGCGCGCTGCCAGCCCCAGGCCCGCCTTCATCCCCCTGGGGCACCTGCGCAGCACGCCATACGCGGCTGGCCTCCATGGGAACACCTGCTCCGCCAAAGGCACTGGCCTCCAGCACCCGACACTCGAGCAGATCATTGCCCTGGAGTCGGGCGCTGAACTCCGGGCGCCCGTCCGCCGCGAAACCGGCGGTCAAGCCCCCCTGGTCCGTGGCGGCCACCAGGCGGCCATCCTCCTCAAAGCGCACACGCCAGCGTGAGACAACAGGATCCATATCGTCAAAGGTCAGGGCATAGATCGGCAGGTCCAGCGCCCGCCGGGCCAGCAACATGGCGCCGGTGATGCTGCCGGCGTCGACGAAGGCCACGGGTTCCCGGGCAGCCGTATTGTCCACGAAGACCCCGTCCAGACGCCGCTCCACGGAGAATAAGCTGCCGAGCTTGCGACCGCTGACCGTGTAGCTGTGCCCGCCGGTCGTCAACTCCAAATCAAATGCCTGCAGGCTCCCGTCCCGCGTGCGTTGATCGAGCTTGAGGTTGCGCTCTTCATCGTGAATCGCCGCCGGAGTACGCACATGGCTGACCCAGGCCAGCCCCCCGTCGAGGGTGCGCAGCACTGCGAAGCGCTCGGCGGACAGGCGCGTGCCGAAGCCGCTGGTCTCCACGCTCCCGGCGAGCACCAGGTCACCCTCAGGCAGCACCGGCTCAGGCACCTCCAGGGGCTCCGCCTGGGCCACCCGCCGCCGGGTTTGTTGATCGGCCAGAGCAGACAGGGCCGCACGGCGCTCCTCCCGGTCGATGACCCGACCGCGCAGCACGACCAACTCAGGATTCGAGAGGGCGGCCAAGTCCGCCGTCGGATCCCGCTCCAGCACCAGGATGTCCGCCACCTGCCCCACGGCCAGTCGGCCCCGGTCCGCCAGGCCGAAGACCCGGGCCGCCCCGGCGGTGGCGAGGTACAGCACGCGGGCCGGCGCCAGCCCCGCCCGCACCCACAGCAGGAGTTCTGTCAGGAGGCCCTCGCCGGGCAAGAGCCAGGGGTGCGGCGAACCGCTGCCGGGGACCAAGGGCACGCCGGCCCGTTCGAGGGCAGCCAAGAGGCCGAGCTGGGCCTCCAGGGCGCGGCCGGTGGCCTCGGCCGGGGGGCGCGGCCCGACGCGCTCCTGTTCCCAGGCCCAGGCGTAGTGCGGCGCCAGCACGCTCAGCACCGGGGCGTCCGGCCCCGGGTCCGTCAGCAAGCGCGCCAAGAGGCCGATGACCGGAGCCACCGCCGGGCCGCGCCGCGCCCGGGTGGAGGCCTCTCCTGGGCCGCCGACACCGCTACCCAGGATGGCCACGCGTTCCTCCAGAGCCTTCTGCTCCACCGTGTCCCAGACTTCCCCTGGCAGCAGGAAGGCGTCCAGGTAGAGCAGGCCGGCCTGGCCGGAATGGGCCATTTCCCCCAGGCTCACCCCCGGCGGCAGGGGCCCCCACAGGGGCAGGTCCAGGGCCGCCGCCCGCTCCAGGGTGGCCCGCCAGATATCCGGTGCGAGGCCCAGGTGGAAGGAGAGGAAATCCACGCCCAGCTCCTTCATCTGGGGCAGCTTCGCGTCCACATGGGCCACCTCACTGAGGATCACCGCTTCCGTGGTGGCCGGCTGGGGCCCGTCCAGGACGGCGCCGCAGATCAAGAGGGCCGGCCCGGGAGCCGCGTCCCGCGCCCAGGGCAGGCGCTCGGCCAGCAGGCGGCTCATGTCGCCGCCCAGATCCCGCAGGTAGGTCACCCCCGCAGCGATGTAGAGGGGATCCAGTTCCCGGTCAAAGTGCGCCAGGCCATCGATCAGGCCGGGCACCAAGTGGCGCCCGGAGACATCGATCACAGTGGCGCCGGAAGGCCGCGCCAGATCCGGCCCCAGAGCCGTGATGTGCCCATCTTCCATCAGGATATCGGCCCTGATGGGAGGCCCAGGGGCGCCCATGGATCCCGGGGCCGAGGCACTGGCCGGTAGAGGGCCGGAGTCCATCGGGTGCACGGTCCCGCCCACGAGGACCACGGTCTGCAGCAGAGTCAGGCTGATCATGGTCCCCTTATAGCGTCCCGGGGGCCGCGACGCCCCCCCGGGCCGCAGCTCGGCCCCCTGGCGGAGGGCCGCAACAGCTCGGCCAGACACCCCGCCGGGCAGCTGCCGCAGACTCCCGCGCTTCCCTATGGTGCCCGGCCCCATCATTCGGCATTATGAGGGGCAACGCCCCCGTGTAGGCCTCCTCCGCGCCCCCCGCGGACCGGCCCCGCGGGGGTGGTTTTGTCGGGGCGTTTTTCGCCCTTATCACCCAACAGGAACACACCAGCCCACGGCCCCGCTGAGGAGTCCCCATGAGCCTTACAATTCTAGTTGCCCAAGAACGATGGCAGGAGTTCGATCAAACCTGGAAGGCCGCCCTTGACGCGGGCGACACCGATGTCAGCGATCTGACAGTGGCCCTCGACCTGGCCGGAAACAAAAAACGCATCGCTCGCTGCGTGGCCATGGCCAAGAAGCAAGCCAACAAGCTGGTGGAAGCGGATGCCCACGGGGACGCTGCGCGCGTGCTCGGAGCAGCCCTGTGCGGCGGGGGCAACCCGACGGAGCTGGCCGGCGACCTCTACTCCGAAGCCTTCAAGGCCTGGAGCGAAGAGCCCTGGTGGGCAGCCATTTGTGAAGCCTCCGGTTTTTCCGGCGAGTCTCCTAACCTGCGCGGCGCCTGGAGCATGTTCGAGAAGCTGCGTTCCCTGGGTTCCGGCGCCCTCATCTACCACGGCGGCGGCTGGGGCGTGGGAGAAGTGACGGAGGTCGACGCCCTCACCCAGGAGATCGTGATCAGCTTCGCCGGCGGCAGAAGCGATCGCTTCCCCTTCGCCACCGCCGCGGACATCTTCGAGCTGCTCGGCCAGAATGACCTGCGGGCGCGCTACTTCCGCGACGCGGAAGGCACGACCAAGGCCGTCAAGAAGGATCCCCTGGAAGCGCTCCTGGCCGTCGTCGACCGCCACCACGGCCGCGCCAGCCTGGTGGCCGTGCGCACGGCCCTGGCCCAGGTGGGCGTCGAGGGCAGCGCCTGGACCGCCTGGTGGCGCAAGACACACAAGCTGGCCGGGAACTGCGAGTGGCTGCGGGTCTCGGGCACCAAGAGCCGCGCCGTCGTGGAGCGCCTCCTGGAAGCCAAGGATCCGGCCGAGGACCTGGCCCGACGCCTGCGCCTGATCTCCAAGATCGAGGAAGTGATCAACACCGTGCGCGACCTGTTCATCGGCAGCAAGGTCGAGCCCGAAGTGCGCGAGGCGGCCCTCACCGCCCTGGAGGAGCGCCTGGCCCAGCCGGATTGCACGGATGCTGACCTGCTCACCGGTTGGATCATCCTGCGCCACCACCGGGAGGCCAGCCCGGCGGCCCTCACCGAGCGTCTGACGGAGTGCATGGGCGCCGAGCAGCCCGCGACGGTGCACACGCGGCCGGCCCTCTGGGGCGACTTCCAGCTGGTGCGCGGCTACCGCGAACAGGAACAATGCGTCGAGCTGCTCAAGGAACTCTACGGCGAGGAGAAGTGGCTGGATGAAGCCGGCGCCAACCTTCAGCACGCCTCCCCGGGCATGGTGCGCGCCCTGGTGGATGCGCTCTTGGAGAAGGGGCACGGCAAGGCCCTGGCAGCCCAGTACACCTCCCTCCTGGCGCGCCCCCTGCGTGCCCCTGACCTCCTCGTCACCCTGGCGCGCCTGGCGGAGACCGGGCGCATCGAGGGCAGCTTCCCGGCACCCCTGCGCCGCGCCCAGGCCCTGGTCAACCTGGCCACGCACCTGTGGGCTGGGCGCCGGGGCAACCAGGCCCTGACGCGCGTCAACCAGCGCCTGGCGACGCTGCTCGCCCGGGGCGAGAGCCCAGCCCTCAAGACCCTCTTGGCGGAAGCCACGGTCGATGACCTGCGCAGCTTTCACCTGCAGGCGGGGCGCGGCGTCGACGATGCCATCGAAGGCATCCTGACGGAGATCGCCTTCGACCTGGACCGCAACTTCTTCGCTGGCGCCTCCACCCACTTCTGGGAGGGAGAGGCGGTCTGGACCAGCCGCGACGGCCTGGAGCGGCGGGCGGCGGACCTGCGCGAAATCCGCGATGTCAAGATCCCCGCGAACGAGGACGCCATCGGGGCCGCCGCGGCCTTCGGCGACCTCTCCGAGAACTCCGAATGGGAGGCGGCCATGGAAGAGCAGCGCAACCTGACCAGCCGCGCCATGGACATGGAGGCCGAGCTGCGGCATACGGACCTGATCGCCAACGCGGTGATCCCGGAGGACACGATCTGCCCCGGAACCCGCGTCACCTACCGCGAGACAGAGTCCAACGAAACCCGCGCCATCCGCGTGTTGGGCCCCTGGGATGGCTACCTCGGCGACGATGTGGTCTCCTACCGAGCCCCCCTGGCGGCCTCCATGCTGGGCCTGCACACGGGCGATCAGGCCGTGCTCGACCTGCCGGCGGGCAAACTGGACATTGAGGTAACTGCCATCGAGTTGCTGGACATTGAATAGCCCTGCCCCACGCCAGAGACTTGAAAACTGCCGAAAAGGCATTGACCCCGGACCGCTTCCAGACGAACGACAGACCATGACCACCACCATGTCCACCTCCACCGGCCAAGACTTCAAGGTCGCCGACCTCTCCCTGCACACCTTTGGACGCAAGGAAATCACCCTGGCCGAGCACGAGATGCCCGGCCTGATGTCCCTGCGCGAGGAGTACGGAACCAGCAAGCCCCTGGCCGGGGCGCGCATTTCCGGCTCCCTGCACATGACCGTGCAGACCGCGGTCTTGATCGAGACCTTGCTCGACCTGGGCGCCGCGGTGCGCTGGTGTTCGTGCAACATCTTCTCGACCCAGGACCACGCCGCGGCCGCCGTGGCCGTGGGACGCGAGGGAACTCCAGCGGACCCCCGGGGCATCCCGGTCTTCGCCTGGAAGGGCGAGAGCCTTGAGGAATACTGGTGGTGTACGGAGCAGACCATGACCTGGCCCGAGGGCCAGGCGCCGAACATGATCCTCGACGACGGGGGTGACGCCACGCTGCTCGTTCACAAGGGTGTCGAGGCAGAGGCCGCCGGAGCCGCGCCGGACCCCGCCGGCGCCGAGAACGAAGAGGAAGCCTGCGTGCTGACGCTGCTCAACAAGACCCTGGCGGCCAATCCCGAAATGTGGACCCGGGCCGCGGCAGCCATCCGCGGCGTCTCCGAGGAGACCACCACCGGCGTTCACCGCCTGTACCAGATGGTCGAACGCGGCGAGCTGCTCTTCCCCGCCATGAACGTGAACGACTCGGTGACCAAGAGCAAGTTCGACAACCTCTATGGCTGTCGCCACTCACTGGTGGACGGCATCTGCCGCGCCACGGACCTGATGCTCTCGGGCAAGATAACCGTGGTTTGCGGCTACGGCGATGTGGGCAAGGGCTGCGCCCAGTCCCTGCGCGGCCAGGGGGCGCGGGTGATCATCACCGAGATCGATCCGATCTGCGCCCTGCAGGCGGCCATGGAAGGATACGAGGTGACCACCGTTGAGGATGTCGTCTCCAAGGCCGACATTTTCATCACGACCACCGGTAACAAGGACATCATCACCGCCGCCCACATGGCCGCCATGAAGCACAACGCGGTGGTCGGCAACATCGGCCACTTCGACAACGAAATCGACATGGCCGGGCTGGCGCGCATCGACGGCATCAAGACCGTCAACATCAAGCCCCAGGTGGACGAGTGGATCTTCCCCGATGGGCACGCGGTCATCATCCTGGCCGAGGGCCGCCTTCTGAACCTGGGCTGCGCCACGGGCCACCCGAGCTTCGTGATGTCCAACTCCTTCACCAACCAGGTCATGGCCCAGATCGAGCTCTTCAAGAACGCGGAGGACTACGGCAACGAGGTCTACACCCTGCCCAAGCTCCTCGACGAGCGAGTGGCTCGCCTGCACCTGGACAAGCTCGGTGTCAGGTTGACGGAGCTGACCCCGGACCAGGCCAGCTACCTCGGCATCCCCGCCGAGGGCCCCTACAAGCCCGAGCACTACCGCTACTAGGGCCTGGCGCCCAGCGGCCAGGCTTCCGCGGAAGCGACACCAGCGCCGCTGGGCTTCGGCCGCAGCATCGCTCGCGCCCCGGCGGCTCGCATCTCCAGGCCTAAGCCCCTTTGTGCAGGCCAGCCTCTTGCCTGGCAAGGCTCGTTTCCCATGGACACGCGCCACGCCCGGAAGCTCTGCCCTGGACTGCACCGCCGCTGGCGCAGCGAAGCAATGCCCACAAGCAGCGCCAATGCAGCGCAGGCGCCCCTCCATTGCAGGCCCCAGGCACGTCCTGTCCCTGGAAATGCCACCTGAAGTCGGCCTGGCAGGGCACCAGGGCCAGGGCCCGTTATCCCGCCGTCCTGGGCATATTTTCCACTTGCCGATATAGGACTACTGATATCTACTGAATCAGTAGCCCCATTCAGCCCCGACTCCCTTGCCGTGCTCCCCCTCGGCCCTGGGATGCCCAACCACCCAGGTACAGCCCATGACGACCACCCTTCGGCTCTGTGCATCCACACTTCTAGTTGCATCCCTCGGCGCCAGCGGTGCCTCCGCCCAGGTCTCCGGAGAAGTCCGTGACCTGACCACGATGGTACCCGTCGAGGGCGCCATCGTCAGCCTCCAGGCCACTGACACGCGGGCCACCACCGCCGCCGACGGGAGCTTCACCCTGCCCGGCGTCTCCGGCGCCGGCCTGGTCATCGTCGCTGCCAACAAGGGGCACTTCAACGCCTCCACGCTGGTCACGGCCCCGACTGCTGGCGTGCAGTTGCTGCTCGAAACCGTGCCCGCCATGGACAACAGCGCCTATGCCTTCCTGGACCCCACCACCTGCGGCATGTGCCACACGGATCAACTGGCCGAGTGGACCGACTCCCCCATGGCCCTCGCCGGCCAGAACACCTGGGTCTACGACATCTACAACGGCACGGGCAGCCCCGGCGGCATGGGCGGTTTTGTCTACACGCGCGACTCCGTCTTCGCCGGCAGCAACCCGGCCTCTGAGTGCAGCGCCTGCCACCAGCCCGAAACCTGGGTAGCCAATCCCCACACTCCCCTGGAGGACATCAACGCCCTCTCCAGCGGCTCCATCCATGGCATCTCCTGCGAGATCTGCCACAAGGTCGCCCACATCGATGACAACAAGGTCAACTACCCGGGCATCTACGACGGCGCCGTCATCCTCAGCCAGCCCCACGACGGAGATCAGGTTGAGTACGGAGTACTGGGCGATTCCGACATCTACATGGGCCCCATGCGCTCCTCCTACCAGCCCCAGCTGACATCGACCATGTGCGCCGCCTGCCACCAGGACAAGAACGACCCGGACGAGGACGGTGACTTCGAGGAGGCCAACGGCGTCATCTCCGAGCCCACCTATCTCGAATGGCTGGCGACCCCCTACGCGGACCCAGCCGACCCCCTGGCGGCCACCTGCGTCACCTGCCACATGCCCGCCACGGATGCCACGAGCGCCTCCAACCTGCCCTTCGCGCCGGAACGCGAGCAGGGAACCATTCGCCTGCACCAAATCCTCGGCACGACACCGGAGTTCCTCGACAACTCCTGTGAGGTCGAGGTCAAGCCGCGCCTGACCTCCGCCGGCTCCCTGGAAGTCAGCGTCGCCGTTACCAACACGGGCGTAGGCCACCATGTGCCCACGGGCGTCACCGTGCGCAACCTCGTGCTGCTGGTGGAAGCCTGGCGTGTCTCCGACGGCCTGGCCCTGACCTCCACGGGCACCCAGCTCGTCCACGATCTGGGCGGCGTCGGCGACCCGGCCCTCGGCTACTACGGCGGCCAGCCCGGCAGGCTGTTCGCCAAGGTCAACCACGACGCGGCGGGCAACGGCCCCACCTTCTACACGGACGCCACGGGCATCCAGTGGGACAACCGCATCCCGGCCCTGGCCACGGACACCAGCCACTACTCCTTCGCCGTGCCCCCGGGCTCCGGTGAAGTGCGCGTGCGCGCCCGCTTGATTTATCGACGTGCCTTCCGCGCCTTCTGCGATGCCAAGCAGTGGACCACCGACGGCCACGGCAACCCCCTCGAAGACATGGCCCCTCCTTATTATGGGCACCTGATGGAGGAGCGGACCGCCCGCGTCAACTCCCCCCAGGCGGCCATTCGTCGTTGACAGGGGCTGATCGCCCACGGCGGAGCGGTAAAGGGCCGCGGATAGGCTATCCTCCACGCCCCCCTGGCCACGGCCCGGGGGGCGTTTCCGTACCATGCGATTCACCCGCGTCTCCCTCCTGGGTCTGGCCCACCTGCTGCCGGAGGAGATCTGGACTTCCCAGCAGGTCGAAGAGCGTCTGGCCCAGCTCTATGAGCGCCTGGGCCTATCCTCCGGGCGCCTGGAGTGGATGAGCGGCGTGGCCGAGCGCCGCGTCTGGCCCCCGGGCACGCGCCCGAGCGCGGTGGCCACACGGGCAGCCACCGATCTTTTCAAAGCCACTGACTTTCCCCGTGAACGCGTGGGCATGCTGGTCTACGGCGGCGTCTGCCGGGACTTCCTCGAACCGGCCACGGCCTCCGTCGTCCACCGGGACCTGGAACTCCCTTCAAACTGCGAGGCCTTCGACCTCTCCAACGCCTGTCTCGGTTTCCTGGACGCCATGTCCCTGGTGGCCGCCCGCATCGAGGCCGGCCAGATCGACGCCGGCCTGGTCGTCACCGGCGAGAGCGCCCGCCCCCTGCTCGAGGAGACCCTGCGCCACCTGCGCCAGCCAGGCGCCGACCGCCAGACCATGAAGCGCGCCTACGCCTCCCTGACCACCGGCTCCGCGGCCGCCGCCGCCCTGCTCGTCAACTCCGATTTGGACCCCCAGGCCAGCGCGGCCTGCCCGCGCCTGGTCTCGGTCACCCAGCGCGCCGCCACCCACCACGTGGATCTGTGCCGCGGGGACCAGCTCGACGGCTCCGCCGGCCCGCTCATGGAGACCGACGCCGAGGGCCTGCTCCTGGCGGGAACGCATCTGGCCGCCGAGACCTGGCAGGCGTTCCTGGCCGAAGCTGCCTGGCAACCCGAGGACGTCGACCGCGTTCTGACCCACCAGGTCGGCAGCGCCCACCGCCGCCTGCTCCTGGAGACCCTGCAGCTGCCCGATGACCGCGACCACCCCACCTTCCCCACCCTGGGCAACACCGGCTCCGCCGCCCTCCCCACCGCCCTCTCCCTAGCCCGCGACGCCAACTTCCTCACCCCCGGCCAGCGCGTCGCCCTGCTAGGCATCGGCAGCGGCATCCACTGCCGCATGGCCGCCCTCAAGTGGTAGGCCCACCCCTCCCCCCGTCTCCCACCCTAGCCTGGATGCAGCCACGCTTGCACCCAATAAT
>MPMD02278126.1_pt1 | contig 12017 bp, 9 predicted proteins | sample 1617291 | NCBI WGS metagenome assembly MPMD02 (sample SAMN05944810, study PRJNA350692) | marine metagenome | biome: marine; feature: ODZ; material: water; isolation source: 120 m water sample filtered on 30 um supor filter | place: Pacific Ocean | collected 2012-04-09 | depth 120m m | reverse complement strand
CCAAAACCTGGAGTCGAGATCGGTGTCCACACCCATCCCCACACGAGATTTGGATGACCCCAAGACCATCCCCACCCAAAATTTGGGGTCGTCCCGCCCATTTTCACACGAGATTTGGATGACCCCAAGACCATCCCCGCACAAAACTTGGAGCCAGGATAGGTGTCCCACGCCCATCTCCGCACAAGATTTGGATGACCCCAAGACCATCTCCACCCAAAACCTGGAGTCTCGAGATCGGTGTCCCACGCCCATCTCCACACGAGATTTGGATGACCCCAAAGATCATCTCCACCCAAAACCTGGAGGAGATCGGTGCCCCAAGCCCATCCCCACACGAGATTTGGATGACCCCAAGACCATTTCCACCCAACACCTGGAGTCGAGATCGGTGTCCCACACCCATCCCCACACGAGATTTGGATGACCCCAAGACCATCCCCACCCAAAACCTGGGGTCGTCCCCGCCCATTTTCACACGAGATTTGGATGACCCCAAGACCATCCCCGCACAAAACCTGGAGCCAGGATGGGTGTCCCACGCCCATCTCCACACAACATTTGGATGACACCAAGACCATCCCCACCCAAAACTTGGATCAAGATCGGTGTCCCAAGCCCATCTCCACACGAGATTTGGATGACCCCAAGACCATCTCCACCCAAAACCTGTCGGTGCCCCAACCCCACCGCCACACGATATCGTGGAGTTGGGATCAGGACCCCAAGGTCATCCCGCACAAAACCTGGAGTCAAGATCGGTGCCCCAACCCCGTCGCCACACGAGATCGTGGAGTCAGGATCGAGATCCCCCATCTCCACACAAAACAATGGAGTTCCCAAGCCCACCCCCCGCGCAAGACGATGTCAGGACGGGGTGGCCCGACCCATCTCCACACCGGCCGGTGTGTGTGGGGGGATGTGGCGACAGAGGATTCCTTGGATGGTTGGGGGGGCAAGGCCGCAGTTCACAGCGACAGGGACCCCAGACCAGGAGAGAGGATCGTTGTCGCAAGGTGAGTTTCCCGGATTCTGGGTGTGCGCTTCTGGTTTTCCTTGGGTCAAGTCCGGTGCGTTCTCCGGTAAAACAGCGGAATCATCGACTTCTCCGGAAGTGTCAAAAACAAAAATGTTTTTGATTGGGCCAAAGGTGATTTTACGATGTCAGCTTTTGATGGGCCCGCGCCCCGGGTCACAGCTCAAATGTCCACATTCGAGTTTTCAGCGGAATCATCGACTTCTCCGGAAGTGTCAAAAACAAAAATGCTTTTGATTGGGCCAAAGGTGATTTTACGATGCCAGCTTTTGATTGGTCCGCGCCCCGAGTCCACAGCTGAAAAGTCATTTTCGGGTCAGGATCAGGACCCCGAGACCCAGTGAGTGGGTGGGGGTGGCGGGTGTGTTGGTAGCGGGCGCCGGTTGGTGTGGGGGGATGTCTTGCGGGGTTTCTTTCTTTTTCCAGATGGAGGGCGGATTTGTGTGGGGATGTGTTGGGGGTTTCGTTGTCCAGGTGGGGCGGGGATTGCCGTTGTCGGTTGGGGTGGCAAGTGTGTTGGCAGTCACGTTCCCATTCCCAGGCGGTTGGCGTGGAGAATGTGTTGGCAGAGGGGTTCCCATTGGTTGTGTGGGGAATGTGTTGGCAGAGGGGGCCGGTTGGCGTGTGGAATGTGTTGGCAGCGTGATTTCTTTGTGCGAGTGGGGTGGAGGACATCTTGCGGGGGATTGTTGTTGCCAGTTGGGGTGGCGAGTGTGTTACGGAGTGGGGGCGGGGGGGTGTGTTGGCAGAGGGATTTCGTTGTCCAGGTGGGGCGGGGGATTTGGAGGGATTGCCGTTGTCGGTTGGAGTGGCAAGTGTGTTGACAGGCGGTTGGCGTGGGGAATGTGTGGGGAGTGTGTTGGCAGAGGGGGGCGGTTGGCGTGGGGAATGGGGTGGTAGTGGTTGCAGCGGTGGTTGTGGTGCGTAGAGGTGTTGGGGTCCACCCACCAACGCCCATCGCCGCGACCAAAAGAAAACAAAACAGAGAAATAGAGAGAGAGCAAAGACGGAGACAGAGACAGAGACAGAGTGAAGGGAGACCAGAAAGGGGGAGAGAAAGAGAGCAAAGACGGGGGAGACCACCGTGACGATTTGTTGTGTCCCTCTCTCGTCCATGTGTTTGCCCATCTGTTTTGAGTGTCAATTTTTTTGTTTAATGTTGTCTGTGCATTCTGAGCGTCAAATTGTTGAGTTGTTGTCTTGTGGTCGAGTTGGTTGTGCGCGTGCCTGGTGCGTGTGCGTGTTGCGTTGTTTGCACGGGCGATGACATTGTCGAGTTCATTTTTGTTTTTTTGTATGTTGTGTCAATGCGTTCTTTGTTGTTCGAGTTTATGTTGTGAGTGTGGGATGCGAGTGATTGTGAGTGTGGGAGCGTTTTTGGTTTTTCAAGTGTTTTCAAGTTTCAATGCGATTGTGTGGTTGTTCGAGCGCAGTTTGAAACTCAATTGTTTGCGTTCAATTTGGAATCCGATCGTGTTGGATGTTTCGATTCGGTGATGAGATTGATGACATTTTGGGTTTGAGGGTGTTGTCGGTGAAGGGCAAGAAAGTTGAGACACTTTCAAGGAGTTCCATGCAACCACAGAAAACGTCAACTTCCAAAAACATTGTCAAGCCAAAGCCAAGTGCAGTTCTGAAGAGTACGCCTCAGAAAGTCAAGTCTGTCAGTGAGGTTGCTACGAAAGTGGTTGTGAAACAGTGTACGCCTCCCAAGACGGCTAAACAGACACCTCAGAAACCAAAGAAAGACCCACCTCAAAAACGGCAACCCGACAAACCAACAGGTTCATCGTCGAGCAAAAGATCCAAATGTGGTACATTGACAATGTTTTATGTTGGTTTAAGTAACTCTTTTCGCATGTCGTTTTAAATTCGATTCAGGAGATGTGGAAAAACCCAAAGCTGTACCAAAGGCATTGCCAAAGCCCAAAGTTGTGCCAAAGGCAAAGCCAGATGCAGGACAGAATTTTGACAATGTTGTAATGTCGTTGGCCGGATCTTGCGACAACGTTGTGTGTGACGAAAGCATCAATGGTGTCGAAGTGGCTTTGCCAGATGATTCGGCAGTTGCATATGTTATCGGAGCAAAGGAAAAGTTGATGCAACGCTTGCGGTGGAAGAACAGATCGTTTGATGATGCCGATTCACAATTGTTGAGGCAAGCATTCAACAAGCGTGAGAAGCGATTGAATGACCATGTTGCTTCAATTGAGCAAGGACGCTTCAGTGTTGCTTTGCGATGGATTGTTCCAAGGCCAAGGTCTCATGGCCCAGGTCCTATGTCCTGGGGGTGTTCATGTTGCTTCGCCCTGGTGCACAGTTCACAGTGGGCTGCTTCTCGACACGCCAAATCGATGTCGAAAAAGATGACAATTGCGATGTTGATGTCCACATCAATCCCAAGCCGGTGGCAAGTTGAATGTCATCTGATGTCTGGACTTCACGAGGTTGCAGTCAAATTTTACTACAGTGCTGAAAGTTCGCCCTTGCATCTGATCATCCCATCGGTGTCCCGCACAAAATTTGGTGGTCATGGCATCCCAAGCTTGCGGGAATTGGTGGACGCGTGGTTCTCAGCGATTCATTGCCATTCGAATCGGGATTTCGCTGCGCAGCAAGAGTTAGAAACATACTTGTCACTCACCAAGGACAAATTTGTTCAGCCCGACCATCAGATGGTTGCCAAAGTTGTTAACGCAATGGCTGAGGCAGGATTGCGTCGTCCATGGAGGAAAGTTGTGGCCGCAGCAGAATCAAATGCAATTTCATTTGATGGGCATCAAGCTTGGGATGAAATTATGATCTTTGCTTCTGACACTCAAACTTTGACATGTCAACGATGTTTCGTTGGCATCAGTGAGCCATACAAGGGTTGCAAAGTGGAATTGACCGAGACGGTTAAGAGTGAAAGGAGTGCAAAGGCAATTGCCAAATGTCTGGAAGATTTCACGTGGTCGAAGCAGACCAGTAACAAAAAGTGGTGTTACAATTTTGGTCAAAATTTGGAAACTAAGGAGAGTATTGTCAATCGAAGCCGGATATTCAACACTGACCGTTGCGCTGAAGCGCAACGTTCAGCATGCATCATTGCCAACGATTTCTGCAAAGGCGGCGCAAAGTCTGTGACTGCTGACACCGCTCACCAGTTCCAGAGTTATGCATCCAGAGCTTGCGAGCATGACCCACTTCTCAAGCAGATTGACAATGTCATCTTCAAAAACCGCTTTGCGCCTGGGAAGGCGCTTCGAACTTCCTTTGCTGAAAGAGAGAAGCTGAAGGCATACCAGTTGGATGTGCTGGCAAAGAAGCCGGCTTCCTGTATCTTGACAACACCGGAAGTTGGTTTTGGTGACGCACCCCACCGCTGGGGCAGTGCAGCAAGTAAGTGGTCAAGTTTGTCACTGACTTACATTTCTTTCCAATACAAATGTGCCGACGACAGCGTCAACATGCGGCTCAAGCTCGAGCAACGATCTGCAAACGCAGACGTTGTGCGTGAAGGATGTGACAACGAAGCTGCAAGCATGATTGGGCTACATGCAGATTTTATGGGCTTATGCAATTGCCAGACTGAGAAGTTGCAATTTGACGTCACTGATGCCAGCATCTTATGGCGATTGATGAATGACCATTGCGAAAAGGCAATTATGATGTTTATCAAGGAAGGCATTTTGTCATCAAAGCAGAAGAATTCACATTTCCAACTCGCCATCGCACAATTGAAAGGTGAAAGTTTCACCTTTGCAAATGACAAAGGTGAGGTTGCACATCTTGGATACCAGCCAGAGCCGTCCAAAATTCCGGGTTTTGCTGCAAGAGCTTTGAAAAGATACAAAGGTATCGTCAGTCTGCATGTGAAGCTCATACAAGCATTTTGGCGCAGTGAGGTACCAGAAAAATGGCTGCGTTCTTTCGATTTGGAGTTGTGGAGGAGGGTTTATCGCAATGCAGATGCAGCACGCCGGGCTCGGCAACTCAAAGGGTTGCATGATGATTTTGATAAGTTTGTGGCTCACCAAGGTCTTGATTCTTGCCAAGGACGATTCGCGAGCTTCCGTGATGCAGCTATGGAAAGGTATCTTCATGGTCACGATGCTACAAAGTCAATGAAATTGAAAGAGCAATTGATGTACAGCTTGGACACTTGGCGCCGGACATCGTTTGCGGAAGCCAACAATGGGGACGGCCTGAATGCAAAGGTGCTGTCACGTGTAGTGATTTGGCAGGCCAATAGCACTGGCAACGAGAGAGACATAAACAAACTCAAGGCTATGGCAAAGTCTGGAAAGTCGATCGAATCAATGCAGGATACCATGGCTTTGCTGAGGTATGGCCCGAAACATGTTTCCGAGTTGGTGCACAGGCGTCTTGGATCATGTGGTGAAGTGGAGCTTTTCCCAACAGAATTTAGTGAGAGAACTCTTGAATTCTGGCCTTCAGCCCATGGTCGGAGGCACAGAGTCAATTCAGCGCCACGCAAAGATTGCAAAGATCCTGATTGCACCCGCCCGGCCAAGGAGCTTGGCAATGCCGACACAAGTACTCAGACCAAAGGATCTCTACATCGCCGGCAGCGCAAGACCATCAAAGATATGACGATGTCAGACACAGATGCCACCAGTGTCTTCGGAACTCAAATCGGCAATAGTGGGACAGTTGATGATGCTGCCTTGAATAAACGTGGCAATGAAATTTTGAACAAATACAAAGGTTGGGTGCGGCCGCGAGTCCAGCGATCGCTTTTGCCAGCAGAGCAGCGATTTGGAGAGAGCGCCCAGCAGAAGCGGGCACGTGCAAACAAGAGTACAGCTTTGGCGACATTTCGCAGACAGGTCAAGTGCGATGCCAAAACATCAGTCGCAGAAGACGTCACTTGTTTTTTGACTCCGTCCTGCGGCATTCAAGCTTGTGATGTGGCAGCTCCATTTCGAGTTGTGGTCACGCAGCCGACAGCTGCTTTGTTGGTGGTCAAAGACCTGTCGATTACACAGGCCTTGAAATCGTCGAGGAAGATTGGCAAGCCACTGGACAACCAAGTTTTTACAGCGATCCTTTTGGGCCAACGAATGGCAACTCCAACTTATGTGGCAAAGGTCGGGACGTGGATGAACAATCGGGGGGTTGGCAATGCCGGCATTGCCCATGCTCACGAACTGCCACCGTCCATGAAATTCACAAGTTGTTGCAGCTCTACCATTGTGCATCTTCTGTTGGATGGTATCTGGTTGAGTGACTTCCAGAAGATGTTGCAGTGTGTCCGCAAAGCTGTTGATTTGGCCAATTCGAAATGGACATTATACCTGTTTGACCAGCGACCATTGTGGGAGTCGCGAAAGAAAAAGCACGATGACACACCTGTTGAGAAAGACAAGAAAAAACAACAACGACAAGAATTTCACGAAATCAAAGATGCTATTTCGATGCACAATTTGGTACGTCAACACACCGTTGTCTGCAAGCTCCGGTCAACATATGGTAAGTTCGTCCCAACTTTAAGACGGTGATTGCAAATTTGATCCAGGAGTCGCCACGCCACGCCCAACTTCAGCTTTGAAGAGGACGACATTTCCAGATAGACGTACATTGGACCTAAGGGAGGGTGCTGAGCACCCCCTGTTAGGTCCACTGACGTCGAGGTCAACGGACCTAACAGGGGGTGCTCACCCTGCCCCTTAGGGGTTTGACCTAAGGGAAACCTTATGACCAGGGTGAGCCTGCCCCTTAGCTCCGTTGACGTCGACATCAGCGGACCTAACAGGGGGTGCTCAGCACCCCCTGTTAGGTCCAATGTACGTCTAATGTTTTTGCTTTATGGATAGTTGATCATTTGAATGAGGATTTCTGGAACGAAAGAGTTGTGGGTATCTGAATCGTGTGCTGGATTGGGCACTGGTGGTTTAGCAGCCACCACGGTGGCATCTCGACTTCGAAATTGCAAGGCTCGATTGATTGAATGCTCAGAGATGCAGCATTTTCTCCGTGCTTGGCTTGATCAACTGTACATTTATGTTGGCGACGATGTTTCAGAGCACGACTCTGTGGCATTTGTCGGTTGTGCTGAAATGGATTTTTGGATTGCTGGTTTTCCATGTCAGGGTTGGTCAAAATCTGGCAAGATGGAAAAGACTGATGATGATCGCCATGTTTCTGAAGACGAAGTCAAACGGATCTTGGTGATGTTTCGTCCAAAAGTGCTTCTTCTGGAAAACGTCTTGGCTTACAAAGAGTTTTGGGACACCGTCCTTGTACCAATTCTCATTGAAGCTGGATACAGCGTTGCTGACTTTCAACTCAATGCTGAGAATTGGGTGCCGCAGTTCCGGCCACGCCAATACATGATTGCCATCCGTGATGACATTTTGAAAGACAATGACATCACGAACTATTTGCCGCAAATGCCTGTTGGTGGTAGGAAAAAGCTGACGCTTGAGTCAGTGTTTTCACAATCGAATTTGATTTGGCTGGATGTGGCGCAATGCAAGACTCTGCGACGTGGTTCAAAGGTTTGGTGCCGAAACTACGCAAAAAGTTTGGAAGCTCTTGATCGACTCTTCAAGGCAAATGCGTCTGCCAAATTTGTCTGCACTGACATGGGCAGTTCGCCAAAACAGTTCCATGCCACTGTGGACCGCATCATGTGCATCACTGCAACCAGGAGCTCTTGCCAAAGGCTTTGGGTGTTCAGTCGGACTGGCAAGATGGCTAAGCTGACGAGAACAGCTTATGGTTTGTTGCAAGGGTTTGGAAAGAGTGAGCAGGCACAGATGCGCAAGCATTTGAGTGAGAGACAATTGCGGTTGTCATTTGGTAATGCGATGTGCAAGTTCATCGTCGAAGACATTTTGTTGCAATGTTCAGCGTTGCTCTGACTGGGGGTGCAGTCTTGTCATTGTCAATTTTTTTTTGTTAAACTGTGATTGTCATTTGGTAATGCGATGTGCAAGTTTATCGTCGAAGACATTTTGTTGCAATGTTCAGCGTTGCTCTGACTGGGGGTTCAGCGTGTTGTGTGTGTGTGCGTTTTGGAGTTAAACTGTGATTTGTTTTTTTCAGTGTGTTTGTGTGCGTTTGTGTGCGTTTGGAGGCGTTTGTGTGCTTGTCATTGGTGCATTGCAGTTTGTTGCTGTTTGGTACATATCTGTGTTGCATACTTTTGATTTCAAAGTTGTCAACAGTGCATTGCAGGAACATGTGTGTGTGCGTTTTGGAGTTGTCTGTCTATGTGACTGTGTCTGTCTATGTGTCTGTGTCTGTGTCTGTGTCTGTGTCTGTGTCTGTGTCTGTGTCTGTTTGTCTGCACTGTCCGTCTGTCCGTCCGTCCGTCCGTCCGTCCGTCGATTGTCTGTCTGTCTGTCTGTCGTCTGCTGTCTGTCTGTCTGTGTTCGCAATCGTCTGTCTGTGTCTGTGTCTGTGTCTGTGTGTCTGTCGCTTGCCACTATTGGTCTGTGTCTGTGTCGTGCATCATTGTCAGACTTGAGAAATGTTGTTGCAATGTTCATCATGGTCGCTGAGAATTTTGGACAGATCAGAATCAGTTGTTGCATTGGTTGCCCATTGCTCGATTGGTGATAATAATGACTGCCACTGGTGGCAATTCGCATTCGGTGGAAACAAGCCCTCCTCTCGGCGGTTTGGGAGAAGCACAACCGCCGGCTGACAATGTCACCAACGTCGTGAAGCGCCGGCATGATTCCAGCTCTAATTATGACGGCGTGAGATCTTCGCCGAAGAAAATCAAGGTTGCTGTGAACTGTGACGTTGATGACTCAGACCCCGCCGACGAGACCCCAATTGAAATGGTGTTCGAGCCTGGCCCAGAAAACACATTGACAATCGTCGACGTTGACATAAAGGTTTTGTTGAAGAAGCTTTGCAGCACTGAGTGTTATGCATTGACAACGTTAGAGATGACTGTGGTGCAGAATTTCAGCTCTTTGATCGTTGCCTTGACCAAGGTGCTGCAGAAGAACGTCGTTTTTAGAGAGATCTTCACAAAGCCACCGCTCAAAGTTGACACCCGTGACAAAGGGTGGGCACACCCATGGGGGAAAGACGCAGGTGCCACGGCAATGAGTTCACAAGGGGCTGGTCATCACCTCTGCACAACAAATTTTTCTTCATTCGACTTCCAATCATTGTTCACATGCAAGAAAACAATGGATGCACACAGTGTCGCACACTTGTGGTATCAGTTTTTTCAGACACCACGAGATATGCCTCAAGAGGTACCGTGCTGTTTCCGTGATGGCGTTGCATCCATCGAAAAGCTCGAGAATTTGCCACAAGGTTGCCTGACCATTGTCGGTGCTCCAGAGCTTGTGGCGGCAATGGCGCTCGGCATGTTTGTGCTGCCAGTTCCAGAGTGGGAGGCTCATTGTCGATCTACCTTGATGCATGCTTATGCCAACTCGAGTTTCCACAAAAATCAGGACCGTCAACTTCAAGCCGGTTACGATCTAGCTTCGTTGGGCGAGAACTTGAGCATGGATACGTTAGAGCAGTCAGACGTGGTGAAAGCTTGCAAGGACAAGTTTGTGCTTGCGAAGGAGCCATCAAGACATGAGGACATTGCCAGACATTATCAAAATCTGAAGAGTTCAGAAGTCGCGAAGTTTGGTAACCTGAAGCTTGTCACGACACTCTTGAAGATTGGAAGCGTTTTCTGTGACAATGCGGCTGCACGCAAAGCATGCGCTCGTTTGGGTGCACGACATGGGAGGAGCAAGCATTTGCTCACAATGCAACCAGCCAAGATGCTGCCGTTTGCACAAGCGTGTGCTGATCGATGGAAACCACATCTGCCAGAAGTGATTAACAGCCTTGACTTCATCTGCATGCGGGACCAGTTCCCAGCTGGAATCAAAGGAGTCACATGCATTCACTTGACAGGAAGAGCAAAACAAGCCAAGGCCGAGCGTGATCTGAAGGATGTCGGTTTAATTCCCATGTTCTTGTCACGGATCAGCATTCGAATCAGTGTGCTTGACAGGTTTCAACAACAGGCGCATCCCAAGTTGAAGCAGATTCACAAAAACATTGTTACCTATGAGGACACCTTTCCTTCACACAAACAACAGGCAGCGATGCGATTGTATGCAATCCCCATGGCGGATGTCGCATGGATTGAAATGCTTGATGAGGGAAATGTATGTTTGCACAAGTTCCTTTGCGATCTTGCTGAGGGGGTCTTCAACGATGAGATTCGCCAGGCAACGATCCAAACAAACAGTTGTTATGATGCAGCATCGCTCCTTGAACACATCGAAACCATCACAGGGAAACTGACCGAAATCGCCAAAAAGTTCAACAACCCTGCCAATGCTTCTTCCAGTGAAGCCGCCGCGTCGTCGTCAATCTTGGAACAGGCCTTCACCGCGCCGCCCACTGATGCCACTGCCATTGTCGAGGATTCCATGGTTGTTGAAGATGACGACGTGGCAGAACAACGACGATCCCAGCAACTACTGTTTGGAAAAGCAGCAACCCGACGACAAGAGCAGCAGAGCTTCGTACAATGCAGCCCTTCTGCGACCACTGCGCAGATCCTTGCGAAGCTTCAAGCTCACCCACTTGTGCAATGCTTCAAAGAGCAAGGCAAATGGAATGAAAAGACGGCATTGATCTGGGTAGACCCAGGCTGTGGGCCGCAAACCAAAAAGCCAACCCGTGAGTTTCCATGCAGAGCAACATCGATGGGCTTCTTGGACGCACGGATATCTGCAGCCTACCAGTTGGCACATGAACATGAAGCGATGGTTGTTGCGACTGCGGACGGATTACGACCTGGCAACCGAGCTTTTTTGAACGAGTTGATCAAGGCTGGGAAAAGGGCCTGCAGAGCGATTCCTCCTGCTCTTGCTCCAAAGAAGTTTGATGAACGATTGATCTGCGGCACGTTCAAAGATGCATGTACACCTTACCAGCAACGCCGGGTTGGTTTCGCAAACACTCCCGACTTCGAGATCACATCATTGCATTCCCTCTCGGATTTTCACACTGTGAAGTGTCGACAACGAGCAGAGGAATTGGGAGGGCGTCGCACCTCATCCAAGTTGTATGAATGTTTGACTGTGACCAAGCCAGTGGACAGTATTCGTTGTGCTTACGAGACTAAAGTTAAAATTTGGAATGGCTTCGAGGTGGAAACTCTGCAATCATTGAAAAGCCTTGGCAAACGGAAGAGCGCTTGGGAAGGTCATCAAACTCTTGTGTACCCATCACGTGGGCCGGAATTCCTCAATTGCTTGATGAAAGATCTGAAGGTCACTTTGTTGATCGTAATGGTTGGCGGTGATGCTAATGCAACTATTTCAGCTTTGGAACTTGTTGAGACCGAAAAGGTCGCCGTCATCACAGTCGTGAATGGCCCAGAACATCAGTCATTTTGTGAGAAGACTATTGATGATTGGATCTTGCGAGCAAGGATCACACCACAGCACCCGCTCCAAAATGAGGTCCTCGGAGAGGAGATCTTGTCGGCTTTCCCTGGCCTGGCAAGTTTGGCATTGGATGAGGAGGAGGACGAGCAAGAACAAGACCTTGACAGTGATGCCATTGACAATGATTCTGAAGATGGTGAGCAGTGCGGTGATGACGATGACCCTGTCTGAGTTTTCAAAGTTGATGTCATGATCAGCATGGCAGTCAGATTGAGTGTGACTTTTTGGGGAAGTGACCGCCGTCTCGTCTTGGGGTAACAGACAGACTAAACAATCAATCTTGTGGATGTGATTGATGTGAATGTGGAATGCATTGCAGGAACGATTGATTTCAAAGTTGTCATTGCAGACTTTTGATTTCAAAGTTGTCAACAGCACTGTTGTGAAGTCAAGCAGTGGAGATCGTTCCCATGTGAAGGAATATATGGGCATCGTGTGTGATTGCAAATGTTGTCCAATGTTTTTAATGCAAATTTGATGTGTTGGTTCAGCAGCTTTCCGTCAACGAAGCCTCGCCTGGCGCAATGGCTCCAGGCGAGTTG